>JAEEGJ010007848.1_pt1 | contig 30008 bp, 30 predicted proteins | sample 8958761 | NCBI WGS metagenome assembly JAEEGJ01 (sample SAMN16246546, study PRJNA631951) | gut metagenome | biome: gut microbiome; feature: rumen; material: RS-attached | host: Bos | place: Iran: Karaj | collected 2018-10
GTGGAAGACGGCAAACTGGTTATGCCCTTTGCTGCCATCAACGGAATAGGGGACTCCGCCGCCATCTCACTGGTGGAGGAATATCGCAAAAAACCCTTCGACACCCTGGAAGAGGTCATGAAGAGGACCAAACTCAACAAGACCACCATGAACTACCTGAAGGAATACGGCGTGTTCGACGGCCTGTCGGAGACAGACCAGCTCAGCATGTTCTGAGATCACTGCAAACGAAAGGAGGCACTTCCCGGAAGTGCCTCCTTTTCATTTGTGATCAGATGGGTCGAAATTGCATATTACACTTCCTTTCGACCCAAAGTTTGGGTGATGAAATGGGTCAAGGAAGCTTTTTTTGATGCTTTTCGACCCAAAAGTTGGACGTTGTGATGGGTCAAAATTACAAATTACGCTTCCTTTCGACCCAAAGGTTGGACGATGTGGTGGGTCAAGGAAGCATTATTCGATGCTTTTCAACCCAAAGAAATACAAAAACAATGGGTCAGATACGCCTGATCTCATGAAATATGACCCAAAGAAGTGGGAAAATCTTTTACGACAGCAGCTTGAGGCCCGCGATCCCGGCCACGATCATCACTATGCAGATGACCTGGGGCAGATTCAGGACTTCCTTGAACAGAAAGATCCCCAGGAGCGTGGTCCCGACTATGCCGAAGCCTGTCCACATGGCGTAGGCAGTTCCCAGGGGCAGCTTCCGCAGGGCTGCCGCAAGGAGCACTGCGCTCAGGATGTAGAAGACTGCTGTCACCGCGGACGGTGCCAGCCTGGTAAAACCTTCAGAGTATTTCATGGCCACCGCCCAGGTGACCTCGGCAGCGCCAGCTGCCAGCAGAATCAGCCATTCCATTATGTTACCTCCAAAAATAAAAACTCCGGCAACCCGCACCTTCAAAGGCCTAACGGTGCGGACCGAAGTCGAATACACTGCCCGGCGGCAGTCAATATCTTATATGTTCAGGCGGACCGGATCACCTCATGCTGAGGAAGACCTCCCTGACGATCTCGTTAGTATCTGTCCCCAGAGCGTAGGCGAGCTCGCTGAAGAGCATCCTTTCGCCGTCCCTCATGAAGCGCTCGTCGGAGGCGTGCAGCTTCTTGCCGATGGCTTCCTGCTCGTTCTGCTTTTTGTACAGAGCGGTCAGCATGGAAAATACTTCTTCGGGAGAACCGCAAAGAAGAACGTTCTTGAAAGCGTCCTGCCTCTCATGACTGTTCTCGATCCATTCCATGGGTTCCATGGGAAGGGAGTCGATGAGCTTCCTGGCCTGCTTGGAAGTCAGGATGCTGCGCATGCGTTTTTTGATCTTATCGTTGTCTGTCGGAGCATAGATGGTGTTCTGTCTCTTGGAGATGGGGGTGAGGATGTAATACTCGCTTTTCTCCCCGCCAAAAGACATAACGGTGATGTCAGTGACCTCACAGATACCCTCTGTTCCGTATATGACTGTATCTCCTATGCTGTACATGGCTTCCTCTTCGTCATTACTCCGATAATTCGCCTACGTTAATTGTATCACATTAAACAAAATAGTGCCATAACAAAATTTTCATGATATAATGAAAAAAATAATTTGAGAGAGGAAGCATCAAATGCAGACTCAGTTAGAGCTGAAGGACGTTACCCTGGGGTACGAAAACATAATAGTGGCGGAGAATCTGAATCTCGTGATCAGCGAAGGGGACTATCTGGCCATAGTCGGCAAGAACGGTTCCGGCAAGTCCACGCTGATGAAGACCATTCTGGGACTGGTGCAGCCCCTGAAGGGTAAGGTGATCCTGGGTGAAGGCTTCACAAGGCGCGACATGGGATATCTGCCTCAGGTGTTCGCCGTGCAGAAGGACTTCCCCGCAAGCGTTGAAGAGATCGTAAGGTCGGGATTCATTTCATCTCTGGGCAAAAGAGCTTTTTACACACCGGAGATGAAGGAGGAGGCCGACAATAACATGGAGCTCCTGGGACTGGAGGACCTGAAGAAAGCCTGTTACAGGGATCTTTCCGGAGGTCAGCAGCAGAGAGTGCTTCTGGCAAGGGCACTCTGCGCCACCAGGAAGATGCTTCTGGTGGATGAGCCGGTAGCGGGCCTGGACCCCGAGGCTCAGTACGAGATGTACGGCATCCTTCACCACCTGAACCACAACAAGGGAGTCACCATCGTCATGGTGTCCCACGACCTGGAGGCGGTGGACAAGTACGCGGACCACGTGCTTTCCATGGGGCAGGAGATCACCTACAGATAGTGATCCGCAAAATATATAAAGAAAGTGTTGACAGTGTACTATTACAAGTAGTACACTGTTTTTTGAAAAGGGGATATTTAAATATCATATTTTGCAGGCGGGAGGCGGAGACGTACGGCCGCATCCCGCAGTTAAAAAGGAGGAAACCGGATGTTCGAGATCGATCCCAGATCAAGGAAATCGATTTATGAACAGGTGATGGACAATCTCAAGGATGCCATCGTGATGGGCCAGCTTCCTGAGGGGACGAAGCTGCCGTCGGTAAGAGAACTGTCGAAATCGATATCCGTGAATCCCAATACGGTCCAGAAGGCATACAGGGAACTTGAACAACAGGGCTACATCTACAGCAAGACGGGCCTTGGTTCTTTCGTGTGCCCCAGATCCGAGATCAGGGCGGAAGGACCGGAGCTTGCAAGGGCAGAGGAGGAGATGGCGGAGGCCTTCAAAACTTTTTTGCGCCTTGGGATGGGATTCGAAGAGTCGGAACGTAAGGCTCTGGAAATTTTTGAGATCATTAAAAAGGAGAGTGATGAGAAATGATCAAGGTGGAGAACGTTACCAAGAAGTTCGGGCAGACCAAGGCTCTTGACGATCTCACCATGACCGTGCCCAAGGGCTCAGTATACGGGCTCATGGGCGTCAACGGAGCAGGTAAGACTACGATAATCAGACACCTTGCCGGATTCCTCATCCAGGACGAGGGGACCATAACCGTCGAGGGAGAGCCTGTGGCGGATAATGAAAGACTTAAGGAGCGCATGCTTTTCATCCCTGATGAGGTGTACTTCTTCAGGGGATATACAATGAACGAGATGGCTGCCTACTACAGCAGGATCTATCCGGGATGGGACCGTGAAAGATTCGACCACATGGTTTCTGATTTCGGTCTTGATCTGGGTCAGAACATGGGAAAGTTCAGCCGCGGCATGAGGAAACAGGCGGCTTTCTGCCTGGCAATGTCGGCGAAGCCGGACTATCTGGTCCTGGACGAACCGGTGGACGGACTGGACCCCATCGTAAGACACAAGCTCAGACATTACATCTTCGATGACGTGGCGGACAGGGAGATGACGGTGCTCATCTCGTCCCACAACGCCAAGGAGATGGAGGACATATGCAACTACATCGGCCTCATGAGAAACGGAAAGATGGTATTCGAAGGAGACCTGATGGAACTGGACAACGTTACAGTTGAGTCGCTGTTCCTTGAAAAACTTGGGGACATTCATGAAGGAGGTGAGATCGATGCGTAACAACAGATGGATCTCAGGGCCTCTCATGAGAGAGGGGCTCAAACAGTTCTGGTTCATACCGGTGCTGATCTTCATAGCATACTTCATGTCAGGCATTTTCCCGCTGATCCTCAGAGGCCTTGGGTATGACGCAGGTAATTTTGCCAGGGAATGTCTTGTCAACAACAATCTGGGATTCCTTTTCCTTATAGGGTTAGCCAGCATAGTGACAGGCTGCATCGCAACAAGGATGTGGCACGGTCAGGCACAGGCTTTCTCAGTCATAAGTCAGCCATATTCCAGAACAAGGCTGTTCAACAGCAATTTGATCCTGGGGTGGCTGATGATGATAGCTCCCATCATTCTGATGGCTGTCATCTACCTTGTGTTATCTCCTGTAGTCAGGACTGTCCCGCCCGGATCCGATCTGTTGTACGGACCGTTGCTGGATGACGTTGCCACGGTACCTGCTTACGGCGTATCGGATGTGGCCTGCTGGATTCTGGAGACCACAGCGATGTTCACCTTCTTGTACGCACTGAGCGTGACCGCAGGTGTATTCTCCGGAACCACCATGATGACGGTGCTGCTCAGCCTGTTCAACATGGGAATAGTGTGCGTGACAGTGGGCACGGGGATGCTCTATGCAGAAGAATACCTGAGGGGATTCTACGGTATGGGGGATCTCCCCCGAACGCTGATCTCCATCAGCAACCCCATCCTCGGCAAAATCATCTCTCTGATCAATAATGAGCAGCCCCTTCTGGGGACTGTACCGAGGTCACTTCTTTACATCCTGGCGGGAGTGATCATCATACTGCTTGCCAGAGCAGCTTTCGGAAGAGCAAAGCTTGAGCGCACCGGAGATCACATGATGTCCAGAAGAGGGGAGGCACTGGTGACGGCCATCCTTACCTTTGAAGGAGCAGCGCTTCTCGGGTTCATGATGGGTATGGGCTTTGAGTCCGGACCTGCCATGGCGGTAGGCTTTGTTCTCGGAGCAGTGATCACCTGGTTCATCGTCAAGGTCATCCTGGTAAGAACGGTAAAGATCTTCAGCAAAGAACACATAATGCCCCTCATAGTGGGAACGATATGTGCTGCGGTCTTCGTTATGGTATTCCTGGCGGATATCTTCGGATACGGTCTCAGGGTGCCGGACAAGTCAGATGTAAAGAGCGTCGATCCCTCTTCTATGTACTACGATAACGCCATAGTCCTGTATGATGAGGGGACAGGCGTGATCGGAACGGACCGCAATATTGAAGATGAAGAATTCATCTCAAAGGTGGTGGATCTGCACAGATATATCGTTGATTCCGGACTGGTAAGCAAGAATAACACCGGAGATTTCAGCATAACATTCAGCTATGAACTCAAAAACGGCAGGACCATGGAGAGACGGATATTCCTGCCGGCCGATGACAAAGCCATCGAGATGCTGCAGGACATAGTCGATACCAAGGTGTACAGGGACCGCTGGCTGCTTCCGGAGGAAGTGATCACCAGTGCCAAGAGAGCGGAGGTCACCTGCAACATCAGCGACGCGGGACAGAACTCCAATGCCCTTCAGTACGATTTCTATCTGAGCGTCACCGATAAGGACACGCTTCAGGATCTGCTGGATGCGTACGCAGCCACTGTCCGGGATCACAGGACTGACGTCAAGGGGTGGATCCAGGGAATAGATGACATTCCGGAAGGACGTATGTGTTGGATCGACATAGGTCTGACTTATGAGGACGGAGCTCCCGGTGAAGCGGGAGACGGATTCATCGAGATCATGATCAATGAATCGGGCTCGGAACTGGAAGGATTCGTAATAAAACTTCACGATGAAGAAAAATAATTGTTGACATCCAACAAAACAATCAGTATTATACTGTTATTAAACAACAAAAACGGGCCCTGCCCGGGAAAGAATCGAAATGAAAAGGAACTTTGCACAGCTTACACGATACTATTACTCCTACTCAGGGACCAACTGAAGAGGAGTGATTCGTATGCGGTAAGCCGGCAGGTCCGGCAGCGCAGGCCGGGACAGCCGGAATGCGCAAGATGGTTATTACAGTAGATATTGAAACTGCCGCTCGTGGGTCACCCGGGCGGCAGTAATATTTTTTGCAGAGACCGGGACGCGGGGGCAGACTAAGGAGAGACAAGATGTTGTTGAAAGCAGTTTTGCTCGTCGCGTTTTTTGCGCTAATGGTAATTGTGGGATTCCTGTGCAGGCGGTCGGCCTCGGACGTCTCAGGCTTCGTGCTGGGCGGACGTAAGGCGGGCTCGTGGCTTACGGCCTTCGCCTACGGCACATCGTACTTCTCGGCGGTGATCTTCGTGGGCTACGCCGGTCAGTTCGGCTGGAAGTACGGCCTGGCGTCAACATGGGTGGGCCTTGGGAACGCCTTCATCGGGTCGTTGCTGGCCTGGGTCATCCTGGGCAGGAGGACCAGACTTATCACCCAGCAGCTGGACTCGTCCACCATGCCCGAATTCTTCGGGAAGCGCTTCGGGTCGGGAGCCCTCAAGACTGCTGCTTCGGTGATCGTATTCATATTCCTGGTACCCTACACGGCGTCCCTGTACAACGGGCTGTCCAGGCTTTTCGCCATGGCTTTTGACATCGACTACACCTGGTGCGTCCTTCTGATGGCGGTGCTGACGGGAGCCTATGTGCTCCTGGGCGGCTACATGGCCACGGCGGTGAACGACTTCATCCAGGGGATAATAATGATCTTCGGGATCATCCTGGTGGTGGGAGCGGTGCTGAGGGACAACGGCGGATTCATGAACGCCATTGTGACCCTTTCCAAGGTGGAAGGGGAGAGCAGTGTGGGAATGAACGGCTCCTTCGTGTCCTTCTTCGGGCCCCAGCCCCTGTACCTTCTGGGGGTGGTGCTCCTGACGTCCCTGGGGACCTGGGGGCTCCCCCAGATGGTGGGCAAGTTCTACGCTATCAAAAACGAGTCCGCCATAGCCAAGGGCACGGTGATCTCCACGGCTTTCGCCTTCCTGGTGGCGGGAGGCTGCTACTTCCTGGGAGGCTTCGGCAGACTCTACAGTGACAGCATTGAGTACACCGCTTCAGGCACGCCGGTCTTCGACAGCATCATACCCAGCATGCTCTCCACACTTCCCGACATAGTCATCGGCGTGGTGGTGATCCTGGTGATGTCGGCGTCCATGTCCACGCTGTCGTCCCTGGTGATCACATCCAGTTCCACACTTACTCTGGACATAATCGCACCCCTTGCGGGGACCATCCGTTCGGGAAGGGGCGCAAAACATCCTGCCCGCACCGGCGCCTCCTCCGGAATGGCTGAAAAGACCAAACTCGTCTGGCTCAGGCTCCTGGTGGTCTTCTTCATCGTGATATCCGCAGCCATAGCCATAGTCCAGGCAAAGAGCTCCGTGACCTTCATCGCCCAGCTCATGGGCATATCCTGGGGCGCTCTGGCAGGGGCCTTCCTGGCACCCTTCCTGTACGGTCTGTACTGGAAGCGGACGACTGCTGCATCTGTCTGGGTCAGCTTCGGGTCAGGCATTCTGATCATGGTCGGCTGCATGTGGGCAATGTTCACGGGACATGTCTTCATCAGCCCGTACTTCACCTCACCCATCAACGCCGGATTCCTGGCCATGCTGTCAGGACTGGTGATCGTGCCTGTGGTAAGTGCTCTCACCAAGGCGCCGGACAAGCCCTTGGTGGAAGACATGTTCTCCTGCTACGACAGGCTGGTGGTGACCCACGCATCAGTGGCGCTCTCCGGCGAAGATGAGTAGGAAAGTATACGGTAATTGACATTTCGAGGGTTTTGGGGTATGATTTTTGGCACTGGTCTTAAGACCGAAAGAATTATATCCGGGAGGTAATTTTTTGGACAATTTTGAGAATAGAACTCCGGACGAACAGCCGGAAGAAAAAGAAGTAAAGAAGGAGACTCAGGCTGCTCCCAAGGTGGAACAGCAGAAGTACTATACCGAGGGCAACCCCTACGGACAGCAGTACAGGAGGCCTGAGTATGATCAGCAGCAGTACAGGCAGCCCCAGTACGGAGCGCCGCAGTACGCCAGTGTGCCCAGACAGAGCGGGATCCCCACCTGGCTAAAGGTGATCCTTATCATCGCTCTCATCTTCGTGCTCATCGGATTCATGTTCACATCCTGCATCCGCAGCCTTTCAAACAGCATGAATGGCCTTGTGAGCGAAGACTTCCTCATGGAAGGTGAGGGCACAAGCGTTTCCGACATCACAGGCGAATATGTGGCGGTACTCCACATAGAGGACGAGATCAGCCAGTCCAGCTCATTCTGGTACGATCACTACTACCTGCTGGACACCATAGATGATCTTATCGCAGACGACACCAACCAGGGAATCATCTTCTACATGGATACCCCGGGAGGATCGGTGTACGCCACCGATGAGATGTATCTGGCGGTCAAAAAGTATCAGGAGACGACCAAGCGCCCCGTATACACATACATGGCGTCCATGGCCGCTTCCGGCGGATACTACATCGCCGCACCGTCCGACAAGATCTACATCAACAGAAACGGCATCACGGGATCCATCGGCGTGACCATGGGCTCATATATTGACGTTTCTGAACTCCTTGCCAAGTACGGAGTAAAGGTGAACACCATCACTTCCGGCCCCAACAAGGCCATCGGATCGGAACTTGTTCCCATGACGGATGAGCAGAGAGCCATCCTTCAGAGCATAGTGGACGAAGCCTACGAACAGTTCACGGGAATCGTTGCTGAGGGAAGAGGCATGGATATCGCAAGAGTCAAGGAACTGGCCGACGGCAGGATCTACACCGCTCTTCAGGCCAAGGAGAACGGCCTGGTGGATGAGGTCGGGACCTATGAGGATCTCTGCGACGCATTCATGGCAGACAACAGCCTGGACGCATCCGTACAGATCGTGGACTTCTGGCCGCCCCAGATGAGCGAGTTCGATTCGTTCCTGAGCAGATTCATGAGCACCGGCATCACGTCCGGCGGAATGCTGACTGCGGACCAGATCGAGGAGCTGCTCTCCCTGAATGGCAAGGTGGAACTGAAGTACATGTACGGCGAGTAAGTCCGCGCAAAACATCTGAATACCGGGAATTGAGAGGAAGCTTGGGCTTCCTCTTTTTTGCACCAAGGTCAAGAAAAAATACTTGACTACCCAAGCCCCTTGTGATATAGTCCTTACTTGGTAAAGTAAAACAGCTTGACTTAAGCGTGAACAACGATGAAAAACCCCGAACTGGACAACCTGGCCAAGGAGAGCCTGTTATATGATTTTTACGGCGGACTTCTCACCGACAAGCAGAGAGAAGTCATGGAGCTGTACCATGAGGAGAACTACTCCATCGTGGAGATCGCAGGGGAACTTGGCGTGTCCAAACAGGCGGTCCACGACAACCTCAGGAAGACCGAGAGGATACTTTCGGATTATGAGGATAAGCTGGGGCTGGTATCCAGGTTTGTGAGCCGCTCCAATGCGCTCAGGGCGGTCAGGGCAGACGTGGAGTCCCTGAGAGATGAGCTTAAGGGAAATGAGGGAATGAAGAACCTTACCGCCAGGATAGATGAGATAGAGACCCTTCTTAAGGGAATGGAAGAGTAGATATGGCATTTGAGAGTTTATCGGACAGATTACAGGACACTTTCAAAAAATTAAGAGGCAAGGGCGTCCTTACCGAGGAAGACATAGACAAGGCAATGCGCGAGGTGAAGCTTGCGCTTCTGGAAGCCGACGTCAACTTCAAGGTTGTAAAGGAATTCGTGGCCGAGGTCAAGGAGAAGGCGCTGGGCTCTGACGTGCTCAAGAGCCTGACCCCGGGACAGCAGGTGGTGAAGATCGTTAACGACGAGCTCATCGACCTTCTGGGAGGCACCAATTCCAAGCTCACATATTCTCCCTCCGGTTTCACCACCATTCTTATGGTAGGTCTTCAGGGTACAGGTAAGACCACCACCTGCGGCAAGCTGGCCGCGTGGCTCAAGAGGGAGGGCAAGAAGCCCATGCTTGCGGCCTGCGACATCTACAGACCTGCAGCTATCGATCAGCTGGAGATCGTGGGAAAGCAGGTGAACGTTCCCGTGTACGTGGAGCGCGACAACCGCAAGGCTGAGGAGATCGCTCTCCATGCCAAGGCTGAGGCCGAGAAGAAGGGATTGAACGTGCTGATCGTGGACACCGCAGGACGTCTGCAGATCGACGAGGCTCTCATGGAGGAACTGGCAAGGATCAAACAGACGGTGAAACCTCATGAGATCCTTCTGGTGGTGGACGCTCTCACCGGTCAGGACGCGGTGAACGCTGCCAAGGGATTCAATGAGCGGCTGGGCATCGACGGCATCATCATGACCAAGATGGACGGCGACTCCAGAGGAGGAGCCGCGCTCTCTGCCAAGAAGGTCACAGGCAAGCCTGTTAAGTTCATAGGTATGGGCGAGAAACTGGACGCGCTGGAGCCTTTCCACCCCGAGAGGATGGCCTCACGTATCCTGGGCATGGGCGACATGATGACCTTGATCGAGAAGGCTCAGGAGAACTACGATGAGGAGAAGGCCGCAGCCCTCGAGAAGAAGCTGAGAAGGAACGAGTTCACACTGGAGGACTTCCTGGATCAGATGGGCGAGGTCAGGAACATGGGCGGTCTTGCCAAGATCCTCGACATGCTTCCCGGCGTAAACAAGAAGGAAGTGACCGAGGACGCCATCGACAGCGGAGAGAAGGAATTCGCCCAGATGGAGGCCATAATCAGGTCCATGACATACGAGGAGAGGCGCAAGCCCGAGATCCTCAATGCTTCCAGGAGGAAGCGCATCGCCGCGGGCTCCGGCATGTCGGTGACCAAAGTAAATCAGTTGATCAAAAAGTACGAGGATGCGAAGAAGCTGATGAAGCAGATGAACAACCCCAACTTTATGAAAAAGAGCAGGTTCAGAGGCCTGTTCGGATAAATAATTTAGAAGGAGAACGACAATGGTAAGAATCAGATTAAAGAGAATGGGCGCACACAAGAAGCCTTTCTACAGAGTAGTGGTAGCAGATCAGAGATCTCCCAGAGACGGCAGATTCATCGAGGAGCTTGGATACTATGATCCCATGACAGAACCCAAGACCATCAAGATCGACGCTGAAAAGGCTCAGAAATGGCTTAACGACGGCGCTCAGCCCACAGACACTGTAAAGGCTCTGTTCAAGAAGTCCGGAATCTTAGAGTAATCCCGGGAAAGACGGTGAACAGTCATGACACATTTAGTTGAGACCATAGCCAAGTCGCTGGTCGACAGACCGGAGGAGGTCTTCGTGGCCGAATCTGAGGAAAGAGACGGAACGGTCATCAAGCTTTCTGTGGCGAAGGACGATATGGGCAAGGTCATTGGCAAGCAGGGCAGGATCGCCAAGGCGATCAGGACTGTAGTCAAAGCAAAGGCCGCTAAGGAGAACAAGAACGTCACTGTTGAGATCGGCAGAGACGATGAGGAACCGGTGACCGAAGAGTAAAAAGGCGGCCGCAAGTTTTTTGCGGCCTGATTTTGTATTTATGGAAAAGATCCTGATCGGTAAAATAGTTTCGGCCTCGGGCCTTAAGGGCGAGGTCAAGGCATACAATTACGCTGCTTCCGTGGAGAGATTCGGAAAGGTCAGACGCATCATCCTTTCAAAGGACGACGCGGAGAAGTCATACGAGATCGAGAAGGTGCGCTATCAGAACGGCATGGCCGTGCTAAAGCTCAGGGGAGTGAATGACCGCGACCAGGCTGAAGCCATAAGGGAATCCATGGTGTACATCACCGAGGAGGACCTGGAAGAGCTTCCTGAGGGCATGTACTACGTAAAAGATATGATCGGCCTTAAAGTGGTGGATACCGGCCTCTACGGCGAAGTAGGGACCGTAAAAGACGTGCTCCAGAACACGTCCCAGGACGTCTACGTTGTGCGGACCCCCTCCGGCAGGGAGATAATGATCCCGGCGGTGAAGGAGTTCATAAAGGACATAGACATCAAAGGGGGCGTGCTTACTGTCGCACTGATCCCCGGATTCGGCACCGATGAGGAAGTCAGGTAAGATGAAGATCAACGTCCTTACAACTTTTACCGAAATGTTCAAAGCTGTCACCGAGAATTCGGTGACGGGCAGAGCGGTGGCGGCTGGTCTGGCGGACATAGAACTCCTTGATATAAGGGATTTCACCACAGACAGGCACAATTCCACCGACGACATGCCCTTCGGGGGCGGCTGCGGCATGGTGATGACCACCCAGCCTGTCTTCGACTGCCTGAGATCCATAGAGGGAGTGAGGGAACACCCAATCATCTACATGTCTCCCAGGGGGAAGATAATGGATGAGGAACTGATCAGAAGCCTGGCGGATCACGGGGAGTTCACGGTGCTCTGCGGCCACTACGAGGGAGTGGACCAGAGGATACTGGACTACTGGAACATAATGGAAGTTTCCATAGGGGACTACATACTCACCGGCGGAGAACTCCCGGCCATGGTCCTCATCGATTCGGTGCTCAGGTTCATACCGGGCGTCCTCGGCAACGAGGGCTCCGTAGAGGATGAGTCCATCTACTCGGGGCTCCTGGAGGCGGATCAGTACACCAGGCCCAGAGTCTACGAGGGCATGGAGGTCCCGGAGATCCTTACACAGGGGGATCACAAAAAGATCGAGATCTGGAAGCTTGAGCAGTCCATGGAACTCACCGCAAGGAGGAGGCCTGATCTTTTCAGGGCGTGGAAGGAGAGCGGACCTGATCTTTCGGGTTTCACCAAGAGGGAGAGGAAGGAGATCCTGGCCCTGGCGGAGAAACTATTAAATACGCTGTGACCATACTATTAGTTGTATTTTTACGGCTTTTATGGTAAAATATCCACAATAATGTGGTAAAAGGGGAAAAGTCGGATAAACGATATGAGATTATCCAAAAAAGGGAAAATGAAATTAGCTGTGGCAGGGTTTCTGATCCTGGTGGTGCTGCTGTATTTTTTGATATATGTGGCGCCGGGGATCTCGGATATTTTCGTGGAGACCTATACTGCAGAGTACGGTACGCTGGACGTGGACTTCGAGGCTGACGGGGTGTTCATAAGGACGGAACGCCTCTACACGGCGGACTATCCGGGAACCGTTTCCAGAGCGGCCATTTCAGGGGATCTGAAGACAGTGTCATCCAACATAGTCATAGTGGGCGGCACCGCATATTATTCCCAGGAACGGGGAGTCGTGGGATTCAAGTACGACGGCCTTGAGACCGTGCTAACGCCTGAGACCATGATGACGGTGGACCAGTCTGCACTGCATCCTGCCAAGGATGAGAACGGTGAGACTGTCTATGAACTGAAGGACTGCGTGGAAAAGGAAGCTGTTGCGGGAGATCCGATCTTCAAGATCTACGACAATCAGACCTGGTACATCCTGACCTTCGTTGACAGGGACACGGCCATAGCCATCAGGGACGCCGGATCTGTCACCGTAGAGATCCCGGACGAGAACAAGACCAAGCTGAAGTTCAGAGTCCACTACGTGGATACCATCGAAGAGGAGACTCAGGAGACCACCGAATCGGAGAAGCCCGATGATCAAAAGGATGCATCCGGGACGGATGACAAGACTGAGCCTTCCGGACCGGCGGATACCGTGAAGAACATCGGCGAGAGCGCAGTTACGCCGCCTGATCTTATCGACGGCGCCAAGCTCACTGAGATGGGCAAGTCCTTCAGGACCATTGCGGAGACCGCTGTGGAAGCAGGAAAGAATGCAGCTGAGACCGATCAGGAAGAGCCCGCAGGCACCGGAGAAGGTGAAGGCGAGGGCGAGACGGAGACCGAGGATCCCAACGCCGAGAAGCTGTACCGTGTGGTGCTTTCCTGCAACAGATACTACTCCGAACTGGGGAGCATCAGGTACGGAAGGGTCAGGATCATAACCGCCCAGAAGACGGGAATAATCCTGGAGACCGGTTCCATCGTGGAGGTAGACGGACAGAAGGGCGTATACGTGGTGAACAAGTACGGCGACTACGTCTTCACACCCATAAGCATCATAAGTGTGGTGGGTGACAAGACAGTTGTGGAGAGCCATACTTTCTACGACAGAGAGACGGATACCACATATTACACTGTCAACAATTACGACAGCATAAAGAAAAGAGGCGGGGCAGAAGATGTCGATCAGGGATAATATCGAATACATCAACCATCTCAAGGACGAAGCGGCCAGGAAGTCCGGAAGGACCGGGGACGACGTTCTTCTGGTTGCAGTCACCAAGCTTCACGACGCAGATGAGATCAATGAAGCCATCGACTGCGGCATCACCGACATCGGTGAGAACAAGGTACAGGAGATACTCAACAAGTACGAGAAGGTTAAGCCCGTAAGATGGCATTTGATAGGCCATCTTCAGACCAACAAAGTAAAATACATCATTGACAAGGTTGCGATGATCCATTCAGTGGAATCCCTCCACCTTGCTCAGGAGATCGATAAGAGGGCTGCGCAGCACGGTGTCACCATGGATATTTTGATCCAGGTGAACTCCGCTGAAGAGGAGAGCAAGTTCGGCATCTCCGTTGAGGAGACCGAGCAGATGATCCGGGACATCCTGGACAACTGTCCCAACGTGAGGATCAGAGGCCTCATGTGTATCGCGCCCTATGAAGACGATCCTGAGAACGCGGCCATCTATTTCAGAGAAGTGAAGGAACTTTACGACCGCTACTCAGAGATCGATCATCCGAATTTAGACTTTAAATATCTTTCCATGGGAATGTCCAATGACTTCCAGGTCGCCATCCACGAAGGCTCCAACCTTATCAGAGTGGGTACGGCCATCTTCGGACAGAGGGACTACTCCAGAAAGATGGGAGAATAGATCAAATCACGCAAAAAATTCAATTTACTGCATAAAAGGAGAATCAAAATGGGATTTAAGGAAACTCTCGGAAAGTTAGTCGGACTTGAAGAACAGGACGATATCATCACAGAAGAAGAAATCGAAAAGGAAAAGGAAACTCTCAGACAGAAGTCAGCGGTCTCAGCGAGACCTCAGGCTCCTGCACCTGCTCCCGTCCAGAAGCCTGCAACCACGGTGATCGGACGCGACCAGGCCGCACAGACATCGAGAACAGCTACAGCATTTACCGGAACAGCCGCTTTCAAGCTGGTGGTCATCGAGCCCAAGAGCTTCGATGAGTGCCCGAAGCTGGTGGACAGCCTCAAGGGAAGAAGACCCGTCATCATCAACCTTGAAAACGTTGAGACAGATACAGCCAAGAAGATCTTCGACTTCCTTTCAGGCGCCATCTATGCCCTGAACGGCGGAGTACAGAAGGTATCCAACAACATCTTCATCTTCGCACCGGAATCCGTCGACATCGCTTCCACCCAGGAAGACGGCAGAAACTTCGAGTTCGGCAAGGGATCTTCCAGCTGGGCCAAATAAGAAGAGGCAGCCATGGCATACGTCTTGATAAGAGCGATCCAGCTTTTTGCTGAAGTGCTGGAGCTTATGCTGGTGGCAAGGGCGCTCATGAGCTGGTTCGTCAGGGACCAGTATTCGACCCTTGGTAAGATATACGTCGCCATCATCCGGTTCACGGAGCCCATAGTGGCTCCGTGCAGAAAGGCGCTGTCCAGACTGAACACAGGGATGTTCGACTTCTCTGTGCTCCTGGCGCTGCTTTTGATCGGCGCGGTATCCAACATCCTCGTAAGAATTATTTTCATGATAGCTTACTAAATATCGTAAGGAGTAAAAAATGATCACACCTTCGGATATCGAAAACAAAGACTTCAGAAGAACCAAAAAAGGATATGACTGCGACGAAGTTGACGAATTCCTTGACCTCATCATAGTGGACATGGAAAAGCTGCTTCAGGAGAACCGCAGGCTCAAGGAAGAGCTGTCCAAGGTCAACACTCAGGTGGACAAGCACATGTCTTCCGAGAGTTCCGTATATGAGACTCTGGCAGCCGCCAAGCAGCTCATGAACGACATAGCAGCCTCCGCAGAGAAGCGGGCTGAGATCCTTCTCAAAAACGCTGAACTGGAGGCATCACTCATCACCCGTGAGGCCAGAGAGAACATCTCCAGATACACGGATGAGGGCAACCGTCTCATGGGCAGAGTCGAATCTCTCAGAGAGAGATACAAGGACATGCTCAAGGATGAACTCTCCAGACTGGACGCTACCGCCAATAACGATTTCTTCAGCGAGTTCGCGGACGATTTCATGCCGGCTTCACTGCAGGGCATGACCGAGGCTGACGAAAGAGCCAAGGACAGAAGCAGAGACCTGGAGAAGACCAGGGTGATGAACGGTACAGCTCCTGTCGGTCAGGACCTCTCCAGGACAGTAGTCGTCAACAAAGAGGATCTCACCAATTCGGCTAAGTGATGAAAAAGTCTGACGCTATAATAATGGCTTTGGTGATCCTGCTGGATCAGGCACTGAAGGCATACATCAGATCGGTCCTTCCCGTGGGGGAGAGCAGGGATGCCATAGGCAGCATCATGTCCCTTACCCACGTGGAAAACACCGGGGCAGCATTCAGTATCCTTTCGGGAAACGCTGTGCTTCTCCTGGCCATAACAGGAGTATGCGTGGTGATCGGCCTGGCCTACATGGTCAGGCATAAGGATGCTCACTGGACCATGCATGCGGCCCTCTCCCTGATCATCTCGGGGGGAGTGTCCAACATGATAGACAGAGCCCTGAAGGGGAGCGTGACGGACATGTTCGACTTCCACTTCTGGCCCGTGTTCAACATAGCTGACATTGCGGTGTGCGTGGGATGCGGACTGCTCATCATCTATGTTTTGTTTGAAGACAAAGACAATGGATAACACCTACGGCTTCACAATTGAAAAAGATATGGAAGGCACCAGAATAGATTCGGTGCTTTCTTTGCTATTGACAGACCTTTCCAGAAACTACGTCACGAAACTGATCGAACAGGGCTGCCTCACCGTGAACGGTGCGACCTGCACGGTCAAGAAGTACAAGGTGAAGGAAGGGGACGTGGCGGAGATCACCATACCTGAACCTGAGGCATTGGAGATCGAAGCAGAGAACATCCCCCTGGAGATCGTCTACGAGGACGACGACCTTCTGGTGGTGAACAAGCCCAGGGGAATGGTGGTCCACCCGGCTCCGGGCAACTACAGCGGCACCATGGTCAACGCGCTGATGTATCACCTGGGTGACAGACTTTCATCCATAAACGGCGTGATCCGCCCGGGAATAGTCCACAGGATAGACAAGGACACATCGGGGCTTCTGGTGGTGGCCAAGAACGACAGGGCACACGAGTCCCTGGCACAGCAGCTCAAGGACCACAGTGTGACCCGCAGATATTTTGCATTAGTTTACGATAATATCAATATTGACAACTATACGGTGGATGAACCCATCGGGAGAGACCCGAAAAACAGGCTCAGGAAAAAGGTGGGCGGAGATGCGGCGAGACAGGCTGTCACCCACTTTGAAGTGCTCGAAAGATTCGGGAAATACACGCTCATCCGCTGCAGGCTGGAGACTGGCAGGACCCATCAGATAAGGGTGCACATGGCGTATATCAAGCATCCGCTGGTGGGCGACCTCCTGTACGGACCTGCCAGGCAGCCGGAGTGGCTGGACGGCCAGATGCTTCATGCCGGGATCCTTGGATTCGTCCATCCTTCCACCGGAGAATATATGGAGTTCAAGGCTCCAATTCCGGAATATTTCAAAGAGAACATGAAGAGACTGGGACTTGAGTCCCATGTGATAGATACGATCTGAATGATCGGCTGAGAGGTATATCGTATGCCCTTTGACGGACTGATGACCAGAGCGGTCACCGCAGAACTTCAAAACAGAATAGTCATGGGTAAGGTGGACAAGATCGCCCAGCCCGAGCAGGACGTGGTGGTCTTTACCATCCATACCAAGACCGGAAACGTCAGACTTCTCATGTCTGCCGCCGCTTCTCACGCCCGGGTCCATCTGATCGAAAACAACCCGGTGAACCCGGTGGAACCCTACAGCTTCTGCATGCTTCTCAGGAAGTACCTGACGGCCTCCAGGATAGTGGGGGTGGAACAGCATTCCTCGGAGAGGATCATGGAGCTCAGCTTCGAGTCCATGAACGAGCTGGGGTTCAACGTGTCACGCAAGCTCATAATCGAGATCATGGGCAAGCACTCCAACATTGTCCTCGTGGACCTGGAGTCGGGCAAGATCATCGATTCCGTGAAGCGTGTGGGCTTCGACGTGAACAGGGCGAGGCAGGTGCTGCCCGGCCTTAAATACGTCTATCCGCCTTTACAGGAAAAGATTCCCTTCGATGAGATACTGACCGACCAGGATGGCCTCGAGAAACTGGAGTCCGCCCATGACGGAAAGGAGATACTGGATCTCGTATCCGGCATCGCACCGGTATATGCGGACCAGCTTGCCTCTAAGGACAACAGGGCGGAGTTCATGAGAGAGACCATAAAGATGGCTGAGACCGGAAGCGGCGCTCCCATGGCATGGTTCGACGAGCAGGGAAGTCCCAGGGACTACTATTTCACTCCTCTGGACGCTCTGGATACGAGCTTCAGGAGGGTGGAGTACGGGACCCTTTCGGAGTGCCTAGAGGAATATTTCTCAAAAAAGGTGACCGCCAACCAGACCCTTCAGAAGGCAAACGACGCCATGAGGAGGGTGAACGAGCTCCTCTCGAAGAAATACCTTAAGAAAAAACGTCTTTCCGAGGACCTGATAGAGGCGGAGAACTCCGACCGCTACAGGCTCTATGGGGAACTCCTCACCGCCAACCTGGGAAGATTCACCCAGGGCATGTCAAAGGTTGATGTCCTGAACTATTACACGGGGGAGACGGTGACGATCCCGCTGGACGTGAAACTGAGCCCGTCCAAGAACGCCCAGGCCATGTACAAACGCTATCAGAAGGCCAAAACAGCCGTTAAGGAGAAACAGGTCCAGCTCGAGGAAAACGACGCTGAGATCGCATATCTGGAGTCCACAGCGGCATTCCTCCAGCAGGCTTGTACCGTGGAGGAGGTCGAAAACATCAAACGCGAGCTCATGGACACCGGCTACATGAGACCGCCCAGGAAAGCAGCCCTGCGAAAGAAGGCTGCTGAGCCCCGACCCCTGGAATTCGTTCTGGAAAGCGGGCTCAAGGTCCTGGTGGGACGTAACAACAGGGAGAACGACAGACTCACATTCAAGATGTCAGACAAGGGAGACATCTGGCTCCACACCAAGGATATCCCCGGGTCTCACGTTCTGATCAAGTGCGGTGCCGCCGGATGCACGGACGAGGACATAAGGGAGGCGGCAGGGATCGCGGCCTACCACTCCAAGGCGCAGTCTTCGGAGAACGTTCCTGTGGACTATGTACCCATCAGATATGTCAAAAAACCCCAGGGCGCCAAGCCCGGCATGGTGATCTTCACCAATAACAGAACGATATACGCCGATCCCAGGGAAGGGAGGTCTTCCAAATGACAGATGATATCAAAAGAGAAATGAAACCGGGCGAGATGCTCTATCCCGTGCCTGTTATCATGGCCACCCTGGGAGAGGGTGAAGAGGCCAATATCATAACCATCGCCTGGACCGGCATCATCAATTCCAAACCGCCCATGACTTACATCTCAGTCAGGAAGGAGCGCCATTCACACCCGATCCTCATGAAGACCGGGGAGTTCGTAATCAACCTCTGCAACGAGGATCTGGTCAAGGCTACGGATTACTGCGGGGTGAAGTCCGGAAGGGATGTGGACAAGTTCAGAGAAATGGGTCTCACCAAAGAACCCGCCGACCTGGTGAAGTGCCCCATGATCAAGGAATCACCCATCAACCTGGAATGTAAGGTGACCAAGGTGATCGAGCTGGGTTCCCATGACATGTTCATGGCGGAGATCGTCAAGGTCCACGCCAGAGAAGACCTCTTCGACGAGCAGGGCAGGCTGGATCCGGTGAAGGCAGGTCTGGTGAGCTACATCCACGGAGAGTATTATCCTGTGAAGCGTACGCCCCTCGGCAAGTTCGGATACTCCATCATGAAGCCCAAGACCAGGAAGAGACTGTCGAAGGAAGCCCACATGAAGAGGGTGGAGCAAAACAAACAGAAGAGGAAGAAGTAATGATCTTAAGACAGGTCGATCAGACAGATGAAAGGATTGACAACTTCATCAGGGAAGTTTTCTCGGTCCACAGCGAGGAGCATCAGCTGGTTTCCAGTTTCAAGGAGTATTGCTTCGTGGCTGAAGACGACGACGGAAATATCATCGGCGCCATCACGGGCCACAGCCTCTACAACGAGGTGTATATCAGCGAGCTTGTGGTGGACCCCGGTTACAGAGGCACAGGCCTGGGCAGTAAGCTGATCGGAGCGGTTGAAGAAGCATTCACGGGCAAAGGCTTCGACAAGCTGACGGTGACTACCTACGAGTTCCAGGCCCCGCTCTTCTATCAGAAGCTGGGCTTCAGGGTGGAATACATCCGCGAGGACAAGGAACCGAAACTGAACAAGTACTTTTTAGTGAAAGAAATGCACTAATGCGCTTATCGGACAAAAGTATGAGCCCCAGAGCGCACACTCATGTTTTTGGCATGTTTTTCGGGGCAAAAACATGAATCTCAGAGCGTACGTTCATGTTTTTGGCGTGATTTCTGGATCAAAAGCATGAATCTCCGGGCATACGCTCATGTTTTTGACGTGAATTCCGGACCAAAAACATGAGTGTGCACTAATTAAATACAAAAGGCGCGTCCATTGCGGACGCGCCTTTAATATAATCTGATCAGGAAAGTTTCGGATCGATGACCGCAGTGTGTGTCTCGCCGTCCAGATCGTAGGTGATGCGGATCTTTTCGTCCACCTCCAGGTGCACGTTGGTTGCGGTGCTCAGGTGCCTGAGCTTCCTGTACATCTCCTTCATCTCCGGTGTGTACCTGGCGGGGTCGTCGCTTGTGAGGAAGACGCTTCCCAGAAGCGCATCCAGAGTAGCCAGTGACAGACGCTGCTCATCGTTCAGCTGGATGTTGTAGGATCTCAGGAAGAACACGTCCGGGTCAGACCCGAATGCACGGCCGTCGAGGGGGTACCTGGACAACATGTTTTGCACCGCGTTCAGGGTGGAGGGGCGCTCCATGTGGACCAGCCTCATGTGGGGCCTGCCGTCCAGATCCAAAGTGACGTCGCAGCCGATCCTGGCGTAGTCGAAGAGGCCGAATACCGGCATCATGGGCACTCCGCAGGAGAGCACGGTATGATCGCCGGTCAGGGTCTTGAGGAACTTCAGGGCTCTGATCATGCGGCCCGCTCTGGTCTCGGTCTCGCTTCCGAAGGGCGCAGCGCCGTAGAGGAAGTCCAGCTTTACGAAGTCGAAGCCCCACTCATCAAAGACACGGTTAAAGACCTTGGCAAGGTAATCGCGGACTTCGGGGTGATCGATGTCCAGGGCGTAGAAGCCGCTCCAGTTGCAGCCCAGCTTCCAGTAGTCGCCGTTGACTCTGAAGAACCAGTCAGGGTGATCTCTGTAAAGGGAGGACTTTTCTTCGGCCGCAAAAGGCGCAAGCCACAGTCCCGCCTTGAATCCCGCGTCATGTATGGTCTCCACCATGGTACGCATGCCTGAGGGGAACTTGTTCCTGTCGCATTCCAGCCAGTCGCCCACGAAGGGCTCCCAGCCGTCGTCGATCTGGAAGAGATCGCCTTCGGAGAAGATATCCTTGCATCCCTCCAGATCCTCCAGGATCTCGTTTTCATGGATGTTCTGGTAACGGTTGTACCAGCTGGAATAGCCGTAAAGCTTGGGAACGTGGGGCTTGGGAATCCCCAGATCCTCGAACCAGCGGTCGAATACTTCGTCCTGGGTACCTTCGTAGTATCCGATGTCCATCAGGTCGGTGGTGCCGCCGACCCTGAGACCGGTAGCGTCCTTTGAGACGGTGAGAAGGGACTGCTCCACGTCGTAGGTGAAGACAGTATATCCATTCTCCTCGTTCAGGGACCCGAAGAGCTTGAACTGATCTCCCTCCCGGAACCAGCACCATGAGAAGCCGTGAAATACGCCGGAGGGGCGGGGGAACTCGTCGAAGTAGCTGTCCCCGTAGCGGTCCAGGCTGTAGCGGTCGATGATGGCTCTGGGCAGACCTCTCAGATTCCTTTCACGGTCTGTGACCCCGTATTCGGGACAGGTGGTCCAGGTCTGGAAACCGTTCATGAAGATCCTGGTGCGCAGTCTGCGGTCCACGGTGATCTCCGCGGTGACAGACCTGAGAGAACCCTCTTTTAAGTCCTTGTCCAGATGCAAATGGCTGCGGCCATCCGAGATCTCCTCAAAGACCGCAGTTCCTTCAAGATCTTCTTTATCAGTTGTTATTTTCCAGTTCAGCTGCATGTTTCTCCTTCAGGATCTTGCTGATCTCTTCTGCCTTCTCATCTGTGAGCTTGAAGTATTTGACGAATACCAGTGTGGCGACGATCAGTCCGATGATGGGGATTATGGTCATGAGGTAGTGGAGGCCGTTCAGCGTCTCCTGTGACTGCATGACTATCTCGCCCTCTGTATCGGCGTTGCCCTGCATTCCGATGAAGTCAAGTCCGATTCCCGTAAGGAACACTGCCAGTCCTGAACCAAGCTTTACAACGAAGGTCTGCATGGAGAAGATGACACTTTCTTCCCTGACGCCGGTCTTCATCTCGCCGTAGTCAACTGAGCCCGCAAGGAATACGGTGGTGAGCACCGTAAGGATACCGTTGCCCATGAAGATCAGGACGCCGGGGATCAGGAGCAGGATCAGGTTGTTGGAAAGTCCGAATATGCAAAGGAGCAGCAGGAAGAGGTATCCTCCGATGGCAACCCCCAGGCAGAGCCTGAAGATGGAAGTGTTGCTGAGTTTTTTGTGGATCAGGGGATAGACGATCATCATGCCCAGTATCTGGGACGCACCGCCCACCATGGAGAACAGGGTGTAGGAGCCCTGCCAGTCGGCGGAACCGCCGCCCAGATCATACTTGAAGAAGTAGATGATGAAGTTGGACGTGATGTAGAGTGCGGTGTTGATCAGCACGATGGTGATGACCGTTACCATGGCCTGATCGTTGTGGAAGAGGGAAGCGAACATCTCCTTGATGGAGGCGGCGTGCATCTTCTCGCTCTTCTTTTCTTTGATCGCAAGACAGCAGATGACTTCTGTGATGACGAAGATAACGGCGATTATAAGTGCGAATCTCTTGAAACCGGTCCTCTCCACTCCGGAACCCAGAGTGGCTACTGCCATTACGGTGAATACTGTGATAAGTGCGTTACCAACGCCTGCGCAGGTACGTCCCACCACGCTGAGCTTTTCTCTGGCTGGTACCGTGTCGGTGACTGCAGGTATCATGGACCAGTATGGTATGTCCATCATGGTGTAGGTGACTCCCCAGAGTATGTAGATCACCGCAAAATATACCATCAGGCCGGTGCCTTCCAGATCAGGCGCTGCAAACAGTGCGTAGAGCACGAAGGCGTTGAGCACGGTTCCCGAAAGGAGCCAGGGTCTGAACTTGCCCCACTTGGTGTTGGTCTTGGCTACCAGAAGACCCATGAAGGGGTCGTTGACAGCGTCGAATACTCTGGCGACCATGAGGATGGTACCTACGAATGATGCCGACAGTCCCAGGATGTCCTGGTAGTAGTACATCACGTAGGCGGAGGACAGGGCGTAGACCATGTCCTTGCCGACGGCGCCGAGACCGTATGCGGCAGCTTTTTTCTTTGTGAATTCCATGTTTTCCTCCCTTGGATAAGCTATTTATATGAGTTCAATATTGAAAAACAGTTTTACAGGCTCCAGCCCTTCAGAACTGAGAGTCAGCGCGGCAATTCCCGCTTCTCCGGTGGTCCTTACGAAGGTACCGCTCATGCCGCCCTCGGTCACCACGATATCGGGACCGATGAGCTCTGCCGGACCCTCAAGACTGAGTCTTACGGGGATCTGCGCGTAGGGGGCAACGTTTCCGTTTTCGTCCTTCAGACAAATGCGGACGGCGGCGATGTCGTAGGTCGCACCTTCTTTCAGTTCGTCAGAGGACTGCACCGCTTCCAGATAAAGCTTTCTGCCCGGAGCCTTCACACGGGTGATGACCCTGAAGCCGTCTTTCCAGCCTTCAAACCTCCATGAGGTGGCGTCTCCGCCCCAGTTTCCCACGTACCTGCCGTAGAGCTCCATGCCCTGTTCGTAGGTCATCTTGTATCTCATCATGGTGGAAGCCAGCAGCGCCTTGGCCTTGAGGGGCAGAGCGGATACTCCGTACCGGGAGAGCTCCAGCAGGCACTTCCTGACTGCGTCAGCCTTTGCCTTGGTGAAGCCTTCCTTGGTCTCCAGAAGCTCGCCTATGAAGTCGTCGATGAGGATGGGCGGGTGTGACATGCCGCCGTTGGGTCTGGGCCTGAATGTCCCGACCAGGTCGTTGTTCTTGTAAAGTCTGACCTCATCGCAGTTGGTGAAGACGAACACCGGGCCGATGTGGCCGGCAGGGTAGTCGCCGATGTCCATGGATGAACCGATCTCCAGAACGGGTTCGTCGTCCTGCTGTGAGCTGTAGACCGAAGCCGCAAGCTTGGGGTTCCTGAAGGTGTCCATGACTCCGTGATAGCAGACTCTGTCACCGGAACCGAAGTCCTTGTGGGTCAGGTAGTCGAACATGCACCACTGATAGCAGCCTGCGTGATCGTGATCCGCCATGGCGGCGTTGAGCACTCTGGAGTGGCGCAGGGCATGCTCCTGCCGCTTCGACCAGGGGTCGAAAGCCTTGGTGGGGAACATGTGCCCGTTGGCCTCGGTGATGATGAGAGGCTTGTTCATGTCTGGAGTTACATCTTTCTTGGGCCTGCAACCCGGAGTCTCTCCGTTATGTGAAAAATCATTGTATGCGTATACGTCCTCCAGGAGGGAACTCTTTTCAAGATATCTCACTCCTGAAGTGGGTCTGTCGGGATCCAGCCTGTGAGCTTCACGGTTGGTTCTTTTGTACAGTTCATCATCGTCCAGGGACTCGTTGATCCTGACGCCCCACATGTAGATGGAGGGGTGCTGCCTGTATTCCGTGACCATTTCGCGGACGTTCTGGACCGCCTGATCCTTCCAGGCACCGTCCCCCAGATGCTGCCAGCCGGGGATCTCGGTGAAAACCAGAAGACCCAGTCTGTCGCAGGCGTCCAGGAAAGCGTGGGACTGGGGATAGTGGGAGGTCCTGACCGAGTTGAGGCCCAGCTCCTCCTTGAGTATCCTTGCATCCTCCTCCTGCAGGCTGTCCGGCGCGGCATATCCTATATATGGGTAGCACTGATGACGATTCAGGCCTCTGATGAAATACGGTTCTCCGTTCAGAAGAATGTTGGTGCTATCCGTACCGATGGTCCTGAACCCTACGGTTTTGGTGACCTGGTCCAGGATCTCTCCGTCCTTAACGAGGGAGAGGACAGCCCTGTACAGATCAGGCCTTTCCGGACTCCAGAGCTTCATCTCGGGAAGATCGAAATCCAGGGCGCCCATAGGCCCGGGCAGATCATTCTGACCGCAAAAAACCTCGCTCCCGTCCGCATCGAAAAGCTCAGCCTTAAGGAATAGGCCTGCCACGTCATCAAGGCTGTCCGCAGTGTATTCCACTATCATGTGGTCACGGGACGGAGTCCTTATCCAGGCGTCTTTAAGGAACGTGCGGTTCCTTTCGTCCAGCCACACGTGCCTGTAGAACCCGCCGTAGGTAAGGTAGTCGATGACGAATCCGAAGGGCGGGACCGAGGGGTCCTCAGTAGTATTCAGTTTGACTATGACAGTGTTGTCGCCTGCGGAATCTATGAGACCGGTGATCTCCGCACGGAATGCGGTGTAGCCTGTCCCGTGATGGGCGACGTGCTGCCCGTTGAAATATACGTCCGCGATGTGTCCCGCAGCGTCGAACTGCAGGAAATATCTCCTGGACGGGTCGAAGTTCTGATCAAGCTTTCTGCGGTAGCCGACGATCTTCTGATATGAGTCGGAGTCAGCGTAGTGAAGGGGCATGAACTCCACGTTGTGCGGGAGACGGACTGTCTCTTCAAAGCTTCCGCCCGTGAGGAGATCGTCGCTCCATCTGGGGGTATATTCCCAATCGTTATCTATCAGTAACATAAAGACTTTTCCTTTGATAGTTATATTTAGTTTAGTTTACCATTTTTTTTGCTCTTTATCAATTAAAATAGGTAAAGAGAGGAGGCAAAAAAAGACTGCGGATAATTGGATCCGCAGTCTTTGATACAAGTGGGGTTATTCTATGTTCTGTACCTGCTCTCTGATCTTTTCGATCTCGGATTTCAGTTCCAGCACGCTGTTGGTGATGGTCAGGTCGTTGGCCTTTGAACCGGTGGTGTTGGCCTCCCGGTTCATCTCCTGGACCAGGAAGTCCAGTTTCTTGCCAACGGTGGGCTCATCGCCTGAAAGGATGCTGCGTAACTGGATCAGATGAGAGTCCAGTCTGGTCATCTCTTCGTCCACAGCGCTCTTATCCGCGAAGATGGCGGCCTCGGTGAGGATCCTTTCCTCGGGGATCTCCACAGAACCTCCTACCAGATCCGCGATGCGGGATCTGAGTTTATCGGTGTACTCCTTCACTACGAGAGGGGAGCGCTCCTTGATGCTGTTTACGATGGTCCTGATGTTTTCGCCTTTGGCTATCAGATCCTCGGCAAGCTTCGCGCCTTCTCTGGCGCGCATCTCTTCCAGTCCGGAGACTGCGCCTCTCACAGGTACGAGAACTGCTTCGGTGAATTCCTCCTCGTCCAGCACGTCAGGCGTTACCTTGAGCACGTCGGGCATGGAGGACAGGAGCCTCAGGTCGATGTCGCCCTTGAGGCCGAATTCGTCCTTGAGCTCAGTGAGGCTGTCATAGAACTGGCGGGCAACAGGCTTGTTCAGAGATACGCTGGTATCGCCGTCTGAGATGTTTTCCACCATGACGGATACCTCCACCTTGCCTCTGGAGATCTTTTCTTTGACTGCCTGCTTGATCTTTTCCTCACAGAAGGAATACCTTCTGGACATCTTGACCGTAAGGTCCAGATATCTGTGGTTCACCGAACGGATCTCCACTGTGATGTTTCTTTTGGGATCTGAATATTCGCTTCTGCCGAAGCCTGTCATGCTGTGTATCATCAGTTCACCTAATTAGATCACTCTTACGCTCATTACGTTCTCCGGAAGACCGGTGAGTTCGACTACGTCATCGTTGGCTGTCTCTACAAGAACGTAGCTGATGCCGTCCTTTCTCATGGAAGCCATTACCTTGGAGACCTCGAGAGGTGCGGATACAAGGTCAACGATGTACTCTGCCGGGTTCTCAACGCCCTTGAGGATGAAGGCATATCTGGTGTGAGCCTTCACGCCCATGTCCAGCTTGGGGAAGTTGACGGAGTTGATGATGTTGCCGTTCTCCAGGTAGTTCCTGATCTCTCTCACTGCCATCTCTGCGCAGTTGTCCTCAGCTTCTGCGGAGGAAGCTCCAAGGTGGGGAGTAAGGATGACGCCGGGCTTGCCCACCATGTGGTCGTTGGGGAAGTCGCAGACGTACTGGGAGACCTTGCCGGAAGCCAGTGCTTCCAGAAGATCGTCTTCGTTGACCAGTTTGTCTCTGGAATAGTTCAGGAGCAGGACTCCGTCCTTCATGGCGGAGATCACGTCCTTGTTGATCATCTTCTTGGTGGCGTCGTTGGCGGGAAGGTGAAGGGTGACGATGTCGGCCTTAGCCAGCATTTCCTTGAGGTCTGTGTATACCTCAACTCCTTCGCACTCTGTGACGAAGGGGTCATAGCCCACGATGAACATTCCGAGAGCTGCGCAGGATTCTGCGATCTTGCGGCCGATGGCGCCCAGACCAACGACTCCGAGAGTCTTACCGTAGATCTCATGGCCTGCATACTTGGACTTGCCTTTCTCCACCTGCTTGGCAACGTCCATCTCCTCGGTGGGAGCCAGGGTCTTTGCCCACTCCAGGCCGCCGGGAACGTTTCTCATTGCCATGAGCATTCCGCAGATCACCAGTTCCTTAACGGCGTTGGCGTTGGCGCCGGGAGTGTTGAATACAACGATGCCTTCCTCAGCGCATCTGTCTACGGGGATATTGTTCACACCCGCGCCGGCTCTTGCGATGGCCTTGAGCTCCGGTGAGAACTCCATCGAGAGCATGTCGGCGGATCTGACCAGGATGCCGTTGGCGGCTGCCAGATCGTCAACTACTGTGTAGTCTTCTGTGAGACATGCCAGTCCTACGGGTGATATCTTGTTTAAGGTTGCAATTTTGTACATTTCATTTCCTCCATTAAAGATAATAGTTACAAAACCTGATTCAAGTATAGCACTTTACTAAACCCTTTAAAAGTGTTAAAATGATTTCGTGCGGGAACTTCGTGCTAAGTTTTTTGCGCAAAGAAATCTATATCAACAGTTGATGTGAAAGGAACAGATATGATCAAACAGAAGTATGACAGAGTGTATAACTTTTCAGCGGGTCCGTCCATCCTTCCCCTGGAAGTGCTTGAACAGGTAAAGGAAGACCTCTTGAACTATAAGGGAACCGGCCAGTCAGTCATGGAGATGAGCCACCGTTCCAAGGAATACCAGAAGATCATAGACGAAGCCGAGGCTGATCTGAGAGAACTCATGAACATCCCCGACAACTACAAGGTTCTCTTCCTCCAGGGAGGCGGAACACTGCAGTTTGCAATGGTTCCTCTGAACCTTATGGTAGGTTCCAAGAAAGCTGACTATATCGTAACAGGACAGTGGGCAAAGAAAGCATTCGAGGAAGCTCAGAAGTTCGGCGATGCCAAGGCTATCGCATCTTCAGCAGCAGATACCTTCTCCTGGGTACCCAAGGTAAAGAGAGAAGATTTCAGACCCGATGCTGACTACGCTTACATCTGCCTGAACAACACCATCTACGGAACGAAGTTCAACTACATCCCCGACACAGGAGACGTTCCTCTGGTAGCTGACTGGTCATCCGGCTGGATGTCCGAAGAGATCGACGTTACCAAGTTCGGTATCCTCTGGGGAGGCGCTCAGAAGAACGTGGCACCCGCAGGAATGTCCATCGTAGTCATTAGGGAAGACCTGATCGGCAAGGCTCCGGCAGACGTTCCCACATATCTTGACTACAAGATCCACGCTGACAAGGGATCCATGTACAATACTCCTCCTTGCTGGACTATCTATGTTGCAGGCGAAGTATTCAAGTATCTGAAGAGGATCGGCGGCATCAAGGTTATGCAGGAAATGAACGAGAGAAAGGCAGCTAAGCTCTATGCAGCTATCGATGCTTCCGAAATGTTCAAGGGCACAGTAGCCGTTGAAGATCGTTCCCTCATGAACGTAACCTTCGTTACCGGCAATGCAGATCTTGACAAGAAGTTCATCGCAGAAGCAAGAGAAGAAGGACTCATCAACCTGGCTGGACACCGTTCAGTAGGCGGAATGCGTGCTTCCATCTACAACGCTATGCCTGAAGAGGGCGTTGACGCTCTCATCGAATTCATGAAGAAGTTCGAAGCTGAGAACAAATAACTCGATCAGATGTTGATTGGTGGGGGTGCCTTCATGGGGCACCTCCGCGTTTTTTACCGGCCGGGCCGGGACCAAAGCATGAAACAGACCAACCAAACGAAACAAAAGAATAAAAAGATCCTCAAGGCGGTACTGGTGGGAGTCCTGGCAGTTGCCATGGTAGTTCTTTACTGCGTAGGCAGTTTCGCCTTCGTTTACGGCGAGGAAAAGAACGGCATCGACCTGGGAGCGCAGGGTGCGGCCATCTACGTGGCTGATTCGAACACCTACTTCTGGGAGTATCAGGCTGACCAGCGGTTCGATCCGGCATCCATAACCAAGCTCCTGACCTGTCTCATAGTGGCGGAGACCCTGGACATGGATCAGGTTGTGACGGTTACTTCGGCCTGCCTTGACCTGCCTGACACCTGGAACTTCCTGGTGGAAGGGGAAGAGGTGACGGTGAAGGATCTAATGTATCTGGCTCTTCTGGAATCGCACAATGAGGCCTCCAAGATGCTGGCCATAGCGGTATCCGGAACAGAGGACGCGTTCACCGTTCTTATGAACCAGAAGGCTAATGAGATAGGATGCATCAATTCGGAGTTCCACAACTCTCACGGACTTACTGTGCCCGCAGGGAACTTTTCCACTCCGAAGGATGTATGCCGCATAACCGCTGCCGCACTGGCTAATCCCATCGTGAGAGAGGTCTGTGAGACCCCTACTTATCAGTATCCCGTCACAAATAAGCATCCTGAGGGCGCCACGCTCCATACCACCAATCTTTTCCTGGAGGGCGGTAAGTACACCGGCTCTCAGGGAGAGGTGAGTGTGTCAGCCATTGACGAGGTCTACGGCGGCAAGACAGGCACCACGGTACAGAGGGTGACCACCATGTCTGTGGGCTGCGTGGTGAACGGAGTCAACGTCATGG
>JAEEGJ010007851.1_pt1 | contig 30003 bp, 26 predicted proteins | sample 8958761 | NCBI WGS metagenome assembly JAEEGJ01 (sample SAMN16246546, study PRJNA631951) | gut metagenome | biome: gut microbiome; feature: rumen; material: RS-attached | host: Bos | place: Iran: Karaj | collected 2018-10
TTGAAGCAGTTGAAGATGGCGTAACAGGATTTTTGGCAGAAAAGCAAGATGCTCAGTCATTGACTGGGGCTATGCGAAAGTTTTGCGAGTTGTCTGTAGAACAGCGCAAGGCAATGGGATTGGCAGGTCGCAAGCGAATGGAAGAGATTTTTGATAAGTCAAAGGTTGTGGCTGAAACAGTCAGTGTTATTGGATTATAATAGTCGCATCAGTAAGTTGAAGATGGACTAAATATAGAGGGAATAATAATGAAACAATTAGCAATAATAGGAGCGAGCGGTCACGGAAAGGTGATTGCTGATATAGCTCTTTTGAGCGGATACGATGAAGTGATTTTCTTAGATGACAATCCTGAGGTTAAAACTGTGGGTGAATATAACGTCCTTGGGAATCGCCAGATGGCAGCTGAGTTAGCAAAAATGAGTTGTGATTTTATCGTAGGAATCGGCAATGCTGCTATTAGAGAAAAAATCCAAAATGAAATAATATCAAAGGGTTGCAATGTAGTTACATTGGTCCATCCCAATGCGGTGGTAGCCTTTGATTCCAAGTTGGGAATAGGAACTGTAGTTATGGCTGGGGCTGTAATTAACTCAGGGTCAGTTATAGGCCAGGGCTGCATTATAAATACTGGCGCATCAATTGATCACGACAATGTAATCGGAGATTTTTGCCATATATCTGTTGGAGCACATACTGCTGGAACAGTGTCAATGGGAACAAGAAGTTGGCTTGGAATTGGAGCTGTTGTAAGCAACAACCTGGATGTTTGTAGTGATTGTATGATAGGTGCAGGAGCTGTTGTGGTTTCAGATCTGACTGCGCCAGGTACATACGTGGGCGTGCCAGCTCAGAGCAAGTAGTGATTTTGGAAGGGGAAAAATGTACGCAAAATTTTTTAAAAGAATAATAGACTTTATATTAGCGTTAGTGGGGATTGTAGTACTGTCCCCACTATTGCTGATTTTAACAATACTTGGAGCAATTTTCATGGGTGGCAATCCGTTTTTTACACAGGAGCGACCAGGGCTTCATGAAAAGATTTTCAAGCTAATTAAATTTCGCACCATGGATAACCGAAAGGATGCTGACGGCAATCTTTTGCCAGACGAGGTGCGCCTTAATAAATATGGCAGATTTTTACGGGCATCGTCATTGGACGAGTTGCCAGAGCTATTCAATATTTTGGTGGGGCAAATGGCGATAATCGGCCCTCGTCCACTGCTTGTCAGATATCTGCCTAGGTACAACGAGGAGCAGAGACATCGTCACGATGTGCGCCCAGGACTTACTGGCTATGCCCAGGCTCACGGCCGCAACTCAGTCACTTGGGAGGAAAAGTTTGCCATGGATGTGTGGTATGTAAACAATGTTTCCCTAGCAGTGGATTTGCAGATAATTGTTGATACCGTAAAGACGGTAATAAAGAGAGATGGAATCAGCTCCGAGACATCTGCAACCATGGAGGAGTTTATGGGGACAGAGGCGGAGGAGAATAAGTGAATTGCAAATATAGGGTTGCAAAAAGTTATAGTAAGTGATTGTGAGAAGCAAAAGTTATAGTAAGTTATAGAAGAAAAGTATGGCGAATCATAGCAATTAGTTTTATAATATGTATAGACGATGTATATACAAAGGAGGCCGCTATGCAACTAGCAATCAAAAAATGGGGTAACAGCCAAGGAATTATTTTATCAAAAGAGATAATGGATTTATTGAATGCACATATAGGCGATTCACTGGATGCTTCGATTGAAAATGGCGACCTAGTGTTAAAAAAACGATTCAGACATAAATCTTTAGAAGAAAGAGTTAAAGAATCAGGTAAGCCTCTGAGTTTTGGAGCAGAGGTTGAGTGGGGCGAGAGAAGAGGTAGTGAATTGTGGTAAGCCAGGGTGATATAATTCAGGTTGAAGATGTTAAGCTAAAGCTTTTGGTTGTAAGCCGAAATCTTATTAATGAAAATGAAGTATGTATAGTTGTGCCTTTGAGCTCGGCATTCAAGGAATCTGCTACACATATTTCCAATTCTTTTTCAAAGGATTTATTAATCACTGAGCAACTAAGGTATTTGGATTTAACCACCAGACTATACAAGAATCTTGGCAGCTTACCTGAAAGCGAGATGGTTAACGTAATTGATGTAGTTCAAGGCCTGTTTGACTATTATTAAGATATCAAGGGCGAGAAATTATTGACATATTTTGGAGGAATAAACTATGACCAAATTCATCTGTTATGATCGTTGTAGCACATGCAAGAAAGCAGAAAACTCCTCCTTTATAAGAGACTTGAAGTCGGTGCTTTCGAATGGCCTAGAACAGAATCTGAGGCTCTAGCCATTTCACCAGAACAGTATCGCTTACTAATGAGTGGTTTTACCATTGTAGCTAAACATCCGATTTCAGAGCTCAAAGACAGATTGATTGGATGTTATTGATGCTCGTGCTAAGGAAAAATGGAGGACTGAGTATATGACACTATTGCAAAGAGATAGAGAGAAATTTGAAGAAGGGCTTGCCGAAGGAAGAGCAGAAGGAAGAGCCGAAGGCTTGGCGGAAGGTGAAGCAAAAATGTTAAATACTTTGTTAAGCCTTGTTAACGATGGTTTGCTAGATATAAAAGAGGCAGCCAAGAGAGCTAATCTTTCAGTAGATGAATTTAAGGCCGCAGTCTCAAAAACTAAATAGGATAAGACAATAGGTGAAAATATCATCCATCCTTCTCATAGATGAGGAGGGTGGATTTTTACTTGTACATACATGCAATTATAAGCAGCGTATGGTATACTTTCTTCAGCAAAGAATGAAGTGACTAATGCTCCAGACAAGATTAAGGCAGAGATTGGCTGGGAGCCAGAGACACGCTTCGAGGAAGGCATCAAGAAGACTATTGCTTGGTTCTTCGAAAATGAAGAGTGGATGAAGAACGTTACATCTGGTGACTACCAGAAGTACTACTCAGATATGTATTCTAATAAATAGTCTTATTTTGTGGAAATAGTAAAATTGTGAATGATATGAATCGAGATTTTTATAAAGAGAAAAAAATAGTTATTCTAGCAAATAATTCTGGAGGCTTATACTTATTTCGAAGGGACTTGATTGTTGAACTGATAGCAAGAGGCCATGAAGTGGTGGCTTACACTCCTTTTGATGCGCATATTGATGCCCTGAAGGATTTGGGGATTGGATTATATGAGTTAAACATGGACTTCTTAAAGCTTGATTGCAGCAAGCTCAAGACAACCTTTGGCTGGAAGCCATCTTGGAATGTAGAGACCACAATGGAAAAGATAGTTGAGTGGTCTGTAGCTTACCTTCAGGGCCAGGATGTTGGGGCTGTTATGGATAAGCAGATTGAGAGTTTCTTGGGGTAATGAAAGAGGCTGAAGAACGCCCAAAGGAATTTGAATAACTAAAAAATGGGAGAAGGATATGCTATTTAATTCTTATATTTTCGTATTGTTGTTCCTACCAATATGTTTGATTGGGTATTACACTTTGGGGAGATTTGAAAAATTTGGAGCAGCAAATGTTTTCTTGCTAGGAATGTCTATGTGGTTCTATGGATACTTCAATCCATGGTACCTAATCTTAATCATTTCAAGTGTATGTTTTAATTACACGATTTACAGATTAATACTAAGCCATCAGGACAGGAAAAAAGTTCTGATGGCTATTGGTGTTTGCGCAAATATTGGTGTGCTCATTTATTTTAAATATATGGATTTTTTTATCGATACCATAAATCATATATTTGGAATGGAGCTGGATTTTCTAAATATACTTCTTCCACTAGGAATCAGCTTTTTTACTTTTCAGCAAATATCCTTCATAGTTGATAGCTATCGTGGAAATGTAGCAAAATACGATTTCCTTTATTACGCCGGCTACGTGACATTTTTCCCACAGCTGATTGCTGGCCCGATTGTCACCCATGATGAATTGGTGCCACAGCTAATGGATAATAGCAAGAAGCGAATTGACTTTGAGAATTTTAGCCGGGGAATATACCTTTTTAGTATAGGCATGGCCAAGAAGGTGCTGATAGCAGACACTTTGGGAAATGCAGTCAATTATGGCTATGATGAGCTTCTCACAATCAATTCTACAGAAGCGATAATCGTAATGTTGGCGTATACCCTGCAGATATATTTTGACTTTAGCGGATACTGTGACATGGCTATTGGAATTGGAAAGATGTTCAATATCGATATACCCCTCAATTTTAATAGCCCATATAAAGCAGTATCTATCGATGATTTTTGGGATAGATGGCACATGACTCTGACTAGGTTTCTCACAAGATATGTGTATATTCCATTAGGTGGAAATAGGAAAGGGACGGCAAGAACCTATTTAAATATTTTTATTGTATTTCTGGTAAGTGGATTTTGGCACGGTGCTGGATTCACATTTATCTTTTGGGGAATAGGCCATGGCTTGGCATCAATCATCCATCGAATGGGTCATAAGTTTTTTGATAAACTACCAAAGGCAGTTAATTGGGCAATCACATTTTTATTTGTAAATGTAATGTGGGTTTTCTTTAGAGCACCATCTATAGGAGAGGCTATTGAATTATTGAGAAGGGCATTTGCAGGGCAGTTTGACGCCGTTGGCGCAGATATGATTTCTCAGGTAAGCTTTTGGGAACTACATTTAATAGTGGATAAGCTGCCAATCCTGAGAAACTGGCAGTATTTTGATGTTTTTGGAATTTTGGCCTTGTCTTTACTCATAGCAGTTATTCCTAAGAACGGTTATGAAAAAATGCAAGAATTCACGCCAAAGAAGAGAAGCTTTGCAGCTATGGCAATTCTAATGGCCTGGAGTATTCTTTCATTTTCTGGATTGAGCACATTTTTGTATTTTAATTTTTAAGGGATGAATATATGGAAAATAATTGTAAAAGATGGATTGTGGCATACTTAATTACTTTAGGGGGTGTGCTTTTATTGGCAGGAACTATTGTGGCGACGATAGATCCGTATTTTCATTATCATGAGCCTATTCAGGGAATATCTTATACTCTAAACAAAGAGCGGTATCAGAATAACGGAATTGCGAAACATTATAAGTATGATGCTGTCCTGGTAGGAACATCGATGGCGTCAAATTATAAGACCAGCGATATTGATAGACTGTTTGGAACTAATTCAGTAAAGCTTACCTATCTCGGAGGTTCAAACAGGGAGTTGAGTGATACGTTAGATGCTGTCTTTGCAAGCAACAATAACATAAGAATGGTATTTCGCTCGGTGGATTATCTGGGACTTTTAAATACAGCGGAGCAGATGAGATACGACAATAGTTTATATCCATCATACCTCTACGACAGAAATCCATTTAACGATGTGGAGTATCTGTTTAATAAATATGTTATTGAAGATGTATACGGGGATTTGAGATTGACCCGTGCAGGGTTTGCTGGGACAACATTTGATGATTACTCTAACTGGGGAATCTATTCTGAGTTTGGTAAGGATGTTTTGGACAGTAGCTATATTCGTGAAGAAAAGAGTGATGAGGTTTTCCAGTTTAGTGAAGAAGACAAGCAGATAGTAAAAGAGAACATTCAAACAAACTTTATTAGACAAATAGAAGAGCATCCTGATGTGCAATTCTACATTTTCTTTCCGCCATTTAGCATGTATTATTTTGACTATCTAAATCAGCAGGGCAATCTCGAAAGATATATGGCGGCAGAACGATACACGATGGATATGCTTCTTGAATATGATAACGTCCATTTGTATTCATTCTTGCAGGAGACAGATGTGGCTGAAAATTTAGAGATGTTTAAGGATATGAGCCACTTTGTGCCAGAATACAACACCAAGATTTTGGAGATGATTGCGGCTGGCAAGGATGAGATAACGGAGGGAAATAAGGAAAAGTATTACAAGAAGATGGAAAGCTTCTATGGGAAGTACGATTATGATAAGTTGTTTGTAAAATAATTAGTGGATATATGCTGGGGTAGAAGAAATAAATTTCGTATAGGGTTGCAAAAAGTTATAGTAAGTTATAGAAGGAACAATTTCATTAGTGCGGCAAGTAATAAATAGAATATTTAAGATGATAGCTCCTCATGTAAGGTATGAACTTGTGTGGGGAGTTTTTTAGTTAAAAACGGTTGGAAAAGTTTAAATTATTGTGACTAAAATGGTTGGAAAAGTTGCAATTTTTTATAAGATTATGGTTAGAAAAGTTTGAAAATTTGCGCAAAAACGGTTGGAAAAGTTGCAAAAATGTAATACAATACAGTTATAAAGAGCTGTAATACAAGGGGAAACAAGTATGTATAGAAGACAATTAGAAAATATAGTTGAATGGATACAAAATGATAAAGGGCATGCACTATTGGTGACTGGTGCAAGGCAAATCGGGAAAACATATTTAATTAGAGAGGCATTGAAGCAAGAAAAATGTGATTATGTTGAGCTGAATTTCATTGAGAATAAGGAACTTATAGATATTTTTAAAGATTATAGAGATGTCGATGAATTAGAATTGAGATTAAGCTTAGCAACAAATAAAGAACTAAAGCCAGGGAAAACTATTTTCTTCTTTGACGAGGTGCAGGAAGTAAAAGACATTGTTACAATGTCCAAATTTTTGGTTGAGAAAACAAAATACAAATATGTCATGTCGGGATCATTATTGGGTATAGAGTTAAATGATTTACGTTCGGCGCCAGTTGGATATATGAATATTATTGATATGTATCCAATGGATTTGTATGAGTTTTATAAAGCCGTAGGAGTGTCAGATAATATTATTGAGGCTGTTCATAAAGCGTTTGATGAGAGAAGAACAGTAGATGCATTTATACATGATAAATTAATGGCACTATTTAATATTTACTTGATAGTTGGAGGAATGCCAGAAGCTGTTAAGACCTATATAGAAACCAACGATTTACGCAAAGTTGCTAATGTTCAATCTAACATAGTGGAACTATATAAGAAGGACTTTTCAAAATATAATAAGAAAGAAAAGCTTATTTTGAATGAAGTTTATGATGCGATTCCAGGGGAATTAAGCAAAAAAAATAAAAGATATTATATCAATCACGTTAAAGGGAAAACTACTTTTGATTCAGTGAAGAATAATTTTATATGGCTTAGTAATGCAGGCGTGGCATTGCCTGTTTACAATGTGACAGAACCCAAAAGTCCACTACAACTTAATGAAAAAAGAAGTATATTTAAATTATTTTTATCTGATGTGGGCTTATTAACAAATATGTTTCCTGAGGAAACAAAGTTGATGATTTTAAATAATGATAAAGATATTAATAATGGTGCTGTTTTTGAAAATTTTGTTGCACAGGAATTAGCTGCGCATAACAACAAGTTGTACTATTACAATAATAAGAGCCAAGGGGAAGTAGATTTTATAATTGAATATCAAGGTAAAGTGCTACCAATAGAAGTAAAATCGGGAAAAGATTTTAAAAAGCACAATGCATTAAACAACCTTTTAGGAAACAAGAATTATAGAATAGACGAAGCCTTTATTTTTAACAGAACAAATACATCTGAAGAAGGCGGAAAAGTCTATATGCCAATTTATATGACTATGTTTATTGAAAGGACAAAAATAGACATGATAATAAAACCTAATTTGGATGGATTATTTGATGTGGGGAGCATTAAAGATGATATTTATTCAATCATCTATCAAGAAAAACAGGTTTCTGGAAAAGAATTATTTGAAAGCCTAAATGTGTCAGTTGAAACATTAAGAAAATTGTTGAAGCAGTTAATCGAACAAAAAAGCATATACATGATAAAAGGACAAGGTGATATAGAGACAGATATCGATAATTGTTGGTTTACTTTGCGAGATAGGTAAGTAATAGTGCTATTTTTGGAATACAAGTATATTTTTAGCTCTAAAAAGTGTACAATGTAAATGAGTTGTTAAAATATATTGTATATACGAATAAGGGGTTTGGGATATGAAAAATATAATGGTTCAAGTAGGGGGCAACTATAGATTATTTACAATCAGCAGTAGCTGTAATAAAGCTGATGTATCTTTTGGTTGTGAAAAAATAATAGATAAATATATAGCAAACGCGTACTAGGGATAGTATGCGTTTTTTGTTTTTACTAAGGAATAGGTATGCAAGAAAAATAGAAGGGAAAAGGCTATGTATCATTTTAATGAAATAGAATTATATTATGAACCAAGAAAAACAATACTGCCTTTATTACCAGAGATAAAGGGTGAACCAGAGATGAGTGATTTTGATTCAGCTTTTTTATGTGGTTGCTTAAAAAGATTTAGACCCAAGAAAATTGTAGAAGTCGGAATAGCTGGTGGAGGGACTACAGCTATAATAGACCAGTGTATGTGTGGTTTGGGCGAGATTTTTGAGCATCACTCAATTGATTTAAATCGTCGCTTTTACATTAATTCTAATTATGAATCAGGTTTTTTGGGCAAGATGGCAGATGATAAACTGCAAATCGACAGTAATTATTTACACAGATATTATTACGGACATGTGGCTAGTGAGTTTGTCGAGCAAATAGACGACAATATAGATTGTCTAATTTTAGATACGGTGCACGCTTGTCCTGGAGAAATAATGGATTTTATAACATTGATGCCGCATTTGTCTAACGACTGTTTGGTTATATTACATGATTTGAGCCTAAATCATTATACGAAAGATAAATATAAAAGCATGTATTGTAATACATTGTTGTTTTCAGCAGTGACAGGTACAAAATACATAAATTTTGATGATGATTCGAAGTGTTCAATGCCGAACATTGGGGCTGTGTTAATAAACGAGAATGCAAGAAAGAATATGGGAGATATTTTCATGTTACTAATGGCAACATGGGCATATTTGCCTGAAAAGAATGTTTTACTAGAGTATAAAAAAGCTGTTGAAAAATATTACAGTGATGATTTGGTGAAAGTATATGATGCTGCAGTAACATTAAACTGTAACAATAGATTATCATTTGCAGAACAATATCCGTTTCCGTTTAATTCGTTGCCAGAGAAAGCGCGCGTGGTGATTTATGGAGCTGGAAACGTTGGGAAAAGTTTCGTGAACCAAATAAGAAGAAAAAAAGAAATACAGATTGTAAAGTGGATAGATAGAGCGCATGAAAAAATCGGTTTGCCATGGATTGACGGAGTAGAAACGTTGACCGAACTAGAAGATACAGATTACGATTATATAATAATCGCAATAGAAAATGAAAAAATTGTTCAAGAGGTCAAGGCAGAGCTGATAGAAAAAAGTATAAACCCAAGAAAAATTAAAGCTTGATGGTAGCATGGAGGATTTGATGGAAAAGCAATGGATATTTCCTTTCGAAGAGGTTGAGAAGGGGTCGAAGATTATTATATACGGAGCGGGAGATGTTGGAACGTGTTTTTATTCTCAAATAAAGGCGACGGGATATTGTGATTTACTTGCATGGGTTGATTCAAATTATAAAGATATAAACAATATCGAAGTTCAAGACCCTAAAATAGTATCAGCGATGGCATTTGATTATGTAATAGTGGCTATTCTTTCTAGAAGAGCAATAAATCAAGTTGTAGAGTATTTAAAGAGTTTAGGAATAGCTCAAAATAGAATATGGACTAATAAAATCAATGAAAAGCAATATAATCAGTGTAAGGTAGAGAGAGTATATTTAAACGATTTTCCAAATATGAACATTGATTTAAACTGTATGAGAATTGCGTATATCGTTCCAAATCCAATTAAAGGAGGCGGAGGGCATAGAAACATTTTTAGGGCGGTAAAATATTTAAGTGATAAAGGTCATGATTTGAGCGTATACTACACCAACAGCGAATATAGCGCAGCTGAGATGAAAAAACTTGTCTCTGAATGGTTCTATGATATGTCAAAGGTGGAGTTTATAAAATATGAAGGGAAAATGGATTATTATGATGTCGGAATAGCGACTTGGTGGGAAACAGCATATATATTAGAAGAATTCAAATCACATTTCAGACGACATATGTATTTTGTACAGGATTATGAGCCGTACTTTTACCCACTATCATCGGAATATTTTTTAGCAGAAAACACGTATAAAAAGGGGTATTTACATATATGTTCAGGGCCTTGGTGCGAGACGCTATTGAAAAAGAAATATGGTGCTAAAGCTGAAAGTTTTCAGTTTCCTATAGATAGAAGAATATATAATACAGAGCGAATGAGAGTTAAACAAAACAAAAATATTGTTTTCTTTGCAAAACCAGAGATGTCAAGGAGGTGCTATAAGATAGGCATTGACGCCCTTAAGATTTTTCATGATAAAAGACCAGAGGTAGAAATTATATTATATGGATCATCACAGTTAGACGAGCAAAGCGTTCCATTTAAAGCGACAGTATTAAAACTGTTACCTACAATTAAAGATCTTGCTGAGTTATATATAAATGCAGACTTAGGAATAGTTTTTTCACCAACGAACCCTAGTTTAGTGCCATATGAAATGATGGCTTGTGGTTGTCCAGTTGTAGATTTAGATGTCGAATTTGCACAGGAAAAATATGGAGGTTCTGAAAATCTGGCTTTTTTAGTAGATCCAGACTCAACATTGTTTGCCAAGAAGCTGATAGAAATAATAGATAATGATTCATTGTTAGACAAAAAAAGAAAAGCAGCAAAAGAGTGGGTGGATAAAGAGTTTCCTGATGAAGAAGGTATGGGTAATCGAGTATTAGATATAATAAAGAAAGGAATATAATAATTGGAATTTGGGTGGGTGTTTCCTTACAAAGAAATCGAAAGAAATTCAAAAATAATTATATATGGAGCAGGAAAAGTAGGCACGAGTTTTTATAGTCAAATTTCAGATAATAATTATTGTAAAATTGTTGGATGGATTGATTCTAATTATGTAAATATAAAGAAAAATGCTCATATTAGCGGCCCCGAGATTCTAAAAGATAACCAATTGCAATATGATTATATAGTGGTTGCTATATTATCTAAGACAATAAGTGATGAAGTAGCGCTCAATCTAGTTGAAATGGGTATTGCAATTCATAAAATATGGACACCTTATCTTTTAGATTGTGACTCGTTTATATTCAAAGAAAAGAAACTAAAAGAACTAAAGCCCCAAGTTATCGCCGAAAATACCATAGCCTTTTTGGTGGATTCATTATGTTTAAAAGATTGGAAAGGCAAAAATATAATATTTCTAATGAATTCTGTTTGTGAAATGGGTTATTCATTAGTGATATACTCGTTAGAATTTGTAGAAGAGGGGATACATGAAGAGTTATTGCGAGAAATGGGAATATCATATGATGTAGTATGCGTAAACTATATGGGAGATATGCATGAACATCCAATAATTTTTACCACATCGACAAGAACAACTGAAGAAGCAAAAAAAAACAAAGAAAAGTTTGGGGAGATAATATGTTTTGTGCAGGAATACGAAGCATATAAGTTTCCTAGGAATGAAGGGTATTATAGATGCGAAGAAATGCTGAAAAATGATTTTATATATTTATGCTTGGGGGAATGGTGTGAATACAAAGTAAAGAAAAAAACTAACGGAAGAGTTAGGCATATAAATTTTTTGGCAGATTACGAGTCTTTTGCTAGGAGAAGATTTAAAACAGTAAGCAAAGAAAGTATATTAGTTTACTGTAATCCAAATGAAAATAATATATGTTATAAAATAATTCTAAAAGCGCTAAGAAAGGTAAAAGATGCAATATCAGATATAGACATAAATATCTTTGGCGTAGATGCATTTAACGATGGCGAGTATGATTATACAATTAGAAATCTAAAAATGCTTGAGGATGCCGAACAACGGGCACAAGTGTTTACAGACACAACACTGGGAATAATATGCTCTGGAAATGCTTGTCCCTCATATACATATGAGATGATGATGTGTGGATGCCCAGTATTAGATATAAACACTTCAAAAGCATTAATAAAGTATGGTAATAGAAGTGAGAATGTTATGCTGGCGGAATATAATGTTGATGCTATAAGTGATTTAATACTTGAATCACTTAGTAATTATAGCCTTTTACAAACTCAATCGAATGAAGCACAGAAATGGTCAAAAAAAATAATTATGTCGAATGAAGAAGTAAAAGAATATTTGCAGTCATTTTTAAGATATTAGAGGGATAGGGTTAAATGAATCGAGAATACGGAATTGAAGCGGCTACAGTATATGATAATAAGTTTTGGTATTTTTCCATGGATTTTAATATGCTTTTTTGTCTGGATTTGGATAGCGGCAAAACAAAAAATCTTGGGAGAATTGAATTTGAAGAAGAAAAGGCGCGTCTATTTATAAACATTATAAATTATAAGAATTTGCTAATATTAATTCCTATGGCTGCCGAACATTTAGTTGTTTATGATACCGCAAAAGAGATGGTTATAAAAGCCATCAAAATAGTTCCTCCCAGAAAACATAAAAAAAATTATGACAAAAATTTAAAGTGGGAAAGCTCGACGATAGTTGGAAACAAGATATTTATGTTTGGATGCACTCATACTGCGATAGGTATTTTTGATTGTGATAATCTTGAATTAGAATATGATGAAAAATGGCTTGATTACTGCAATCTTAAAATTCCTTCGGCTAACTTTAGGTGGTTTGCAAAACAAAATATAGTATGTGGTGACAGTATATTTGTTTCATCAGCATTTGGCGGGTATGTATATAAATATAGTGATAGCAGTTGTATGAAACAGTATACATTGGATTGCGGATATCCTATCTACAAGATAGGACTTGATGAAAATGGATTTTTTGCAATGTCCATTTATGGGGCACATTTTCTTAGATTTAATGGTGATTGGGAAATAACGAATGACACAAATTTGCCAGATAAATTTCATAGTGCAACGCCGGTTAAAATGGGGAATGTAATTTATATTAATTCATTAAATGACAATATTGTGTTACGTGTAAATGGCGATTCAAAGATGTGTGAAGATAAAGAAAAAGAATCTTTGGGACCAATGTTCTATTTTGAGAAATGCAACACAGGATATGTGTGTTATTCAAATATAAAAAGAAAAATAGTTCTTATGAACGAGGATTTTGAAATAATAAAAGAATATGAAGTATTATATGATAATGCTGTAAAAAGGTTTTATAAAAAATTATATAGCGAGAACAACTATTCTTATATCAGATATGAGAATAGCGGAGTGGATTTAAAAGATTTATTGTTTTTGATTAGTCAAGATGTTTGATATTTTATTGATATCGAGGAGAGAGAATGCAAGATTTTAATGATTACTCAAAAGAACAATGGAGAAATAATCTGTACAGAAGAATCATGCTTATTGCTAGTGAATTAAATGAATTGAAGCTTGAGATTAATTCCTTAAGAGATGTACAGAAAAAATATAACGAGAATCCATTAATAGACTATCAAATTGAAAAAATCTATGATGAATTAAAGAAAACTGATGTGTTCGAACCTGTACGGGCGTTATATGAGAATAGAGAAGTAGTTATTTATCCATGTGATCCAAAGTATTGTACAGGGTGCATGGCATGTGTTGATGCTTGCAAAACAGGGGCAATAAGAAAAATTCAAGATGACGAGGGATTTTACAAAATAAAAATTGATTCGCAAAAATGTGTCGATTGTGGTAATTGTATTTCGAAGTGCCACAATAATTGCGATACGCAAATTTTGCTTAGAGAGCCAATGGAGGTTTTTGCTAGTAAAAGCAAGGATGAAGAAAAACGGCTAAGTAGTTCTTCTGGAGGAATTTTTATTGAGCTAGCAGAAGAAGTTTTTGAAGATGATGGGGTGGTGTTTGGAGCAGGATTTGATGACTGCTTAATGGTAAAACATATTGATATAAAAAAAGGTGAGATAGGAAGAATAATTGGGTCAAAGTATGTACAAAGTGATTCACTAAATATTTATTCTAAGATTAAAAAATATTTAGATAAGGGTAAGAAGGTTTTATTTTCTGGTACACCTTGCCAAGTTGCCGCAGTCAGAGATTATATTGGTTATGACAAGAATCTATATACGATTGATCTAGTGTGCCATGGAACACCTTCACCTTTAGTATTTGAGGAATATAAAAAGCAATTAGAGCAACAGTATGGCAAGATAAAAGAGATCAACTTTAGGAGCAAGCAAAATGGATGGAAAAAATATTGTATGGAAATATTGTTTGAAAGTGGTGAAAAGTATATAAAGAATAATACTGAGGATATTTTTTATAAAGGATTTTTACAAGAATACACAAACAATATGGTATGTCATCGTTGTAGATATGCTAATTCAAAACGAGTAGGAGATATTTCTCTATGTGATTTATGGGGGTATGAGTCGACTGAATTATTAGTTGATGATGACAAAGGCATCTCAGGGATAATGATTAATTCTACTAAAGGACAGGAATTATTTGATAGTATTAAAGATAGAATTGATTACATAGAATATGACTATAACAAGATAAAAATATCAAATCGGTGCTTAAATTTACCATCAAAAGTAAATCCGTATCGAAAGGAATTTTGGGAGTGCTTTAGGAAACGAGGCTTTATGCAAGCTGGTATGCAATATTTTAAATGAGGAAAAGCTATGAGGCTATCAATATTTGAAATAGATGAATATATTAATGCCATAAAAGGAGCATCAGGGACTTATGATAATATTGGCCAAACAATGGACTTAAGTAAAAAAAAGGTGTTGTTGTTTAATCTTCCGGTTGATTCAAATCTGGGCGATCATGCACAAACAATGTGTATAGTTAAATGGATAAATCAATATTTTCCGGAATACGAGTTATATTGTTTTCCTGTAATTCTTGCAGCTGATGAGAGGACGCTTGACAATATTATAAGTCGAATAAAACTTAGAACGACGTGTGATGATATTATTATAATGCATAGTGGATATCATGTTAACGATATATATGTAAGTAGATATGGAAATACATCACCTACAACTATGTTGCAAATAGCGTGTTTGAAGAATTTTCATGATAATAGAATTATTTTTTTCCCACAGACAATAAATATACAGGAAAGAAATTTGCAAGAATACGCATCGCTGATAAATAAATGTAATTCGGTTTTCTTTATGTGTAGAGATGATGTTTCGTATGATATTGCAAAAAAATATTTTGTAAAAAGTAATATATCGATAAAACCGGACATTGTAACATGTTTAATAAAAAATCATGAAAACAAGAGAACTGGTGATACCAAAGAAATAGAAAAGGTGTATGTGGCATTAAGAAATCCAGAGCATGCAGAATCTATAATAACAAAAGAGCAGAAAAATGCCATTTATAATTTTTTAAAAGAAAAAAAATATCACTATTCGATAGGAAATACATCTGTAAATGAAAATTATAAAGAAATAATAGCGGCAAGAGAAAAAATAGTACAAGATAAGATTAATGAAATAAGTCAATATGATTTAGTTATTACGGATTTATATCATGGGACTATTTTTTCGTTGGTGGCGGAAACTTTTGTTGTAGTATTAAAAAGCAAGGATCATAAAATTAGTAGCGGTGTAAATTTGTTAAAACAACTTCCAGATTGGGAAGATAGGTTGTATTATTGTGAAAATCATGAACAATTAATGAGTTTTTTACATACATTCAAAAATATTAATAAAAAGGCACGAGATGAAAAATCGCTTTTTAAAAGCATGTACTATGACGGGCTAAAAGGGGAACTTGAGGAGTTTTGGAGTTATGGAGGAGTAGAGTGAAGAGGCTAGCTTTATTTTTGATATATGATAAGCAAGGAATAATTGATGATTATATTGCATATTTGATAGATGCAATGAAGGTTGTATGTGATGACATAGTTGTGATATCAAATTCAAAACTTTTGCCGCAGTATGAAAAAATGTTAGCAACTAAATGTAGTGAAATATATTTTAGAGAAAATAAAGGTTATGATGCGGGGGGATTTAAGGATGCTATATGTGAACATATAGGGTGGAATAGATTATATAAATACGATGAAGTTATATTTATGAATGATTCTTTTTTTGGTCCACTTTTTTCTTTAGACGAGATGTTTACAAAAATGGAACAAAAAAAAGAGTTAGATTTTTGGTCTGTGACAAAAAGTAGTGGGAATACCGATGTTGGAGAGATTCTACAAACATATTTTTTTGTTGTTAGATCGAATATGCTGCGAAGCAAGGCGTTTTATGATTATTGGACAAAGATGCCATACTATAGAACATTTAAAGATGCGGTAACTAAATATGAACGTAAATTTGCACTTTATTTTTCAAATAAGGGTTTTAAGTGGGATAGTTATATTGATCCTTTGATTTATACAAATCAATTAAATAATCAATATATGTCGCCATATCATTGTCTTCCTTTTGAAATTATAAAAAATCAGAGATACCCGTTTATTAAAAAGAAATTGTTTTCATTGGATTATAGGAGTAATGAATATGGACTACATAAGTACAGTCGCAATGAGTTTTTATCATTGTTAGAATATTTGAACGGAACAAATTATCCGGAGGAATATATCTGGGCTAATATTATACGCATATACGGATTAAGAGATATTCAAGACAATTGTTGTGATTATAGAATAGTACCCAAAGATGGGGGCAAATTTGAAAATGAGACAAAATTAATAGTAGTTTATTTGACGAATGAAGCATTTATAAATGATAGATTACAGTCATTACTAGATAGAGTAAAACAAAAAGACTTACGAGTTTATTGTGATTCAGATAGGCTTAAAAATATAATTAATTCTGTAAATAGTAGTATTAATATAATAACTAAGAAAACAAAAAGAGATTTCTTAAAAGATGCATTTGAATATATAAAATTGAACAAAGATAAGTGGGAGTATGTAGGCTTCTTGACAGAGCCCAAAATAAAAGTAGGCGAAGAAAAGCTGTATACTTCGGGGGTTTCAACTGCGTGGAACACGTGGGAGAACATGTTTGGAGAACGAGAATATATTAATAATATTTTGAGTTTATTTGTTAAATATAATAGATATGGGGTTTTAGTGGTTCCTAAGAGTATACATGGTGAGCATGTTATTGATTTATGTGAGAAGAATGGTATACAGAGAAAATTTGCTAATAGATTAAATGTTGGCGAATATATAGAGCGTGATAGATATATTGCAGATTATTCCGAATCTTTTTGGATAAGAAGTAGTGTTCTAGATGAAGAGTTTCTCTTAGGCGTTCTAGATTATTTAAACACAAATAAAAAGTTGGTTGATATATTCAAGATTATACCTTATTATGCCCAAAAAAAAGGATATTATACAGCTGTTGTGCAATCAGAATTGCATAATCGAACAGTAGAGAAAACAATGGAGTTGTATTGTAGAAACTTAATAAAAGGGTTGGAGAATCTGGATATAAAGCTAGATTATGCTATATTTGCTTATTTTTTCAAAGTACTAACTTTATATACTACTAATATTCATAAATTAGCAATGTTTTTAGAGAAAAAAAAGAAGGTATATATTTATGGATGCGGTCTTATAGCAAGGCTAGTTTCAAATTTTGATATTATAGAAAATAGGTGTAATGGATATGTTGTTTCTGATAATAAAAAAAAGCAAAATACTTTTTGTGGTAAACCAGTAATTTATTTATCAGAAGTAAATTTGACAGATGACGAGGGGATTTTAATTGCTTTGAATCATAAGCATTCAAATGAAGTAAAGGATACTTTAGTTGCTAGATTTGACGAAAAAAGTATCTTTTGGATTGATGCAGGAGAATAGCAAAAAAATATTTTTAACAAAGAAAAAGGCGAGGAATATATGATAATCACAAAAACACCATTCAGAGTCAGCTTTTGCGGCGGTGGATCGGATATATCTACATTCTATAGAGAACATGGCGGTTGTGTGCTCAGCACATCAATTAATAGATATATGTACGTATCTGTTCATCCGTATTTTGATGAAGAAAAAACTGCACTAAAGTATTCTCAAACCGAGATTGTAACAGATATCAAAAAGATTGATCATACTATTATGAAGTGTGTGCTCAATGATATGAATGTAAAAGGTGTAGAGATTACTAGTACAGCGGATGTGCCAAGTGGTACAGGACTTGGTTCATCGAGTGCGTTTACGGTAGGTCTTTTGCATACGCTTCACTGCTACAAAAATCAATATGTTTCAAAGCAAGAACTTGCAAGGTTAGCCTGTGAAGTTGAAATAGAAAAGCTGGGTAATCCCATAGGTAAGCAGGATCAATATGCAGCAGCATGTGGTGGTTTAAATTTTATCTCGTTTCATCCTGATGACAGCGTAAGTGTAGAACCAGTCATTTTACGCCCAGAAACACTACAGGAATTACAAGATAATATAGTCATTTTCTACACAGGATTGACCCATGATGCTAATAAGATTTTAGCGGAACAGAAGAAGAATAGCTCAAAAGAGGCAAAGACTAAAAATTTGATAAGAATGTGCGAATTGGCTAAAGATATGAAAAAATCTTTAGAAAGCAACGATTTATCAACTTTTGGCGCCATACTAGATGAGGGCTGGCAGAAAAAGAAAGAGCTAGCAAGCGGTATAGCTAATCCAACGATAGAAGAGATGTATGATTATGCAATGGAAAATGGCGCTTCTGGAGGAAAGCTTCTTGGTGCAGGAGGCGGAGGATTTCTTCTATTTTATTGTGAAAAGTATAAGCAAAAACAATTGATAGAAAAAATGAAGTTACGTCGCTTCCCAGTTAGATTTGAACACGATGGAACTTCGGTGGTATATATTGGTGACAAATATTGGTAATGGAGATTAGTTAATGAAAGCATTAGTTATAGGTGGAGCAGGTTTTATTGGTAGTAGCTTATGTAAACGTCTTTTAGAAATGAATCACGAGGTGGTTTGTTTTGATAACTTTTCCTTGGGAAATGAAGAAAATATTCGTAGTCTTAAGAATGAAAAAGGATTTACTTTAATCAAAGCTGATGCCTCAAAAGCGGATGACTTAGATGCAGTTTTTGAAAATCATAAACCAGATTATGTGTTTCACCTGGCAGCAAACTCGGATATTCAGGCAAGCGCAGAGAATCCCAAGGTTGAATATATTAACACTTATACAACCACTTTTCAGGTGTTGTCATCTATGAAAAAGTATGAGGTAAAGAAGCTGTTTTTTGCATCTACATCTGCTGTTTATGGTGACAAACGTGATGTAGAGTTAGATGAAAATACTTCCAATTTAGCGCCAATATCATATTATGGAGCGGCAAAGCTTGGAAGTGAAGCATTGATTAGTGCATTTTCTTATATGAATGATATGTCTGTATTAGTATTCAGATTTCCTAATGTTATAGGTGAAAATCTCACCCATGGAGTTATATATGATTTCATGCATCGATTAAAAAATGACAGTTCGCAATTACGAATATTAGGCGACGGGCGACAAACTAAGCCATATATTTATGTGCAAGATTTAATAGATGCAATTGTGCAGTTTATGGATACGCCAGAAGGTGTAACTCTCTATAATGTAGGTGTAGAAGGCGCAACCAGTGTAACAGCAATTGCAGATATTGTTTGTGAGGAGATGGGACTTAAAAATGTTCAGTACAGCTACACTGGAGGCGAAGGCGGCTGGAAAGGAGATGTCCCTAAATTTAAATATAATATAGACAAAATTCATGCAGCAGGATGGAGAGCAAAATACAATTCAGATGAAGCGGTTAGAATGACAGTAAGAAAGAATCTGGAGGCATAAGAATTGGATAATCCTAATTATATAGCTGTTATTCAAGCTGGGGGGAAGGGAACAAGAATGATAAGCTTGACTCATGATGAGATTCCCAAACCTATGCTTGAACTAAATGGAAAACCAATGATTCAATGGCAAATAGAAAACGTAGCAAAGTATGGAATAAAAGAATTTGTTATTATCACTGGGCATTTAGGAGAAAAGATAAAAGAATACTTTGGGAATGGCGAATCACTTGGAGTATCTATTCAGTATATAGAGGAAAAAGAGCCTCTTGGTTCTGCTGGCGCGCTATATTATTTAAAGGATATTTATCCTGAATCAGGCAAGGACTACATTTTGATATTCGGTGATGTGATGTTTTCTATTGAATGGAATAGAATGATTTCATTTCATGAAAAACATAAAGGTGAGGCAACTTTATTAGCTCATCCAAACTCGCATCCATTCGATTCAGACTTGCTAATAATTGGCGATAATGATGAAGTAGTAGGAATTGATTCTAAAACTAACACGCGCAATTATTGGTACAAGAATTGCGTTAATGCAGGTATATATATACTAAGACGTGATTTCGTATATGCGATAAACGAAGCGAAAAAAACTGACTTGGAAAAGGACTTATTATCTCCATTGATGGGGAAACAAAAAGTATACGGATATATCACGCCTGAATACGTTAAGGACGTTGGAACGCCGGAGCGTTTTGCAAATGCGTGCAAAGAACAATTGGCTGGAGTGTGGGATGCAAAATGCCTTGCTAAAAAACAGAAGTGTATTTTTCTAGATAGAGACGGCACAATCAATAAGTTAAATGGTTTGATTTATAAAGAAGAACAGTTTGAATTAGAGCAAAGAGCATCTTCTGCAATCAAACTTATAAATGAATCAGGCTATCTGGCTATTGTTGTGACCAATCAGCCAGTTGTGGCAAGAGGTATGTGTGATATTTCAGATGTTCAAAACATCCACAAAAAGATGGAGTCTTTATTGGGTAAAGATGGGGCATATCTAGATGACATAGTTTTTTGCCCACATCATCCTGACAAAGGTTATCCTGAAGAAAATCCGTTATACAAGATTCCCTGTGATTGTAGGAAACCAAAGACAGGAATGATAGATCAAATGGTTTTAAAATACAATATCGATTTATCAGAATCATACATGATAGGTGATACAACCCAAGATATTCAAACGGGAACCAATGCTGGATTGGCTACAATACTTGTTAAGACTGGCGAAGCTGGCAAAGATGGCAAATATGATGTGAAAGCCGATATGGATGCAAGTGATTTATTAGAAGCTATTAAACTAATCATTAAAGCAGGGGAGTGAGCATGAAAGATTATACAAAAGATATCAGAACTTATATTGAAGAAGAGAGGCAAGTACTAGAAGAGCTAGATGAAAATGAAATAAGTGTTGTAATGAACGTACTAGAAGAAACAAGATTTGCAGGAAATAGAGTTTTCATCTGTGGGAATGGTGGAAGTGCAGCTACGGCCTCCCATTTTACTTGCGACTTTAATAAAGGTATAAGTTATAGTCAAAAAATAAAATATAATTTTGAATGTTTAAACGATAACGTTCCTATGATGATGGCTATTGCTAATGATATCAGCTATGAAGATATTTTCTCTGAGCCGCTTAAGAATAAAATGCACAAAGAAGACGTTCTTCTTGCAATATCAGGCAGTGGTAATTCAAAGAATGTTGTCAAAGCGGTGGAATATGCAAAAAGTATAGGCGCAAAGACCATAGGTCTAGTAGGATATGATGGTGGCAAGATAAAGGAACTGGTAGATTACTGCATACATGTAAATATAAACAATATGCAAATAGTAGAAGATGTGCATATGATAATGGATCATGTGATGATGTTTGTTCTTTCTGGAATGAAAGGAGCCAATGGATGAGACTCCGCAATTTTGTTTATAGACCTTACTTGCCAGGAGAGAAAGTAGAAATAGCATTTTTGTTTCAGGCAGGAACAGTTTGGCCTTCATGGGAGAGTGTATATTTGGAATTAAAAAGCGATTCGAGGGTATCGGTTCGCTTTTTTTTAGATACAGATACGACTGTTGAAAAGTCTCATAACAAAGGAGCAAGAGAGTTTCTTGAAGAACAAGGTATAGAGTATGAACTGGTCAAAGAAATTGATTGGTCTACATATAGGCCTCATATAGTTTTTGTTCAATTTCCTTATGACGCAGCATTTCATATTCCAGAATTATTATCGTATCGGCTTAGGAGCTTTGGATGTCGAGTTGTATACATTCCTTACGGAATAGAAATCTCTGACACACCAATAGCTCGAAAAGATCATTTTAATAGCAGAGTGGTAGAGAATGCGTGGAGAATCTATACTTCTAGTGAAGGGATTCATCAAGAGTATATAAAGTATTGTCGAAATCGAAATGCTGTTAGAGTAACAGGGTCACCAAAGTTTGACTGTATTTTTAGCAAATACAAGTATCCTCTTCCCGAAGAAGTTAGTTCTAAAGCTAATAAAAGAAAAATAGTTTTATGGAAATTGCATTTTCCTAAGAAGAGTTTTATTGATGGTGAATATAGATTAATTACTCCAGAGATAAGAGAATATGAGCAGTTTGTGGAATACATGAGGACTAGGACTGATTTATTTTTTATAGTAATGCCTCATCCAAAACTTGTGGGCTCGTTAGTAGCATCCGATTTGCAAGGAGACGAAACAATTATTAATGCGATGCGAAGCCTTATTGAAAAAGTATCAAGTTTTGAGAATGTATTTTTAGACGTAGAAAATGATTATAGAAGTTCTCTGTATAACTCAGATGCGATAATAATTGATAGAAGCGCTACTATGATAGAAGCGGCTATGTTAGATACTCCGACAATCATAATGCAAAATGAGAAATGTGCCGAGCCCATGATTAAGCCAGTTCAAGAAGTGATAGATGCTGTTGGAATTGGAACAAACTTTCAAGATATGAAAAATTTTATTGAAGAGAGGGTTGGTGACGAATCTTTAAATGAGCGTCGAAAAGAGATTGTTGAAAAATGGTTTCCATTTTTAGATGGAAAATGTGGCAAAAGAATTGTTGAAGATATTTTTGATGGGCTGGCAGAAGATAATAAAGATTCAAAAGTTAAAGTGATTTTATATGGTGCAGGTGAAGTATCATCATACTATATGAGAGAACAAGGCTGGGATAAGCCATTTGACTTTGAAATTATAGCGGTGTGTGATAGCAATAAAAATTGCGGAGACTTTTATGGCCATAGAGTCATTGCTGCTAATGAAATTATCAATTACGATTACGACTATATAGTGGTGATGACCGAACCACACTTTTATGAAATCCAAAAATATCTTGTAAACGACCTATATATCAGCGATAATCAAGTGCTTCGATTGGATGAATTTTTGTATTTTCTAGAAGTTGAAGGTGGCAAATAAAATAGACGAACTGCATTACGAAATTGGTTTAGATGGGGACATAAGAAAGATAGGGGTAGCTTTTTGGAAAAAGAACTGTTATATCGCTTCAAATCAATAGCTCTATACGGCCTAAGCACCGAAACAGAAAGGCTCATTTCCCAGTGGGGAGATGGGCCTAAAATTGTTGGTTTGCTAGATGGCTTCAAGGAATCTGGCGAGGACTTTGGATATCCAATTATATCTTTGCAGCAGGCAATTGATTCAGGCGCAGAGCTCATATTAGTGGTTGCGCGCCCAGGTTCGTGTAAGGTTATAGCAAAGCGTATTAAGGAGGAATGCATAAAAAACGGAATAGAAGTTTTTGACGTGCGCGGGAATAATTTGCTGGCAACAACTAAAGTTCAATACGATTTCTCCAACATTGAAGGATATACCAGAGATAACTTGATGGCGCAGGTAGCCGCTGCCGATGCGGTGAGCCTAGATTTGTTTGACACTATAATTGGAAGAAAAGCATTATATTATACTGATGTTTTCGAACTTGTTGACTGTCGATTGAAGAGTCAAAATATCGTAATTACGGATTTTGCAAAATTGCGTCTTCAAGCAGAAAAGGACTTATCTAAAAATGAAGCGCCTAGATTAGAGACAATTTATAAAACTGTTTTAACGCAAGCCCATCCAAACAGTGAAAAACTCACTGCTAGCCAACTAGCCAAACTTGAATGGCAGGTAGATAGGGATACCATGTACCTTCGAGAAGATATGAAAGAGTTGATAGCTGAGATATCTAAAAGTGGAAAGAAAGTTATATTAACCACAGACACTTACTATTCAAAGCGAGAAATACAGAGTCTTTTGGATGAGTACAAAATAAAAGGTATTGACCAAATTTTTGTATCTTCAGAGTACAATTGCTCCAAAGCAAACGGATTGTTTGATGTGGTCAAAGCATCGTATCCCAACGCGAAAATCCTACACATTGGCGATGATGAATATGTGGATGTTGAAAAGGCTTCCGAATATGGTATAGATAGCTTTCGTATATACGGTTCGAAAGAACTATTTGATAAACTAGGGGCATTTGGTTGTAATTATAATGAAGAAAATCTCTCCGATAGGTTTAAAATTGGAATAATGCTCTCAAAGCTATTTTCAAGTCCGTTTCAATTTGAGTGCGATGACAGGCTGATACACTTAGAAAATGCCAGGGATATAGGATTTGTTGCATGCGCGCCGATGATTCTTGATTTTGTTTTTTGGTTCGCAAATCAGTTAGAAACCGAATCATTTGAAAACGCTTTGCTATGCGCTAGGGACGGATATTTAATCCAAAAGATTTTTAAAAGATGTCTTTCGGAAGTGAAATCGACATATTTCCTTACATCTAGGGCAGCGGCCATACGTGCTGGAATAAAAACTGAAGATGACATAGCTTATGTAGATAGCATGAAGTTCTTTGGAACCGAGGAAGAAAGCTTGCTTGTACGATATGGCATTTTTCTTCAACCTAATCAAAGCAGAAATGAAGCAATCTTAGGTAAAGCCAAGGCGCAACGAGCAAATTATCAAAAATACATAGGATATTTAGATTTAAAAGATGGCAAGACAGCAGTATTTGATTTTGTAGCAAAAGGCACCACACAATTCTTTATTCAAAGGATAATGTCTCAGCCTTTAGTCGGTCTATATTTTTTACAATTAGAGCCAGAATTCATGTCCGATAAAGGTATAGAAATTCATTCGTTCTACAGCGAAGACGAACGGGATAGCAGTGAAATTTTCGACAATTACTACATACTAGAAACGATTCTTACATCGCCTATGCCATCGGTAAATGAATTTAACGCAAAGGGTGAGCCAGTTTATGCCAATGAGACCAGAAGTCAAGAAAGCTTAGATTGCGTGGCAAGGATTCAAGAAGGCATACTAGAATATGTTGATGATTATATGCGCCTAGTTCCTAAGGCGCGCCGAGAAATCAACAAAGCCTTAGATGAGAAGCTTCTTTCACTCATTAAAATTGTTAAGGTTGACGACGAAGATTTCAACAACCTAACTGTTGAAGATCCTTTTTTTGGTAGAAGGACACCGTTGAGTGATGTGCTTTAAACTATCGGTTGATTGATACAAAATCGGGAAGCAACAGTTGCTTCCCGATTCGTTAATTATACTAAGTTTACACATAGTAATTATTCAAAACATAGCTCTCAAACAAAGGCAGGATAAATTTCAGTCGCCCATGCTCACTACCATCTAGAATACCTCGCTTAATCAATCTATCGCGGTAAGGAGTATACTCGTTGTTTTCTATAGATAATATTTCTTTGATTTCATTAGCTTTTCCGTTAGGTGATTTGGCAATTCCGTAGGCTAATTTCTTATCGCCGGCGGAGAATTCTGACCAGATTTTTTCATACACGTAATCTTCGAGATATTGTTGATAATCTTCTAAAGCCTCATTATATTTTCCATCATGAATCCAAGTAAAATAACCTAGAACTTGAAAAGCAAAAGAATAACCTTTTGTTAGTTTGGCCATTTCTATCGCTGAATCATCACTTAGAGAAAAAGTTTTCTTATAATTATTAGAGATTGTTGTTATATTGAGTGGCTTCAAATCAATTTTAGGCGCACGATACAAGAATGTCAGATTCTTTTCGTTTTGAAGATTGTTAATATTTTCAAACAAACCTGTCATAAGTAGAAATACAGGTAGATCTTGCCGAACAAATATTTGATAAGCACTAGAAAATGCTTTCATAGAATCTGTAGCAGTTACCTCGTCTATGCAGATAAGAACCTTTTTGTTATGTTTCTTTATACTTTCTAACATTTTTGTTATTGCGACTTGAACATTAGTGATAGGAACAGAGCCTTTTACCTCTAATCCAATGCCAAAGAATGAAAGGTTTATACTGGCTTTTTGAAAAATCTGCGCCAGATAGTTTTCACTAGCTAAGGAAGCGGCAAAATCTAGCAATAAATCTTGTGAGGAATTAAGTTCAACAATAATCCAACTATCATCTTGTGCTAGAGTTTTTGAAATTTCTGTCATAAATACGGTTTTACCACATCCCCTAACACCTGTAATCATATATATTTGCTGAGAAGGAGCATCACCAATAAACGAATTGATTATATCGGACATCTGTGCTGCTCGAGATATTGTTTGCCGAGGCTCTTTTCCAAAAACTAAAGAATATGGATTTTGATTCATGCGTACCTCCTTTTATCATTCTTTATCATTTCAAGAAGATTTTATCATTCTTTATCATTTTTTACAAGTTTTATCATTTTTTATTATTTTTAAAAATTTTTAGATATGGCAAACTTGACACCCATAAGATGGCCTATATAAAATAATTATATAAATGAAAACCGTCACGAAAATAAAGAATTATTTAGTGGTTAAATGATATACTGCAAAAAGCACACTGTATTGGAGGGTACCCTATGATCTTCAACTACGACGGAATACACCAGGAATTCTACATGCCGCTAGAAGAGCCGGGGATAGTTGAGGTTCCGTTAATGCATTACATCGCCATCCGCGGCAAGGGTGACCTTGAGGCGCCAAAGGGAGATTACAAAGAGGCCATAGAGATACTGTTTGCATTGGTGTACACGTTGAAGGTTTACAGGGTAGGGGACCCCAAAATCGACGGATATTTTCATAATGGAGTGCAACTGCTAGAGAGTTTTTGGTGGCAAGACGATGGTATGGAGATAGACTACACTCATAAGGAAGACTTAAACTGGATGTTAGCGGTTCGTCTTCCAGAATTCTTTTTTATAGAGGATTTCGACTGGGCTATAGCAAAGGCTAAAACAATCCGAAGCAGAAATTTTTCTAAAATTGAATATGTGCAAGTTGATGAGGGCTTGTGCGTCCAATGTATTCATGTTGGAGGTTTATATGAGATACCCGAAACTATAAAACCCATGCATAAGTTTGCTAAGAAGCAGGGATACGTGCTTGATTTTTCAAGGGAGCGCTTCCATCACGAGGTATATCTCAGTGATGGCAGGAGAATTCCGGATCCGATCCGAAGAACTGTAATAAGGCATCCCATAAAGAAAAGTGAAAAATAGTACTTCGGCAATACAAAAGCCCGAAACAGTCAATTATATTGACAATTTTTTAGTGCCTTGCTATAATTCCCGCGACTAAGTTTTTTAGATTTTTGTTTATTCATAATAGCAAAAATCTAAAATATCAATTAAGGGAGAATTCTCAAGGGGAGAGAGTTGGCAGAATCGTTTTAAGGGTATTAAAAATGAAGGATTATTTTAAAAACAACAAGCTCAACTTGTTTTTCTCGTTTTTGACAGTTGTATCATTAGTTGCAACTGCCATTTTTGTCTTTACTTACGGGCAGGCATATGTGCATTCTGATACAGCAATCGCCAACAGATATGGTTGGTCTATGCACGATAATCACAGCCTGTTTCCAGAATCTTGGATTTTTGTAAACTCCGAAATTTACGTTTTTAGAGTTACTTCTTTGGCGGCGTTAATCACGCCATTTTTCTCAAATCAGATTTTTGCAAGAATGCTTGCCACATTCATATTTATTTTAATAACAGCGGCAGGAATTATTTATTGCAGCAGACGATTGTTTAAGAGCAATTTTTGGATGGCAGCCATCCCAATTTTTTTCATATTTTTAGGTGGTGCAGAGTCTCGAAACATGATTCTTACCGAGGGCACATACATGAGCGAAATGCTTGGTATTGTCCTTTGCACAACCCTCATGTATACAATCTACACCAAGCTTGAAAACAGCTGGCCAGTGAAAGAAATGTTTTTCTATGGAATCATTGTATTTCTCATGACTTTAGGTGGAATGCGTTATTTTGCGGAACAGGTTTTACCTATGATGTTTGCAAGTTTTGCTATAGTTTTCATTGCTTGCTTTTTTAAAAAGAAAATTGAAAAAGAGCTGGCAGTTCGCAGATTTTTAATTATGTTTTTTACCATTCTTATTCCAACAGGTTTAGGATTTGGTACATATAAGTGGCTTTGCAGCTGGCACATGATGAATGCGGGCCGCACCGATTCTCTTAGATTTGTTGGAACGGATATGCTTGTTCCTATTTTTAAGAGCGCTATTATTACTTTGTACAATTGTTTTGGTTATACGGCCGGCGCCAAAACCATTGGCCTTACCAACGCAAGGAATGTTGTTTCTATAGTTACTTGCACATTGATATGCTTCGTAATTCCGATACTTCAGTTAATCAGAATCAAAAAGGAAGATGAGGCAGTGCAGTTCTTTAGCCTCTTTGGATTTGCCCACAACGCAGCCCTCATGTCGGTGGTTGTTTTATTCGGAAAATGCATGGAGCGCTATGTTTTAAGCACAATTTATGTATGCATAATCGTATCTTGCAACTACATTTGGGCTCGTTTTATAGAAAATAAGGGCGCTATTGCAAAGGTTATAGCTGCTTTATTCGCTATGGCAATTTTCGTTGAATCAGCGTTTTTGCTTTCGGCAGTGCCGGGCTACAAGGGCATCATCGATTCCCACAAGCGAGTTGTTGCTGAGCTTGAAAATCGCGGCATTAAAAAGGGCTATGGCTCTTACTGGACATCCTACATGTATGAAACTTACGCCGACGGCAAGATTCGTTTTGGCGAAGTTGATGTCCACGGAATCCGCATGGACGGGTGGCTCTGGAATAACGATGGCCACGTGTACGATATTGAGGATGGGAAGTCATGCCTGGTGTTAACTGAGAGCGAAAGTGAGGCTGCCCAAGATTACTTATCAAGTTATATTGCTCCGCCAATAGAGCGTTTTGTGATTCCAGGGGCATATTATTTTGACTGCTATTCTTACACATATCAACCAGTTAATCTGGTGGTTTACGTATACGATTTTGATTTGGCGATAAAGATTTCTGACGGAATAGCTGATGGCAAGATTTCAGTAAGGGATAGCAACAATAATGGTTGCGTATATGCTGATGATAACGATACATTCATCTTCTTCCCTTGTGGTGTTATAAAGGGACCTTATTCTATAGTAGAAAAAGGCAACTACATAGTTACAATCAAAGGCCATGGCGTAGAGACTCTTTTCTGCGAATTTACATCAGAACAAAATCAGGAAGCAATCACAGCAAAGAACCATAGTATCACTGAATCAGCACAAATCTGGTCGCTGTCACTTTCAGATACTGTGGAGGATTTTTGCATTGTGATTTCCAGCGGTAAAGAAGGCGGCATTGTAGTCGATGAAATATCTATAGAAAAAAGGTAATAGTTATGGCTAGGATGTAGTATAATTAAGTTTGAAAATTAAAAAAGGGGAATTAGGAGTTCAACTATGCTTACAAAGAAATTTGATAAATTTCAAGATAAAATATGGCTTGCTTCGCCTACTATGCACGGCGAGGAGATTAAATATATTCAGGAGGCCTACGACACCAACTGGATGTCCACTGTAGGTGCCAACCTAAACGAGGTAGAGCGTATAGCGGCAGAAAAGGTCGGAGTAAAATATGCTGTTGCCTTATCAGCAGGTACAGCATCACTTCATCTTTCTTGTAAGTTGGCAGGTATTCAGGCTTATGGTATGCCACAGGTAGGACATGGTGCTTTGGAAGGCCACAAGGTTTTTTGTACAGACATGACCTTTGATGCAACAGTCAACCCGGTAGTTTACGAGGGAGGCATCCCTGTTTTTATCGATACAGAAGCTGACACATGGAACATGGATCCAGTGGCTTTGGAAAAGGCCTTTGAGATTTATCCAGAGGTAAAGGTTGTTGTGTGCGCGCATCTTTACGGTACACCAGCCAAGTTGGATGAGCTTAACGCCATAATCAAAAAGCACG
>JAEEGJ010007852.1_pt1 | contig 30002 bp, 14 predicted proteins | sample 8958761 | NCBI WGS metagenome assembly JAEEGJ01 (sample SAMN16246546, study PRJNA631951) | gut metagenome | biome: gut microbiome; feature: rumen; material: RS-attached | host: Bos | place: Iran: Karaj | collected 2018-10
GTGTATCTTTGCGCCGTGATAATACCTAAACTATGAAGAAATTGTTATTAGCTGGACTACTGACAGTGCTGGCGGCAAAGCCCGCCATGTCGCAGGATTTTGACTTCGACGAGATGACGTACACCCCAGAGGTGACGACGTTCAAGCTCTTTGCCCCGGCAAAGGCCAAGGGCGTAAAGGTGCGTATTTATAAGGACGGGCAGGGCGGCAAGCCGCTGAAGACCGTCACGATGAAGGCCTCCTCCCCGGGACAGGAGGGGGCTGTATGGACTGCCGCCGTCAAGGGCGACCTCATGGGCCGCTTCTACACCTTCGACACTGGCCACGGCGAGACGCCCGGCGTCTTTGCCAAGGCAGTCGGCGTGAACGGGCGGCGCGGCGCCATCATCAACACGATGAACACGTGGCCCGAAGACTGGTGCTGCGACCAGCACCCTGTCGTCAAGTCGCCCGCAGACCTCGTCGTCTACGAGCTTCACCACCGCGACTTCTCTGTGGCGCGCCCCGATGTCAAGTACCCCGGCAAGTTCCTGGCGCTGACCGAGCCCTGGGCCATCGACCACCTGAAGCAGTTAGGCGTCAATGCTGTGCATATCCTGCCCAGCTATGACTACGGTTCCGTGGACGAGACCCGCCTGAACGAGCCGCAATACAACTGGGGCTACGACCCCGTGAACTACAACGTGCCCGAAGGTGGCTACTCCACTGACCCTTACGATCCCGTCTGCCGTCTCCGTGAGTTCAAGCAGATGGTGCAGGCCCTCCACAAGGCAGGCATCGCCGTCATCCTCGACGTGGTCTATAACCACACCTACGACATCGAGCACTCTAACTTCCAGCGCACCTTCCCCAACTACTACTACCGCGTGGGCAGCAACGGCAGCGGTTGCGGCAACGAGACGGCCTCTGAGAAGCCGATGATGCGCAAGTTCATGATAGAGTCGGTGAAGTACTGGTACAATGAGTTCCGCATCGACGGCTTCCGCTTCGACCTCATGGGCTGCCACGACATCGAGACGATGAACGCCATTCGCAAGGCATTGGACGAGCTCGATCCCTCCGTCTTCATCTACGGCGAGGGCTGGAGCGCCGGACAGTGTGCCCTGCCCGCCGAACGGCTCGGCGTGAAGGCGAACATTCCGCAGATGCCCCGCATCGCCGCTTTCAGCGACGAATTGCGCGATGCCCTGCGCGGCCCGTTCGATGACGACACGAAGACCGGTTGGCTCGGCGGCGCTCCCGACTGCGAGGAGAGCCTGAAGTTCGGCATCGTCGGCGGCATCAGCCATCCGCAAGTGGACATGACGAAGGTGAACTACTCCAAGCAGCCGTGGGCCACCGAGCCAACACAGATGATGGCCTACGTATCCTGTCATGACGACATGTGCCTCGTTGACCGCCTGCAGGCCTCGGTTCCTGGCATTACTAAAGAAGAATTGATTCGCCTCGACCTGCTGGCCCAGACCGCCGTCTTCACCTCGCAGGGCGTGCCCTTCATGCTCAGCGGCGAGGAGCTGCTGCGCACGAAGCAGGGCGTGCATAACTCCTTCGAGTCGCCCGACAGCATCAACCAGCTCGACTGGCAGAACCTGCAGCGCTACCCGCAGGTGTTCAAGTACTACCAGGACCTGATAGCCCTGCGCCGCAACCACCCCGCCTTCCGTCTTGGCGATGCCCACCTCGTGCGCAAGCACCTGGAGTTCCTCGATGCCCCAAAGGGTGTCGTCGCCTTCCGCCTGAAGGACTATGCCGGCCGCGATGACTGGCGCAACATTATCGTCATCCTCAATGCCAACCGCGAGACGGCCACCGTCAGCATCCCCAAGGCCATGTACACCGTGGTCTGCAAGGACGGGGAGATCAACGAACAGTCAACCAGCAAGTTTTTCGGCCGCCGCACCACCGTCGGTCCGCAGTCGGCCCTTATCCTGCATGATTAGCCTATGACCGAGGAGGAGTATGCGAAGCATCAGCAGCATGCCGGAGAGATCAGACCGTCGATGAACCGACGGCGGGTAGGGCATGACTACCGGGAGCGGCGCCTGTATCTGATTACCATGACCGTCGAGGGGCGCCGCCCGCTGTTCGGGCGGTTGGTAGGAGAGACTGCCGGGGCGCCCGAGGCTGCCGAGGCCCGGGTGGAGCTGACGCCGTTGGGACAGCGGGTGCAGGAGGAGTGGTTTGCCGTCAAGGCCCATCACCCTGAGGTCACCGCCGTTTCGCTTCAACTGATGCCCGACCATCTGCATGGCATCCTCTTTGTCGAGCAGGCTATGCAGGAGCACCTCGGCGCCATCATCCGCGGTTTCAAGACCAGCACCAACAAGGCCTACCGGCAGCTGGTGCTGGGCCAGGAGGCAGAGGCTGCGGCACCGCCGCCGCACAGCCAACAAGCCGCGCCCGCCGCCTCCCTTTCCGCGCCCGCCGCTTCCCTTTCCGCGTCCACCCCTTCTGTTGGCTGTGCTGCGGCGGTGCCGCAGCGAAAGCGTGACCGCAGCCACGAGAGCCGCGAGCACGGCCTGCTCTGGAGCCCTGGCTATAACGACCACATCCTGAGCAACCAAGACGAGCTGGACCGCTGGCGCCATTACCTCGCCGATAACCCGCGGCGCCTCTTCCTGCGCCGCCAGTTTCCTGACCTGTTCCGCGTCAGCTTCGGCCTGCGCATCGGCCCTTTCTGCTGTTCCGCCGTCGGCAACCGCTTCCTGCTCGGCTATCCGCAGCGGAGGCAAGTGCAGTGTTCAACCCATTTTTACGATGAGGACATCCAGAAGGCCGTTGCCGGCTACATGGCTGCCGCCCGAGGCGGTGCCGTCTTGGGATCACCAGCCATCAGCGAGGGTGAGAAGCGCACCATGCGCACGGCTTTCGACGCCCGCCTGCCGCTGATCCTCATCACGGCCGACGGCCTTGGCTCTTACTCCAAACCCGGCGGGGCGTTCTTCGACGCCTGCGCCGAAGGGCGGCTGCTCATCCTCTCGCCTTTTGAGCATACGAACCGCAAGGTGAAACTCACCCGCCAGATGTGCATGCAGATGAACGAGCTGGCCCGCATCATCGCAGAGGCTGCGGCACCGCCGCTGCACAGCCAACAAACCGCGCCTGCCGCATCCGCCCCTTCTGTCGGCTGTGCTGCGGCGCTGCCGCAGTCAGAATGAAACAAACCAACAAACCGAGAATATGAAAAAGAAGCTTTTACTATTAACCGCCCTCGTGGCGCCAATGCTAACAATGAGTGCAGCAAAGATTAAGATTGACCGTATCGAACCTACCGACTGGTTTGTCGGCATGAAGAACCCGACGGTGCAGCTGATGGTCTACGGACAGGGCATCCGCGATGTCCAGAGCGTCACCACCGACTATCCCGGCGTCGTCATCGACAGCCTTGTGCGCCTCGATTCGCCCAACTACTTGCTCATCTACATGAACCTGCGCAACGCCCAGCCCGGCACGATGAAATTGACGTTCAACATTCAACGTTCAAAGTTCAACGTTAATTACACGCTGAAGCAGCGCGAGATGAGCGGCGACAAGCGCATGGGCTTTACCAATGCCGACGTGCTCTACATGCTCATGCCCGACCGCTTCGCCCAGGGCCGGGGCCATAACCCGCAGGTGAAGGGCATGCGGACCTATAAGGAGGACCGCTCGCAGCCCTCGCTGCGCCACGGCGGCGACCTGAACGGCATCCGCGAGCACCTGGACTACTTCTGCGACCTCGGCGTGACCGCCCTCTGGCTGACACCCGTCCTCGAGAACGACTCGCCTGACAATACCCAGGGCTACTCCACCTACCACGGCTATGCCACGACCAACTACTACCGCGTTGACCCCCGCTTCGGCACCAACGACGACTACCGCCGCCTCTGCGACGAGGCCCACGCCAAAGGGCTGAAGGTGGTGATGGACATGATCTTCAACCACTCAGGGCTTGAGCATCCCTGGATCAGCGACATGCCGAGCAGGGACTGGCTGAACATTGCCCCCCCCTCCGCCCCCGAGGGGGCTACAAATGCTGGCAAGCCTGGCCTGCAAGGTAATGAAGCCCCCTCGGGGGCAGTAGAGGGGGCTTTTATTCTGACCAGCTACAAGCTGACGCCCGTGAAGGACCCATACGCCTCCGAGGTTGACCTGAAGGAGACCGTGGAGGGCTGGTTCGTGCCCACCATGCCCGACCTGAACCAGCACAACCCGCACCTCATGCGCTACCTCATCCAGAACTCGAAGTGGTGGATAGAGACCGTCGGCATCGACGGCATCCGCATGGACACCTACCCCTACGCCTACGCCGACGCGATGGCCGACTGGATGAAGGAGCTTGACGAGGAATACCCCAACTTCAACACCGTCGGCGAGACCTGGGTGACCGAGCCGGCCTATACCGCATCCTGGCAGAAGGGCTCCAAGCTCTCTGAGCAGAACAGCTACCTGAAGACGGTGATGGACTTCTCGTTCTACGACAAGATCAACCGTGCGGCCACTGAGGAGACCGACGGCTGGTTTGCCGGCCTGAACCTGCTCTACAACTCGTTCGTCTATGACTATCTGTATCCGAACCCGTCGTCGGTCATGGCCTTCATCGACAACCACGATACCGACCGCTACCTGAAGAACGGCCGCGACACGCTGATGCTGAAGCAGGCCCTGGCCCTTCTGCTGACGGTCAACCGCATACCCCAGCTGTACTACGGTACCGAGATTCTGATGAACGGCACGAAGGAGGTGACCGACGGCAACGTGCGCAAGGACTTCCCCGGCGGATTCCCCGGCGACACCCACAACGCCTTCACCCGCGAGGGCCGCACGAAGCAGGAGCAGTCGATGTTCCAGTGGCTCAGCCGACTGCTGCACTGGCGCCAGAACAATCCCGTCATCACCCGTGGCCAGCAGACGCAGTTCATTCCCTACGAAGGCGTCTATGTCATAGCGCGGAGGCTGGAAGACCGTGCGCTCGACCAGCCGAATCATGTGGTGACGCGCACTGTGCTCACTGTCCTTAACGGCACGACGAAGCCTGCCAAGATGCAGGTGAAGCGCTATCAGGAGGTCATCGGGCTGGCCGAGCGGGCACGCGACGTGCTGACCGGCCGCTACTACGACCTGAGCCGCGACGTTGAGCTGAAACCGCGGCAGTCGCTGGTACTGGAGTTCTGATTGAGCGTATATGATTGTCAATCGCACTTTTTATCCTACACTTCCAACACTTCCTACACCTAAACGGGGGTGTCGCAAGTGTCGCAAGTGTAGGATAAAAAGTATGATACGCTTCACAAGCGCGTATGTGCGCGCTCGCGTTAGGGGGTGCTAAATATTCAGGGCTGTTGAATTTTTGGAAACTGGCGGTTTTCTCTAAAAAGGCGGCGGGTTTTGCACAAAAGGCGGCGGGTTTTGGACAAAAGGCACCGGGTTTTGGACAAAAAGCGGCGCTTTTCACGCAAACGATTACGGTTTAATTGTTAAATCGACACTTAACAAAAATTTTTTTGTGTTTTTTTTCGTTAGTTATAAAAAAAATTATTAACTTTGCGCCATAATCTGAAGTCTGCGTAGCAAAAACTACAGATGGAAGTGTGAATAACGTTATTTTTTATACTACTTTTTTTATTAAAAACTTAAAGCTTATGAAATTCAAAAAACTACTCGTTTTGAGCATGATGTCTCTTATGGGGGCAAATGCTTGGGCTGCGGTGCCTGAAGGCGTCTGGACGATGCCAGAACCGCAGGGTTTGGAGTTTACGACGTTTACGGATGACGGTGAGCGTTACATTCTCTACCACCCGGCAACCAAGATGTTCTTCTCCAGCGGTAACGGATGGAACACGATGGCCAGTCTGAGAACGTTTGGTATGGAACTCTGGCTTCAGGAAGCCACGGAGTCCGACGCTCCCGAAGGTTCTTACGAACTTTGGGACGAGAACGTGAACAACCCCGAGCGAACCACTGGTACCGGTAACATCTTTACTGACGATGGCAACGCCTCTTGGGTTGACCATGGCACCCAGGGTAACTACTCGTGGTCATACGAGATTGTGGGCGACTGTGTCCGCTTCGCCAATGTGGCTCTTATTGCCGACAAGCCTGCTTTCGCTGGCATGTATCTGGGTTGGGACGGCACATACGTTACAGCTGACAACACCGCCAACAGCGGTGACCACCGCAATGCCTACACGGCCATTCTGCGCCATGTTGACCCGGCAGCTCCCGGTGCCAGCGTGGACTTCAAGGCTGTGACCGTTGACTCCTATCAGGCTTTCATTGAGAGCGACGGCTATCAGGCTTACGTTGATGGAACCAAGAACTACATCGCTTCGATTGGCCTGAAGGAAACAATTGAGGCTGCCGAGGCTAACTATGTAGACGCTGCTATTGCAATAGTTGTCTACTCCAACCCCGAGAGCACGGCTGCCGATATGGCAAAGATACAGGCCAGCCTGACCGAGCTCATCGACGCCAAGAAGAAGCTGAAGGCTGCTATTGACGACTATGAGAGCAAGGGCTATACAAGTGCCGATGCTGCCAAGGCCGTTTTCACCAATCTTCAGGCTACCAAGGCTGACATTGACAAGGCCAAGGAAGACCTCGACGCTGCCTTCATAGAGTGGGGCAAAAACCAGGCTTCTGTTGAGAAACCGGTTGATATGACCTCCAAAATTGTGAACCCGCACTTCGACAATGGCAATGCCACTACCGGCTGGAGCGGCGACGCATTCGGACGCGGCGGTACGGTTTCCGACGGTGCTGAGCACTATAGCAAGAATTACGACACCTACCAGACTATAACAGGTCTTGCTCCCGGTGTCTATGCTATTGGCGTCTATGGCTATTACCGCTCTGGCAACTATGGTGGTGATGCAGAGAATCACTGGCTGGCCAATGATGACGCATCTAAATATGCCAAGCTTTACGGAAAGGTGGGCGATACCTACTATGAGGTGCCCATCGCCAATGTGATGAGCGGCGCACAGGCTGAAAACCAGGGCGCGGGCGACAGCCAAGTGACCTATACGGATGCTGATGGTAACGAAGTGGTTGCCTTTGTTCCTAACACGATGGCTACTGGTGACTACTATTTCCATACTTTAAATCAGTATGCCAACAAGCTGTATGTGGCTGTCGGTGAGGCTGGTGAGCTTACTATCGGTGTAAAGAAGACTTCGCAGATTGGTGGTGACTGGTCAATGTTCGACGACTTCTCGCTGACCTATTATGGCTCTGGTGCTGACGCCGCCAAGCTGTATCTCGACGAGACCCTGAAGAACTACAGCGACTACACGCCTGAGGAGGGTACCATCTTCACGCAGAGCTATCTCGACGCCTACAAGGCTGCCTACTCTGGCGATAAGACTGCCGAAAACTTGGATGGTGCTATGGCCATCGTCAATGGTATCGACGAGACCTTCAAGGCATTTGAGAAGAACGTTGAACTCTGGCAGCAGTGGAAGGACCTGGTTGAGCAAGTAAAGAGCAAGTATGTCGTTGACGACCAGTATGCAGGCATTGAGCCTGAGATTGGTGACCTGGGCGACTACTGTGACTTTGACTCAGAAGAAATTCTCGAGGCTGTTGAACTGACCAACGAGGAGTTGCAGGCTGAGATGGACAAGTTGAACCAGTGGGTTAAGGATCTTGTCGACAAGTCGAAGCTGGATGTTTGGGACGGTAAGAATATGACCAGCTACATCGTGAACCCCACCTTCGAGACAAGCACTACCAAGAACACTGGTACCAGCCAGGGTTGGACAGTTGACCGCATCGATGGTGGTAACGTGACTCCCGGCCCGATTAATGCCGATGGTGACAAGTTCCTTGATAAGTGCGGTTATTACAATGGCTGCTTCGAGTCGTGGCACTGCCACAAGTGGGACGTCTGGCAGGAGATTACCGGTCTGCCCGTCGGTATGTATGAGCTTGAGGTTCAGGGTTACGTCCGCTGCGAGGTTGGTGGCTATGTCAAGGGCGACGAGCTTGGCGAGGACTATCCTTCACCCGTGTACCTCTATATGAACAATGCCATGAGCCAGTTCCCCAGCGTCTACTCTGAGATTCCCGCTGAGAACGGTATTACTGAGTTCCAGATTGTTGAGGACTGGACCCAGGAAGAAATTAATGGCAGCTGGTTCCCCAACTCGATGGGTGGTGCTGCACAGTGCTTCCACATTGACAAGGAGGCTGGTCTCGACGGCATGTACAAGACCACAGCCTACGGTCTGATTGCCAAGGAGGGTGACACCTTCCGCATCGGTGTGAAGATGGATGCCAACCAGGATTGGTGGTGCATCTGGGATAACTTCAAGCTGACCTACCGCGAGCCGAAGGCTGACATCGTGAAGCCCGTACTGGAAGAGGCTCTGAAGACCATCGACACCAGCAAGGCTATGGGTAAGGACATCTTCGCTCAGGCTGACGAGGTTAAGTCGAAGGCTGCTGAGGCTCTGGCCGGCACCAATGGCAAGGCTATGTTCGACGTGCTGACTCAGGTCTATGACCTTACTGGTGACATCAGAGCTTCTGTTGATAAGTTTGCCAAGCTGAGCGCCGCTAACCAGAATCTTGAGAATGCTACGTTCGATTCTCAGTCTGCTGCAGTTGGCGAGGCTAAGGCTCTTGCAAACACGATCAACGGTGGTATTGAGAACCACTCCATCGAGGATAGTGAGGTTGACGGTCTGATCGAGCAGATTGACCTGATGCTGACCAAGCTGAACATGCCGGACGACATGGCTCAGGCTACTGATAACGATCCGAAGGAGTGCACAGGCGTCATTAAGACTCCTGGCTTCGAGGATGCTGACTGGAATAACTCCGCTGCTGGCTGGACCAATCCTGGTAACCTTGGTAACGACGACACTCAGAAGGGCGTCTACGCTATTGAGTTCTGGCAGACCAACTTCGACATGTACCAGACCATCAAGGGTCTGCCTAAGGGAACCTACCTCCTGACGGTTGACGCATGGTGCCGCGTTGGTGACAACCAGCAGAACTACGACGCTTGGGTGGCTGACAACGCCGCTACTATGGCTTACGTCTATGCCGTCGACGGCGACAGCACTGTCTACTCTGCTCCTGTTGCTAACGTGATGAAGGGCGCCATGACCGAGTCTTACGGCTATGATGGTGAGGCTGAGTTCACCGTCGGTGACGTGACCTACTACATGCCTGGTTCGCTGGTAAGCGGTCGCAGCTACATGGACGCTCCGAACGAGGGTGTCTACACCAACTCTGTCATCTGTAAGGTTGGCGACGACGGTCAGCTCACCATCGGTATCAAGAAGGACCAGAACGTGAGCAACAGCTGGGTTGTCTGCGATAACTTCAAGCTCTACTACTATGGTGACGGCAGCAGCCAGCAGCCCAGCGGCGACGCTTCTTCTGTCAATGCTGTAGCTACTGCTCCTGTGAAGGTTGAGTTCTTCAGCCTCAGCGGTGCACGCATCAGCAAGCCCGTCAAGGGTGTTGTCATCCAGAAGCAGATTCTCGGCGACGGTTCTGTGAAGGTGCAGAAAGTTACTGTAAAGTAATTGATTACTGAAGATTATTCAATGCAGACAGATAAAATCTGACAGCCAGAAAAGGGGCTGGAGGCGGGCTTAAGACCCGTCTCCGGTTCCTTTGTTTTTCATTAACCATACCTTACACCTTATTATATATATAATATTGTGAGAACACGACCAACCAGCCGGACCGCCAGCGGTCTGACCACTTGAAAGAGAATAAACCGACAAAACAATATATAAGTAACAATATTAAAAATCTAAAAAAGTATGAAACAAGGACAATTCGTAAGACAAGGACGACGAGTGGCTCTGGTCACCTGCGGCTTGCTGATGAGTGTCTGGGCGTTGACCTCGTGTAAGGACGACGACATTCTGCTAACCGGTCAGCCTTCGTGGCTGGGCAACTCAATCTATGAGCGGTTGCAGGAAGACGGAAACTACACGGTCGTGCTAAGGCTTGTCGACGAGCTGGGACAGAAGGACGTGTTGAGCCACACGGGTTCGAAAACTCTGTTTGCTGCCGACGATGCAGCTTACGCGGAATGGTTCAAGAACAACTCCTGGGGTGTTCGCAGCTACGAGCAGCTGTCGGCCGCCCAGAAGCGTCTTCTGCTGAACAACTCGATGGTGAACAATGCCTACCTGATCGAGCTGATGTCGAATGCCAAGTCGGAAGGTGACGCCGGTGCACCCGAGCTGGGTCGTACCATGCGTCGTGAGACGGCTCTGAGTCTCTATGACTCGGTCTACGTTATGAAGTCGTCGGCTATGCCGAACACGCCAGCCTGGGCAGCGCTCAAGGCGAGCGGCAAGAGCATCCCCATCTTCAAGGATGCCACCACGGCGCCGATGATTCACTTCCTGCCAACCTACATGGAGTACAACAAGATCAGCAACGAGGACCTGGCCATCCTGTCGAACCATGGTTCGGACAACATCGCCGATGCCTGGGTGAACGGCAAGAAAGTGATTGAGCGCGACATCACCTGTAAGAACGGCTACATCCAGAAGGTGTCGGGCGTCATCGAGTCGAGTCCCAACATGGCCGAGGTTATCCACCAGCATCCCAGCATGTCGAAGTGGGGTGAGCTGCTCGACCAGTTCTCGGCCCCTTATTACTATCCAGTAGGAACGAGAGAGTATAACCGTATCTATAATAACGAGGACTCCGTCTACGTGTTGCGCTATTTCAGCCAGCGCGCATACGACGTGATTACCGGTAACGTCGAAGTGAACGACCACTACGACAATGGCGACCCCGTCAAAGAGTCGCTGCTGCGCTTCGACCCGGGCTGGAACCAGTATATCGATGCCAACCAGCGCAACGACGTCCACAATGACGCCGGCGCCATGATTGTGCCCACCAACAAGGCTCTTGAGGAGTGGTGGAACACTGGCGGCCTGGAGCTGAAGAACGAGTATGGCGTCATCGACTCGCTGCCCAACAACACGCTGGCCACACTGATCAACGTCAACATGCTGTCGACATTCACCGAGACGGTGCCGACGAAGTTCGAACACGTGCTGAACGACGCCAAGGAGCCGCTGGGCATCACCATGGCCGATGTTGACTCCTGCTTCATGGCCTGTAATGGTGTGGTCTACATGGTCAACAAGGTGTTCCCGCCGGCAGAGTTCCAGTCGGTGCTCTTCCCCGCCACGGCCCACAAGCAGTCGATGAGCGTCATCTACTGGGCGCTGACGGGTGCTGAGAACGCCTCCGACTTCACGGCCTTCAACTTCCAGCCTTACCTGCTCTCGATGGACTCCAAGTATGGCGTGCTGCTTCCTACGAACGATGCCTTGCTGACCTACCTCGACCCGAAGAGCTTCGGTACCGGCAACAAGTATGTGATGAACGAGGATGGAACCGACAGCACACTGGTGGACAATGTCGATGTGCTTGAGTACTACTATGACCTGACCAAGAGGCCGAACCAGCGCGTACAGACCAGACGCTACAGGGGCACGGTCGACAAAGACGGTAATATCACGAAGGAAGAACTCTACCCTGGAACGGTGGCACAGAACATCACTAACCCGCTGATGGAGAGCATGATCGACGGTATGATTATCGTCATGCCCGACAAGAGCAAGACCGTAGAGAACTACGTGGGCGAGGGCTACCAGTACTTCAAGACCAAGGGTGGCAGCCTGGTTCGCGCCACAAAGGGAGCCGACGGCAAGCTGTGCTTCGAGGGTGGCTGGCAGATACAGCACAACCACCGCTTAATTCCCGTCGTTGAGGCCTACAACAAGATCAACGGCGTGAGCTATCAGTTGGAGGAGATGGTACCGATGCCCAGCGAGATGTCGTTCTATATGACTCTGAAGCAGCATGAGGAGTACACGTCGTTCCTCGAACTCCTGGAGAACGACTATTGCGACCTGCTGTCGCCGACTCTGGGCAAGAACGGTAAATACAAGGCCGGTCTCGGTGAGCGCAACAAGAACCTGCGCCTCTTCGACAACTACAACTATACGGCCTACGTCCCGACGAACGCATCGATTGCTAAGCTGCAGGGAGACAAGATCCTGCCGACGGCCGACGAGCTGGAGATGGGCGACGAGAACGACGAGATACTCGACAGCATCTGCCGCGCTGAGGGCTGGTACGGCGAACTTACCACCGAAAAGGACCTGACGGCCAGACGCGAGGAAGTGAAGATCATCGTCAAGGGCATCGTTACCGACTTTATCCGCTATCATATCCATGATAACTCCGTGGCACTTGGCATGGCCATGGCCACTGACGGCGACAACAAGTACGAGAGTATGAAGCGCAACCTGGCCACGGGCCGATTCACCCCGCTGACGGTTGTCAGTACGCCAACCCAGATGACGATTACCGACGAGGTAGGCAATACCCGTAACGTAGTCACGACCGAGGGACTCTACAACAACCTCTGCCGCGAGTACTGGTTCGACGGAACCCGCCAGTTCATGGCCAGCGACGTCGTCGTTCACCTGATTGACGGTCCGCTGTTCTACGAGAACCTGAAGCCCTGGCGTGAAATAGTGAAAGAATCGCTTAAATTATAAGAGAGGAGGACTATCGCATGAAAATACTGAAAACCATCATGATGGCACTGGCGCTGTTGGTAACGACGACAGTCGGTGCGCAGACGATAACATCGGTCCACGGTACGCTGAGCGACGACATGGGACCGCTGATGGGTGCCACGGTATGCGAGATTGACGGTACCGGGCGTATCATCAACTCGGCCATCACCGACCTGAACGGTAACTTCACCATGAAGATTAAGAACCCGAAGGACAAGATCCGCTTCAGCTATGTGGGTCTGAACACGGTGACCCAGCCTATCAACAAGACAACGTATAACCTGAAGATGACCTCGAAGACTCAGATTAAGGAGGTCGTCGTGCAGTCGAAGAGACGTGCCACGGGTCCTGGCCTGCCCATCCCCGAGCGCGAAATCTCATACGCCACTCAGACCGTCAATATGAAGGAGTTCGAAGGCCTGTCGTTCACGTCGGTCGACGAAGCCCTGCAGGGACGTGTGGCCGGTCTTGACATTGTCGGTAACTCCGGTGACCTGGGTTCCGGTTCTACCATGCGCCTGCGTGGTGCCGGTTCGCTGTCGAACCTGACCGACTCGAACCCGCTGATTGTGATCGACGGTAACATCCGCAACGTGGATATGAGCAACTTCGACCTGGCCGGTGCCAACAACGAGAAGTTTGCCGAGCTGCTGAACATCAACCCTGAGGACATCGCCTCGATTACGGTGAAGAAGGATGCTGCCGCCACGGCTATCTACGGTTCGCAGGGTGGTAACGGTGTCATTGAGATTACCACCAAGCGCGGTGTCCGCGGTAAGCCCCGTGTGACTTACTCACTGAAACTCACCGCCACTCACCAGCCTAAGGGCTACGACCTGCTGAACGGTGACGACTACACGATGATGCTGAAGGAGTCGTACTTCAATCCCCGACAGGACGACAACGCCGCCAGCCAGAACCGCATTCCCGAAATCAACTATCTGGACGAGACGGGCGGATTCTCGGAGTGGCGACAGTATCGTGACAACACCGACTGGCGTGAGGCCGTCACCCAGACCGGTATTCGCCAGAACCATTACGTTACCATCCAGGGTGGTGGTGAGAAGGCTACCTTCCGTATCGGTGGCGGTTACGACCACGAGACGGGTACGATGATCAAGCAGGTGCTGAACCGTCTGTCTACCCGTGTCGCCCTCGACTATAACGTCTCCGAACGTATCCGCGTGCAGACCAACTTCTCGATGACCTACACCAAGAACGACCGCAACTCTGACGGTTTGCTCGACATCGCCCGCCGCAAGATGCCTAACATGAGCATCTACGAGAAGGATCCTGTCACTGGTGAGAACACGGATAAGTACTATAACATGATTCAGACCGGACCATATCAAGGCTCGTCGGTGTTCAACAGCAACCAGAAGGGTATGGTCAACCCGGTCGCTTCGGCCAACCTGGCCAAGAACCAGCAGCGCAACTACGACATGAACCCTGAGCTGGTCATCAACTACAACCTGTTAGGACTTGACGATGATCACTGGCGTCTGGAGTACCGCGGCTCTGTCTACATGAACATCAGTAACGGCTATAATGACTCCTTCTATCCTTGGGAGCTGAAGAGCCTTCTGTATAACGACACAGGTGTGAACACCTCGTCGACGAACTCGTCGAAGAGCGTGACGTTCAACACCCAGCAGCGACTGGTGCTGACGCCCGCCTTTACCAACAAGGACCATTCGCTGATGCTGATGGGCCGCTTCGAGCTGAATTCCGGCACGTCGAGCGGACAGTCTACCTCTGTCTATGGTCTGCCGTCTACCGATCAGGCCATCGACAGCCCTTGGGCCGGAGGCATCATCAACAGCATGAGCTCAAGCTTCAACCAGTGGCGCTCCATGCGCTACGCCTTCCAGGCCAACTATTCGTACAAGGGTCGCTACGTCTTCCTGACCACGCTGAACATCAGCGGAACGACGAAGTTCGGACCCGGCAGCCGATGGGGATATTTCCCCGCCGTCTCGCTGAAGTGGATTGTCAGTGACGAGCCTTGGATGCAGAAGCTGAAGCCGTTCCTGTCGATGTTCGCCCTCCGTCCGGGATGGGGCCGTACAGGTAACGAGCCTGGTCAGAACTATCTCTATACGTCAAAGTATGGCAAGGCCGACCCCTATATCGACCAGTCGTCAATGAAGCCCTTGAACATCCGTCTGACAGACCTGAAGTGGGAGCTGCAGGATGAGTTCAATATCGGTGTCGACCTCGGCTTCTTTGACAATCGCCTGAACATAGGTCTCGATGCCTATAGCAGAACGAGAAGGGACATGCTGATGAGCAGTTTCCGCATTCCCTCGAATGCTGGTTTCACGACCGTTCCCTATCATAACAACGGTAAGATGCGCAACGTTGGTTGGGAGTTCCACATCAATTCTAACCGCGTCATCCAAAAGGGTAAGTTCTCGATGGATGTCAACGTCAACTTCGGTAACAACCGCAACGAAATCCTCGAACTCGACGAGTACATCCTGAACCAGAAGAACTCCATCTACGGCTATGCCAACGGCGAGACCCTGCGCCGCGTGCAGCTGAACAACCCGTTCGGTGCAGTCTACGGCTTCAAGTGCCTCGGCGTCTACCAGTATAACTACAGCACGTTCAAGAATGCCGTGGCCGGTATGACCAAGGAGCAAATCTACGACTACTGGGAGAAGTTCAAGGCTGAGGGTAAAACTGCCCCCGTGGCAACCAACGCCGAGGGACAGATTATCCTCAATGCCGACAACGTGCCACTGCGCATGAAGTACGACTACCGCGTCGACGGTACTGGTCACGACCAGAGCTTCCCCGGCTTCAACGGTGGTGACGCCATCTACGAGGATGTCAACCATGACGGACAGATCAATGCTCTCGACATCGTCTACTTGGGTTCGTCGCTGCCCGCACTGACCGGTGGCTTCGGCTTCTCGATGAACTATGGCGACTGGCGCTTCACGACTCAGTTCACCTATCGTACCGGTTACAAGATCATCAACAAGGCCCGCCTGAACGCTGAGGCCATGACCGGCAACGACAACCAGAGCCAGGCCGTGAACTACCGCTGGCGCAAGGAGGGCGACCGCACCTCCATCCCGCGTGCTATGTTCGGTTCTACCAGCAACTACAACACGCTGATCAGCGACCGCTTCGTCGAGGACGGCTCATATCTGCGTATGAACTACGCCCAGCTGTCGTATACCATCAGGAAGAAGTATCTGACGTGGATAGGCCTGAACCGTCTGTCATTCCATGCCAGTGTCAACAATCCCTTCGTGCTGACCAAGTACACGGGTGTTGACCCGGAAATCGCTTTCGGCGGTGAGGAGCCTGCAACGGACAACAACCCGACGCCGCGTTCCCGCCAGTACACCTTTACCATTGATATTGGTTTCTAACTGAAAGAAAAACGTAGATTGAAAAAAGAAGATTATGAGAAAGACATATTATAAAATAATAGGTGTAGTCTGCATGGCTTTCGGAATGGTTTCCTGTGCTGATTTTCTGGAAATCAAGCCGCAGAACGAGATCATCCTGGAGGACTTCTGGGGTGAGAAGGCCGATGTCGACAACATCGTCATCAGTTGCTATTCGGCTCTTCAGTCGGAGGACGTAATCAAGCGGATGATTATCTGGGGCGAGGCCAGAAGCGACAATATGCAGTCGGGCGAGAATATCAACAATGATATCGACCTGTATAACATCCTGAAGGAGAACCTGACTGCCAACAACAAGTACACGACGTTCAATAACTTCTATGAGGTCATCAACCGTTGCAACACCGTGATAAAGTATGCACCTGGCGTGGCCGAGATAGACCCGAGCTACACCCAGGGCGACCTGAAGGCTACGATAGCCGAGGTGTCGGCACTGCGTGACCTATGCTACTTCTACCTCATCCGCACGTTCCGCGACGTGCCCTACACCGAGGAGGCTTATACTGACGACGATCAGAAGATGGACGTGCCAGCAACGCCCTTTGAGACCATTCTCGACAATCTGATTGCCGACCTTGATAAGGTGAAGGACGATGCTGTGAACCGCTATCCCGAGAACAAGCCCCGCTATCAGACCGGGCGCATCACTAAGGATGCCATCTACGCTATGCTGGCTGAGATGTATCTCTGGAAGAAGGACTATGACAACTGTATCAAGTATGCCGACATGGTTATCCAGTCAAAGAAGCAGTACGAAGTAGATTTGCGCAACCGCAATGGCCGAATGAGTGCCAACAGTTCGAATCTGGCAACCATCGAGGCCCGCCTTAACGGATTCCCCCTTGTGAACGACGAGATTCAGGGAAAAGACTTCGGCACGGCCTATGAGGAAATCTTCATACAGGGCGCAAGCAAGGAAACCATCTTCGAGCTTAGCTTTGACGACTCCCCCAGAGGAAGCGACTACAAGGCTAATTCGGCCATCGGTTCGCTGTATGGCAACGACAATTCCAGGAAGGGACTTCTGACGGTCTCGTCTGTGGTGAAGGGTGACATGCAGGAGCCAAGCGGAACAATGGTCTTCGAGACAAAGGATAAGACGAACTATAACGACGTCCGCCTGTTCCAGAACGCCAGTGTCGACGACGAGGCTATCGTGAAGTATGTCGTCAGGGGCGTCAATGTGGATGCCAGAAACACCCCGGCGAAAGCTACTTACCGCGAGCGCTTTGCGTCGGACAACAACGGCAGCAAGTGGATTATCTACCGCATTCCTGACATCATGCTGCTTGAGGCTGAGGCTCTCTGCCAGCAAATGGGCGAAGGGAACGACTCGATAGTAATTGCCCAGAACAAGCCGAAACTCGACAAGGCCTTCAACTTGGTCAATGCCATTAACAAGCGCTCCATCTGTAAGGACATCCTGACAGACAAGGACACGCTGAAAGCCAGCGATTATAACACGAAGAGCCTGATGGAGGACTTGGTGAGGCGCGAGCGTCAGCGCGAGCTGATGTTTGAGGGGAAGCGCTGGTACGACCTTGTGCGCTACAGTTTGCGCAATGGCAATACCGACCCCGTCATCTCTGCCGTTACGAAGCGTGACGACGTGAACAGCCAGTTTGCCCAGAACTTCTTCAAGAAGATGGACGCTATCTTCTGGCCCTACAACATCGAGGAGATGAAGGTGAACCGCAACCTGGTGCCCAACCCTGTCTATGGCACGGGTGAGAATACCAGCTATGAGAAAACGAAATAACAACGAAACTTGAACACTGAAGATTATGAATATCAAGAAGAATATACGAATAGCACTGATGGGGCTGGCCGCCCTTGTCTTTGTGGCACCGATGGCCAGTTGCACTGACGAGCCCGACGCGGAGAACTACTACACCTTCACGGGCGAGATGCTAAGCGACTATCTGAACAACCGTGCCGAGTATAGTGATTTCAAGACTATTTGCGAGCGCGCCAAGCTGATGGACCTGCTCGCCACTTACGGACAGTACACCTGCTTCCTGCCTTCCAACGAGGCTGTGCAGAATTTCCTGAAGGACCGCGGACTCTCGAGCCTCTCTCAGCTGTCGGACGCTGACTGCGACACCATTGCCCGTACTCACCTGGTGGCCAACATGTACTCTACGTTTGAGATGACGCAGGACCGCCTGTCAACCGCCAACCTGCTTGGACGCTACCTCGCCACCTCGCAGGGTGTCGACAAAGACAGCAATGCCGTCGTCTACCTTGAGGGCACTGCCCATATCTACTTTGAGAAGACGCTGGCCGATGGTACTGTCGTCCATCAGAACGACTCTGTGGAGAATGGTATCGTGCAGCCCATCGACATGGTCATTGAGAAGTCTAACAGCTATATTGCCGACATCCTGCGCAACAATCCCAAGATCAGCATCTTCTACGGTGCCTTGGTGGCTACGGGTGTCAGGGAGCAAATCCTCCTTGTCGACGACCCGACTTACAACAAGCGCGACTATCCGCTCTATCGCTACAAGTCGCATATCAGAAACGAGGTGGCTTGGGTGCCCGACACGAAGAAGTTCGGCTTCACCGTGTTCGTCGAGCCCGACTCCGTCTACGAGGCCAAGTTCCAGGAGTATGGCATCTCGACAGACAACGGAAGCACGCGGGCTCTCTACGACCTGGCCTGCCAGATCTACGACCCCGTCTATCCGAACGACGTGTCTGCTGAGGGACATAAGTTTGAGAACCTGACCGACAGCGTCAACCCGTTGCACCGCTTTGTGCAATACCACATCATGACCCGCTACGTGCCGGGTACCAGCGACTTAACAGCGCTCATCGTCCCTGAGACGAAGGAGGCCTTCGGCTTTGAGACGAAATGGGTAAACCCCGTCGACTGGTACGAGACCCTGCTGCCCCACACCATGCTGAAGATTGAGCAGCTTAGCCGCAACAAGCGCGAGGACACGAAGAACGACTGCATCGGCATCGACGGCGACAAGAAGGAGCGCCACTTCGTCAACCGGCGCTATGAGGCTCCTGAGTATGAGTTCCGCGGTGCCTGCGTCGACAACACGGTTGAGACCAAGCCCGTACACGATGCCCTCAACGGCCACTACTTCTACGTCGACGATCTGGTGGTGTTCAGCAAGGACGTGCGCGACCGCGTGCAGAACATGCGTATCCGCATGGACTTCTCGACAGTGTTCCCCGAGGTAATGACCAACGACATGCGCCTGAAGGGTAACTACCGTGCCGACGACGGTAACGGCACGCCGGCCGACGACTCCCCCGAGCCAAAGAATGGTAAGAACCACTATTTCCCCTTGGGCTATCTCGACGGTGTCACCTTCAACTCCAACTGCACCTTTATTTACCGCCGTCCCCACTGGGAGTTCTGGTCGTGGCAGGGTGACGAGTGGAACCTCTTCGGCGACTACGACTTCACCTTCCGCATTCCGCCCGTGCCCTACAGCGGCGAGTGGCAGCTGCGCTTAGGCTTTGCCCCGCTGGAGACCCGTGGCGTGATGCAGGTCTACTTCGACGGTGTGCCTCAGGGCATCCCCTTGGACATGACGCAGATTCTGACCAGCGAGATGTATCTCGGCGACCGTTTCACGGAAGACCCGCAGCTGTCAGAGTATAAGAATACGGCCAAGGAAGACCTGGCCGAGGAGCAGAAGCTGCTGAAGAACCTGAACGCCTATCGCGGACCGCGCTCCTGCTATAACATCGGCAACAACGGTACGCAGAAGAACTATTCGTGGGGCATCTCTCACATGATGCGCCGTGTGCTCTGCCAGACCTATATCGACGCCACCAAGGATCACTTCCTGAGATTCCGCGTGGCCTCCGACGGTAAGCAGGGTAACGACAATGAGTTCATGCTCGATTTCTTCGAGATGGTTCCCAAGAGCGTCTACGGCGTCGATGGCGACGGTGAAATGGAAGACGACCTGTAAACAGTAAAATGTAAACCGAAAATTGACAGTTATGATTACCAAGATATATAATGTAATAAGCAGAGGCCTGCTGTACTGCGGCGTCGCAGTCGCCCTCGCTGCCTGCTCCGACACATGGGACGACCATTATGACAGCATGGGCAGTGGTAGTATTCACGAGGGCTCCTTGTGGCAGGCCATCAAGAGCAATCCTGACTTGAGCAACTTCGCCAGCGTCGTCGAGGCCTGCGACTTTGCCAAGTCGCTTGACGGCAGTCAGGTGTTCACGGTCTTTGCGCCTACCAACAGCAATTTCAGCAAGGGGGAGGCCGATGCCCTGATCAACGACTACAAGGCCCAGAAGAATGCGAACGTACTTGAGGACGACAACACCGTGCTGAAGGAGTTTGTCCAGAACCACGTGGCCCTCTATAACCATTCCGTGTCCTCGGAGAGCCGCGACTCCATCCTGCTGATGAACGGCAAGTATGCCGTGCTGACCAGCACCGACATCGACGGCGTCCAGATGCTCTCCAAGAACCAGCTCTACGGCAACGGCGTTCTCTATACGCTGAGCAATAAGGTGAAGTTCCTCTCCAATGTGTTTGAGTATGTTGCCAAGGACCCCGAGCTCGACAGCCTGCGCAGCTTCCTTTACAATTCGAAGTACTACTACCGCGAGTTCCTGCCCGAGCGCAGTGTCGCCGGCAGTATCGTCGACGGTAGGACGCAGTATCTCGACTCTGTGTTCATGCAGCGCAACGACTTGTTTGGCTATCTTGGCCAGCTGAACCTCGAGGACAGTACCTATATGATGATAGCGCCCACCAACGACGTGTGGAAAAACCTGGTCGAGGAGTACGAGCAGTACTTCAACTACCCCGCAAGCCTGACCAACCGCGACTCCATGGTCTACACTAGCACGCGCCTGGCCATTGTCAACGGTACAACCTTCAGCCGCACCTTTAATCCCGACAAGGTGCTCAGCGACTCTGCCTTTTCAGTGAGCAGCATTAAGGGAGCGAACATGCGTAAGGCACGCTGGGGTGCCCCGTTTGAGTACTACCAGTATTACAAGCCCAGGCTGAAGCCTTTCGGCGTGCTCAGCCAGGACGCTGACGACGTTGTGAAGTGTAGCAACGGCGAAGTGTATAAATCTTCTGAGTGGAACATCGACAAGCTGATGACCTTCAATAAATTCCTTATCTACGAGGCTGAAGGCCGTAGCCTTAAGGAGATGAGCCGTACAAAAGACAGCCGCGGCGACTCTGTCAACACGGTGACGCCGTTCACCCGCCAGGTAAGTGCCGACAGCCGTTACTACAACAAGGTGTGGGACAACCGCTTCGTTGAGTTCCAGCCTAACTTCGGTACGCTCAACCACTCCGTGACTTTCACGTTGTCTAACGTTCTGTCGAACATTGGCTACGACATCTACCTGGTGACGGCTCCCGCTTTGGCCAGCGATAGCAATGCTGTCGAGGAGGTGCGCGTTCCGACTATCATGCGTTGCACCCTCAATGTTCCCGGTAAGGGTGATGTCCCCATCGTGGGAGAAGACGGTAAGTCCAAGGACTTCAAGACGACTCCCGATGCTGTTGATTACCTGTTGTTAGCTGAGGACTATAAGTTCGATGTCTGCACATACGATGTCAACGATGAGAACATGCAGGTGACACTGAAGGTGGAGACCCGCGTGTCCAACTCACAGTTGCGTAACAACACCTATACGCGAACCATGCGACTTGACTGTGTGCTGCTCGTGCCTCACGGCACCTTGCAGATTGTCGACGAGCTGCCTGAGGGTACACCCTATGCTGGCCGTCCCGGCATCATGATGTTCCCCCACGGCACCTTCACTGACAGACCCATTAAGTGGTGGTATATGCAACGTTAATGTTTCACATGACTAAATAAAGAAGGATTTATGAAACGATATATCTTATTTGGATTTTCGCTGTTGGTGGCTTTCCCTTTGGCCGTGTTTGCACAGGACGACGAGGAAGACGATGAGAACTTTGATTTCCTGAAGCCCAAGCGCACCTTGACCGTGAAGAAATACGAGACACGTCCCGTCAAGGGTCTCGTCATCGACGGTGCCACCAAGCAGCCCATTGCCGGTGCTATCGTCCGTGCCGCCGACTTCGACGGCTATAGCGTACTCACCGATGACGACGGAACCTACGAGTTGAATGTTCCCACTTTCTCGAGCGCACTCTTCATCACCACACCCGACCACAATCCCGTGCGCATGGGTCTGGCCAAGGGCGAGCAGCAGCGCGAGGTGAAGCTTTATCCCTCCACCTTCTTGGCTGAATACGGTGCGACGACTAACGTGCTGAGTGAGAATACGGCTACCGACTTCAAGTACACCAATGCCATCAACATCAAGGATGAGATCCAGAAGCAGTTGGGCGGGCAGGTGCTCACCATCTCGCGCAACGGCGTTCCCGGCGTTGGCAGTACCATGTTTATCCAGGGCCTTAACTCCCTCAACGTCAACGCACAGCCTCTGGTTGTCATCGACGGTGTCGTTGTCGACCAGCAGTATGGCCGTACCATGCTTCACGACGGATTCAACAACGACATCCTCTCAAACCTGAACCCCGCCGACATCGAGAAGGTGACTGTGCTGCGCAACGGTACCGCCCTCTACGGCTCCAAAGGTTCCAATGGTGTCGTTCTGATTCAGACGCGCCGCAACAAGTCGATGGCCACGCGCATCACGGCCAATGTCTCGGCTGGCGTCGTACTTGAGCCGAAACTCGTCTCCATCATGGATGCCAACCAGTATCGCAGCTATGCGTCGGAGATGCTGAAGACCACCAATACCAATAACCGCAAGTTCAAGTTCCTGATTGAGGACAAGGACTACTATTATTACGACCAGTATCACCAGAACACCGACTGGACGGACCTCGTCTATCATACGGCCATGACTCAGAACTACGGCATCAACGTCGAGGGTGGTGACGCCGTGGCCAACTACAACCTCTCGGTGGGTTATACGTCGGCACAAAGCACGCTGAAGTACAACGACATGGATCGTCTGAACGTGCGCTTCAACACCGACATCTCGCTGCTGCGTGATCTCTCGGTGCGGTTCGATGCTTCGTTTGCCAACCAGACGCGTAACATCCGCAATGACGGTGCTCCCGAAGGCTACGATGCTGGCACGCCGACGGCTCCGGCTTTCCTTGCCTACGTCAAGAGCCCGTTCATGAGCCCTTACAGCTACGGTCACGATGAGATGGGTAAGGGTCGCTTCTCCGACAGCCACTACGACCTTGAAAAGGAATCGTATCTGACGGAGGCCATGACCAATTATAATAATTACAACTGGCAACTGGGCAACCCCGCAGCCATCAATGAGTATGGCGACGCCGAAGTGAAGAACCGTTTCGAGAACTCTATGCTGAACCTCACCATCACGCCGAAGTATGAGATCAACTCACACCTCTTCGTGAGCGAGCACTTCAGCTACAATCTGGTCAACACCAACGAGCAGTTCTACATTCCCTTCAATGGCACCCCCGATTACTACGTTACCGCTCTCGGCGGCTATCGCGAGAATGAGGTGCGTTCGCTGGCCTCGAAGCAGAACTCCGTGCAGAGCGACACCCGCATCGACTGGAACAAGCGTTTCGGTGCTCACTTCATACACGCCTTTGCCGGTGCCCGCATCAACTGGGAGAGCTTCACCAGCAACGCGTTGCTGAGCTATAACACCGGTAGCGACAAGACTCCGTTCCATACGTCAAACGACAGGAGCGTCGATGGCGTCAGCGAGAACTGGAACTCGCTCTCCTGGTATCTTCAGGGCGAGTACAACTACCTGAGCCGCTATTACCTGCAGGCCAACCTCACCGTCGACGGCTCGTCGCGCTTCGGCAGCGAGTCGGGCGACATCAAGGTGCTCAAGGCTCCCTGGGCCATCTTCCCGGGACTGCAGGCCTCGTGGGTTATCACCAACGAGCCTTGGATGGCAGGTGTCAAGGGCATCGACTACCTGCGCCTGTCAGCCGGTATCGACATGACGGGTAACGACGACATCGACTATTATGCCTCGCGCAGCTACTTCCGGGCATCCAAGTTCCTCCAGAGCGTTTCTGGACTGGCTTTCGAGGGCATCGGTAACAATAGCGTGCAGTGGGAGACAACCACACGCCTGAACGTCGGTCTTGAGGGCAGCTTCATCGACAACCGCCTGAACGTCGGCATCAACTACTTCCGCTCAAAGACCAACAACCTGCTCACACGCCAGATTCTGGGATTCCTCTCCGGCCTAAGCGAGAACTGGTCGAACGGCGGTAAGCTCGAGAACGAAGGCTTCGACGTCAGCTTCAATGCCAAGGTGCTTGCCCTCAAGGACTGGCAGTGGCAGCTGGGAGCCAGCATGGGCCACTACAAGAACAAGATTACCGAGCTGCCCGACGGCGCACAGAAGGTTGACCACGAACTCTATGGTGCAACCATCCGCACGCAGGTAGGTCAGGCCGCCAATATCTTCTATGGCTACAAGACGCTTGGCGTCTTCTCTACGACTGAGGAGGCAAAGGCTGCAGGCAAGCCTGGCACTGACGGACTTTACTTCCTGGCCGACAATGGTGTCGACAGGAACTATTTCCAAGCTGGTGACGTCCGCTTTGCCGACGCCAACGGCGACGGCATGATTACCGAGGCCGACCGCTCCATCATCGGCGACCCCAATCCCGACATCTATGGAAATATCTTCACGACCGTAGCCTGGAAGCGCCTTAAGCTCGACGTGCGCTTCAACTACTCGTTAGGCAACGACGCGTATAACTACATGCGTTCGCAGTTGGAGGGCGGCAGCCGCTTCATGAACCAGACAACGGCCCTGAACCGTCGCTGGCAGGCTGAGGGACAGCAGACCGACGTGCCGCGCATCACCTTCCAGGACCCCATGGGCAACTCGCGCTTCAGCGACCGCTGGATTGAGGATGGCAGCTATCTCCGTCTGAAGACCGCCACGCTGAGTTACGACCTGCCGTTGAATTCTGAATACATCCAGGGCTTCCAGTTCTGGATTCAGGGCAACAACCTGCTCACCTTTACCAAGTATCTGGGCAGCGACCCCGAGTTCTCAATGACTTCCAACGTTATCGGACAGGGTATTGACCTGGGATGTCTCGGACAGTGCCGTTCGATAGTTGCCGGCGTAAAAATTAACCTCTAATTTCCGTATGATTATGAATAGCAAAAATATAATTAAATTCCTCGCCGCCTGTTTCCTGTGCTGCAACATCGTTGCAGCCCTCACGTCCTGCGACGAATTCTTCAAGCAGGAGTCCGACGACGTGCTCTATGCCGATAAGGAACATCTGGACAACGCCGTCGATACGGTCTGGTCTGTAACAGGCATCGTAAAGAAGCTGCAGGCCCTCGGCGACCGCACCATCCTCTTTGGCGAGGTGCGCGGCGACCTGGTGAAACTCACCGCAAACGCCAACAGCGACCTCCGCCAGCTGGCTGACTTCGAGGTCGGCGACGACAACCGCTACAACGTCCCCAGCGACTACTATGCCGTCATCAATAACTGCAACTACTTCGTCACTCATGCCGACACGGCTCTGCGAAGCAACCGCAACGAGGCCGTGTTCATGAAGGAGTACGCTGCTGTGAAGGCTATACGCGCCTGGACCTACCTGCAGTTGGTGATCAACTACGGCGAGGTGCCCTTCGTCACCGAGCCGCTGCTCTCCAAGGAGGAGGCTGAGGCTGCCGAGAAGGGAACCAAGGCCGACATACAGACCGTGTGCTCCTACTTCATCAATGACCTTGCCAATATTCCCGAGCGCTACAACAACGAGTACCCCGGCTATGGCGAAATCGGTGGCACCCAGTCGAGCCTGCTGTTCTTCCCGCTGAGTCTCGTACGTGGCGACCTCTATCTCTGGCGGGCCACCGTTACGGGCAATAAGGAGGACTACCGTCAGGCTGCACTCTGCTACTTCAAGTTCATCAGCGAGCGCAACGGCATGAACTCCATCTATCCGCTTCGCGTGAACGATAAGGTGTACTTCAGTCCGATGTCCACGAGTTTCCAGAGCTATTCTGGCGGCATCTTCCCCATCAGCGAGTCTGTATCGGGCAGCGACCCAGAGCTCATCACCATTATTGCCTCCGACAATATGCGCTCAGAGGGTAACTACAGCGAGTTGCGCGACCTCTTCTGCTCGACCGATGACAACCAGCGCAAGTTCAGCATCTCGCCGTCTGAACGGGTCGACGAAATCTCCAGTGCACAGGTCTACTGCATGGTTCCTGAGACGGGCACCAGCGTCTTCTATCTCAATCAGGATCTGCCTGATCACATGACCGGCGACTTGCGACTGGCCGACTCGTGGACAGAAGACTTTGAGCACGACCGCTATACGCAGGAGATGACCGAGACACAGTATATTACGAAGTATGGCGGTCGTAGCGAGCGTAGCGCAAGCCACATCCACATCTATCGCCGCACCATGGTTTATCTTCGTCTGGCCGAAGCCCTCAATATGGCGGGCTATCCGCGCATGGCTTTCAAGATTCTTGCTGAGGGTCTGAACAATACGGTCATTCAGAACGATGTGCTGCCTTATTACGACGACGATTCTAAGTCAGACTCCATCTTCCTGAGCCAGTTCGACTTTAATCCCGTGCGATACCAGCTGATTACCATCGACGACTATCGCGGAACCGGCGTAGGCGGCACGAACAACCACAACATGATGGGTATCCACACACGCGGTTCGGGCTGGACTCCGCTGAACGAGTTCTACAAGCTGCCCGAGGTTGAGTTTGAGATTGAGGAGGTTTATGATTCCATAGAAGGAACGACAACCTACATCATTCCCGACATCAGGGACACGCCAGAACTCATAGCAAAGCAGCAGGCATTCGTCGACAGCCTCATCCTGAACGAGAGTGCCCTGGAGTTCGCCTTCGAGGGAACGCGCTATTACGACATCATGCGCTATGCCTACCATCAGCCCAATCCCGGTCAGGCCATGGCCAACATCATTGGTGCACGCCTCGGCGAGGCCAACCGCAGCTCTATGGCTGCCATCGCCGCCAAGCTGACCGACCAGCGCAACTGGTTCCTCCATTGGAGGGGCAAGATCGGAAAGTAAGGCATTTCACGTATAATTGCTAATCGCAGAAAACAACCTACACTCCCTGCACTTCCTACACCTGTTGAACTTTTTTAGGTGTCAGAAGTGTAGGGAGTGTAAGTTATAAAGTGCGAATGACAATTAGTATAGTAAAAAGCCAGGTGCCATGGGCTGAAACTGGGGCTATAAATCACTATTCGAGAGAGGGAACCGACACCTGAACCGACACCCAGCCAAAAGGCGGCGGTTTACGGGCAAAAGGCGCCGGGTTTTGTCCAAAAGGCGCCGGGTTTTATCCAAAAGGCGCCGGGTTTTATCCAAAAGGCGCCGGGTTATGGCCGTAAACCGCCACGTTTTGAGAGCTACACGTCAGTCTATCGGCTCGTAGCCCCGTGTTATAGTGGAGCGTGAGGCGGAGGTGTTGTCCCGTGCCTGCTTGGGCGTCAGGTTCTTGGCGGCCTTCTTGTCGTAGACTACTTTGCCGTTCTTCCAACTCTTCAGGATCTGCCATTCCATGGGCACCATCATGTCGCCCTTGCTTTCGATGATGACGATGTGATGTTCGGAGTCTGTCGTGCTGCCGGGTATCGGGCTACGGTGAACATAGATGTAGAAAGAAGAAGGCACTCTCTTGGAGTCGAAGGTATGGAACATGTTTTCCAATGCCCTTGAATGGTATCCGGAATTGGAATTGAAGGAGAAGTCCATGCCGGGATGCTCGTTCAGGAAAGCCCATGTGGCCTGCTTGATCTGGCTCAGCACCGTGTCGGCCTGTGCGCTGGAGCCCAGCGTGTAGACGGTTCCCCACGTCTCGCTCTTCAGTTGGCGGGGCGAAATCGTGTTCACGCGAATGACAAACTCCTCGTTATTCCAGTCCTTCTTCTCAAAGGTATAGGTGCTGTCGTGATAGACATAGAACTGGCGGGTGGTGATGCCTTTTTGTTTCAGGATGGGCTGAAGCAGCCGCATGTATGCTTCCTTGTCGAATGGTGCGAGTTCTTTCGGCTTTTTGCCTATGCTGTCGGGCGTATACTCATATCTGAAAGTGGCATATCCCTTTTGTCGCCACGGACTCACGTCGCTTCCCGGTATGGGGTCATAGCCAAAGGTGATAATCTCGGGGGCGTTATAATAAAACACATCCCTGTTTCGTCTATAGGTCTGTATGGTGTCACCGTTAACGTATTCTCCCAAGGCGATGGTATAGCGGACGCTGTCCACCCCGCCACGGTGGTACTCCCAGCTGTAGCTTTCCTTGGCCTCGTCGGTGAGCTGCTGACAGGTGCGGCGCATGGCGTCATACGCCCGTTTCAACCGTAGAGTCTCCATCTGTCGCACGCTGTCTTGCTTGTGCATCAGCGAGTCCCGTTTAGGGTCGCCTGCCGGAGGCGTAGGCTGGAAATCTTTCATCAAGCCACAGCCCATCAGGATGGTCTTATGGAGCCTACCGTCGTAATAGTAGGAAACGCGAACGCTTCTTCCCAACGCCTCCATCTCGCTCACGAGACTGTCAATCTTCGGATTGCCTTTCAGGCGCTGCTGTATCGTGCCCTGAGCCGTGGTGCTGAGGGCGATGATGGTGGCACAAAGTGCAAATACTGTTCTTTTCATATCTTGTTCCTCTTTAGTTGCTGATTAATATTCGTTGTCATTGATAGCCATCTCCACCTTTTGGTTCATGCGTTCACCGCGTTGGCGGATTTCCTTTGTCATCTCTTGGAAGTCGGCTTGTAGGCTGCCGTTCATTGCTGCCATCATTTCCATTGCAAAGCGTTGGTTTTCCTCAGCCATGGCTCTTTCTGCAAAGTCGCTTGCATCTATAACTTCAGTTTCTGCGTGACTTTCAGCCTTTGTTTCCTGTCTAGCCATGTAGTGCCTGGGCGGTTTGGACATTTGAAGAATCTCCTTCACCCTTTTCACCGTGTCAGTTATTTCCTTACTTCCTTTCTCCTCCAGCGGACGAGTTTCTACTTCCTTGCCCCCTGTTTGTGGACTGACAATGGTGGTGTCTGTTTGTGCTACAAGGTTGTTGCCTTCATCATTCTGGTGATTGGAAGTGATGCCTAAGCAGATAAGCAGCAGGATACTGGCAGCCACGGCTCCTATAGTAGAGTATAGCCACACACGACGACTGTGACGGGGCTGCGACTCTGCCTGCACCTGGTTGCGGAATCCTCGGAAGAGAACTGCATAGGCAGCCCACTCGTCTGGTATGTCTGTTGTTGAGTTGAAGTAGTCTGTCAACTGACGTTCCTCTTGCTCAGTAGTCGTTCCAGACATAAAGCTGTCAAGCAAATGCTGTATGTTGTTTTTATCTATCATTCTATCTGCTGTTTGATTAGTTCTACCATTCTTTTTCGTGCTTTCGAGAGTAGTCCGCGTACAGACGATTCCGATGTACCGAGCACTGCGGCGATCTCTGCAAAACTCATATCTTCGACATTGCGCATCTGGAGTACCTGTTGCCACACTGTGGGTAGCTGCAACAAGGCTTTGCTGTATGCAGAGTCGGCATCTGAGGCCTCTATGTGGCGCAATGGCGTATCGCTTGTCTCGCTATCGTGCTGACTGAGCAACCTCAGAATAGGCCACTTCCGCTTTTGTCGAAGACGAGTCTTGGCAAGATTCGCTGCTGTCACTGCCGCAAAGGCTTTCGCTCGCCTCTCATCATCGTCCAGCCTTTCGACATAGTTCCACATCCTAAGCATCGTTTCTTGTGCTACGTCCTCTGCCTCCTCACAGTCTTCGAGAATGGCATGCGCAGCACCTACGGCAGTGTGCCGCAAGTCTGGTACTAAGGATATGAAATATGGTTTCTTCATTTGTTATTTTTGTGGCCTTCTACTATAAATACGCCAAAAGTGAGAAAATGCTACGCTAAAGGTTTATTTTTTTTTATAATCAGAGCTTCGCCGCAAATTTAAAGATATTATTTGAATTATGCAAATAAAATGATTCTGAGAGAATAATTTTCTCAGCCTA
>JAEEGJ010007853.1_pt1 | contig 30001 bp, 19 predicted proteins | sample 8958761 | NCBI WGS metagenome assembly JAEEGJ01 (sample SAMN16246546, study PRJNA631951) | gut metagenome | biome: gut microbiome; feature: rumen; material: RS-attached | host: Bos | place: Iran: Karaj | collected 2018-10
CTTTTAGATATATGAAAAAAGTGTTTGTAATCGCAGCCGCTATTATTATTGGCGGTTGTAATCCAATCTTGAAAACTTCCTTCTGGGGGCTTCGTTTAAGCAAGTCATATACCCCAGAAGAGATTATTTCTGCTATTGGAACTGAAGGGGCTGGAAAATCCCCTCTAAATTGACCCCCTCATTTGACAAGGGGGTCAGTTTGCTGCGGAATCTCCATGCCATATGCAAAAGTACAAAAAACCACTTATCTGTCTAACAATTAGCTTAATCTATATCGGGCTCGGGCGCGCCTCTGTTCTTCAATAAAAGAAAAGGCCTTGGATTGCTCCAGAGGCCTTTTCCGTGATGTGGCCGCTTGAATGCCTGCGTCAAGAAGGCCGAAACCCTGGATATGCTCCAGAAGGGCCAGCTTACTGTCCACACGGACTATGCCTTCGAGGAGAAAGAGGAGGAGACGGTGAGTCGCCTCACCCGCTACGCCGTCCGGGGGCTTCTGGTAGCCGCGCTCATGCTAGGTTCCGCCCTGCTGTGCATCGTGACAGGAAGGTGGTGGCGCAATATACAACAATATATAAGATTTCTGCGCACTTCGTTCATAAATGTCTTACCTCCCCAATGGTTATTTTGCTGATTCACGGATAAATACATATCTTTGACTAGACGAAAAGACAACTAAAACTATATCGTTATGAAAAAACTCCTATTTCTTGTTCCTATTCTTGCGCTGACATCCTGCGCAACGGCTTTTCAGCAGATTGCTACAATCTCATCTCCCCAGATGAAACTCACCGATTCGGGGAAGTTCCGTTACAACGAGAACGACGTCATCGTTGACTATAATTTCTGGGCGGAGAATGGTCAGGTGAGCTTTGTCATCACTAACAGCCTGGATAGTGATGTGTATGTCGACCTCGGTCGCTCCTTCCTTGTAGTGAATGGCATGACCTTCGATTACTACCAGAACAGAACCTTTTCCTCGAATGCTTCCAGTACGGTTGTGAGTAGCTCGTCCTATGGTGGGTCCAACACTTTTGACGTAGCGAGCGGGGTTGCTAATGCATTGGCCTCGACCTATGGGAATACAACGACAGGTTTTTCGTTTGGGAATTTGTACGGCTCTAGCCGGACAAATGCTTATTCGCAGAGGTCGACTTCATCTAGTACGGTGAACCGTGGCGTAGAAAGAAAAGAGAAAGAGGGCGTCTGGATTCCGGCGCATTCGTCCAGACATTTCTGCGAATTCTCCCTTCTGGAGGCTCCGTATCGTAGATGTGGTCTTGCCAGAAATCCGTCCAAGCGAGAGGATGCCTCTATCTCTTTTACTGAGGAGAATAGCCCGTACGCCTTTGATAACATGCTAATGCTCGTTATCGATGGTCAGGATCATCGATTGGTAAACTCCTTCTACATTGAACGCATTACTAATATGTTACGTGAGGATACCTATACCGAAGAAGATCTAAGAAATTGCGATGACAGTCGGACCAATGAGAAGGTTCACATCCTAAAGTTCAGCTCACCGAACCGCTTTTATATCAACTATGATTTTAATTCAAAATCTGGAGATACCGACCGTGTAAAGAAGGGATCCTCAATGTCAGTTACTACTCGGACCAGCAGGAGAGGTGGTAATCGAAGCTTTGATGATGGTGTTTATAGTCGATAGTTTCCCCACTAGGCAAACATACATTTACCGCGATTTGGGCCCCCACATTGACGGGGGTCCTTATTTCTTCTGTACCTCACCTTAGCACATCGACGGCCTACCTTTACCGCCGATATGACAACCTACTACTGCCCGAACATGGAAGAAGCGCTCCGCCGTGCCAAGAAAGCGGGGCGTGGGCGAAGCAAGGTTATATTTCCCGGCGGCATAACCCTTAAGTAGCGGTCGACGGGGATTTGCTGTGTATCGTGACGGGAAGGTAGTGACACTTATCGATTTTTTTATAAAATTTATTGTTTTTCAATATAAATTTCTATCTTTGCCATATTATCATCTTATATCGGTATTTTCAAATTGTCGTGTATGAAAAAGTTTCTGAAGGTTATCTGGGGCATATTCGCCGTAATAGGGATTTTGTTCACGGTGCTCGTCCTTTTCTTACTTGATGGGGAAACGGCCATCTCTATCTATCCGTCAACCAAAGGACGGTTCGGTGAATATGTGGAGCAGCTCCGCACATCCGGGCGTTTTGCGAAGGATACGGTTTCCTTTGAAGTGAAGATCATCCAGGACCCCGTCCGGGCCAAGGAGATTCAGGATTATTTCCAACTGGACAAGTTATACGACGCTGATGCGGATACCTGGACCAAGGCGCTCGCCATCGGCAGGTTCGTCGCATCAAACATTCCGCACGACAACCAGGAGATTGAACCGGAGCACCGCAACGCAATCGACCTGTGGGAGTATACCAAGAACGTCGCACCGGCATTCAACTGCCGTCTGCACAGCATACTCACATTCGAATTGATGCACGCCGCCGGTCTGGACGCGCGGTATGTCACCTGCATGCCGGAAGATAAGTATGATAATGACTGCCACGTTGTCAATGAAGTCTGGCTGCCGGAACTTGGCAAATGGGCGATGATTGACACCGATATGGATGGGAACTACGCCTCTGACCTGGACGGAACTCCGCTTTCCCTCAGGGAAATCCGGGAACACTATATTTCCGGAGAAAAAATGCAGTATCACCCTGGGTTCAAGAAGGGCACCACGAAGGTCAACAACCATTACGCCTATATGGCTAAGAACACCTACTGGTTCAATTGCTGGGAGACGCTTTCCTATTACCAGGAAGACGGTGAGAATAAAGTACGTGAGGCTGGTCGGTACATTTATCTTGTTCCGTCAGATTATGGCGGATTCAACTTTGGCGTATTCAAAAACAATGGAGAGATTGTTACAACGGATGCCGACACTTTCTGGGCGGCACCGGTGAAGTCGAGGATATAAAGTCTTAATTATCGGTCTCTTCCACCACCAACAAAAAAGCCACGCCACCCCAATCCATTCACGGGCATAATCTATAACGGTGTATAATTTGCAGGTTTTCGCTATATTCGTGTTCGGATAAAACGGATTTAACAAATCAATAGCCCCAGATCAATGAAAACCAACAACCTTCTCCCCCTTGTCCTGGTGTTGGCCGGAGCGTTTTTCGCTTCTTCGCTGCCGGCACAGGAGATTACCAGCAATGCGGCTTACAGGGCCCGGATGGACTCGTTGTCCAGTGCTTTTTCAGCTGTCGTCAATGAATGGAACGAAGCGATTCCGCCGCATTTCAGAAAGGCCATGCAACTTGAGAAGGAAGCTGAAGCCCATCCCGAAATCAAGGATTCCCTTCTTGCCATAGCGGCAGAGGAGCGGAAGACTGGAGAGGCGTTCATGCCTGCCCTTCAGGAAAAGATGGATAACAATCAGGCAGAGCGACAAGCATTGATGGATAAGTACGCGCTCATCTTCGAAGATGCGTTTCCTTTCTTTGCTATGCGTAAACAGTTTTCGAAAGACAGCCTCGCCATCCTTTTAAGCAAAGCGTCCTCCGAGATCCAGGAGTCCGAGACCGGGAAAGCGCTGCGCCTTTATCTCGAGAACCCTCAAATTGTCGAAGGAGACCGTTTCCAAACTTTCCCTTGTTATGATGTCGAAGGAAACAGTTTCGACTGGGAACTCATCAAAGGGAAGAAAGTCTTTCTTGTCCATGACGGTCTTTGGTGCATGACGCATGGGCAGGATAACTCCCTGTTCGGCAAATATCTTCGCCATCTTTCCGAGGCGGCGCCGAACTGCCTCCCGCTGGTCGTCGTGAATTGCACGGCACCGGAAGATCTCAAGGCATCCATCGAAGAGTATGGCCTGCAGGATTTCCACGTAGTGAGCGAGTTCAAAAAAGACCTGGGCACGCTGAACGTAATCTACAACGACCAAACGACCCCGACCTGCCACCATATTGACGAACAGGGCATCCTTGTGAAAACAACGGAAGGCATCGACCCGGATTATCTGGAAAAGGAATTCCTGAAAATCAAGTGACGGATATCCTGTCTGATTAATTCCGTAGATGACGTCTTTATGGGTGATAGGTGGCCGTACAAGTCGCTTCCCCTATACGTCCTGAAAAGCCACGAAAGTTTCACCTGATATCTTTTTGGTTTTGCATAAATCATTGATTGTCAATATATTACAAGAAATAGTTCGAGTCTCGTTTTCCGCTCCAAACGCCTCGCAGTCCTGCGGGGCGTTTTTGTGTGTGGGACGATGAATCTGCCCCCTGCCCATTGTACAAGCCTCACTTGTACAGGAAAACATCGGCAGAACGGCGCTCCTTTGTACAAGTCTCGCTGATATAGCCGATTATCGACCCGATTCCGAAAGACTTGATCAGAAAAACGCGGCAGGAAGCGCATCTCGATGCACAAGCGAGACTTGTACATCGCTTCATAGACTCCGCCGGACAGATACACCTCGTTGAGACCGGACTTGCACTGATACCCGGTGTTGATCTGTATGAAGTCGTCGAATGAGGGATATTGGAGAAAGGGGCTCTGCCCTTTTTCTTTTCGGCCAATTGATTTATCTTTACATCGATATGAAAAAATGGCCATTCCTTCTCCTCTCCGGGATTCTTTCCCTGTTGGCCACCGGCTGCCGAACGGGAGGCGGAACGCCCGTGTATGACGTGGTTGTGGTAGGCGGCGGGCCGGCCGGGATCGGGGCGGCGCTCGCCGCCGCGGAGACCGGCGCCCGGACCGCGCTCCTCGAGCGCGACAGCCGCGTTGGCGGCACGACCGTCCAGGCCGAAGTCTGTGACATGGGCCTGTTCTATGCCTGGCGCCGCCCGATTATCACCGGTCCCGGCTGGGAAATGGTCCGGCGAGCCGTCGCCGAAGCGGGCGGGACCCTGCCGGACTTCTCCAGGCAGGAACCGGACAAATGGATGGAAAGTTGCGTCCGGGTCGATCCGGTCGTCTATGCCCGTGTAGCGGAGGAAACCCTACGCCAGGCCGGTGTGGAACTGTTTTTGGAGACCGAGGTCCTCTCCGTCGAAAAGACGAAGAAGGGTTGGCGCGTCGGGAAGGGCGAAATGCTGCCGACGGACGTGCACGTGGGGATGTCCTGGTTCATCCGGAAAGGCGGGGGATAGCACAAAGACCCCAAAAATGCGTATCTTCGTAGGGAAATGAACCAACCATGAAACACCTGATCTCGATTTTCTGTGCGGTGGCCGCGGTGGCCGCCTGCTGCGCTTGTGCGCCGTCCGATCCGCTGGTTGTCCGGACAAAGGCCGGACTGGTCAGGGGGATCGAAGAGGAAGGCACCCTGGCCTTCAAGGGGATTCCTTATGCCACGGTGGAGCGGTTCATGCCGCCGAAGCCCGTCGCGAAATGGGATACCGTGATGGTCTGCGACCATTTCGGTCCGCAGGTGATGCAGGGAAACGGCCGGCGTGAAATGCCGGAGAACGTGATGTCGGAGAAGAACTCCTGCGTGCTGAATGTCTGGACCACGGATACCAAGGCATCGAAGCCCGTGATGCTGTGGATCCACGGAGGCGGGTTCGATTCGGGTTCGGCCGCCGGGAATCCCGGGATGGGGTTGGCCAAGCAGGACGTGGTGGTCGTGAGCCTCAACCATCGGCTGAACATCCTCGGTTTCCTGGACCTGTCCACCTTCGGTGAAAAGTACAGGCACTCCGGAATGGTGGGGATGCTGGACATCGTGCAGGCGCTCGAATGGATCCGGGACAATATCAAGGCCTTCGGCGGTGATCCGAACAATGTCACCATCTTCGGCGAGTCTGGCGGTGGCGGCAAGGTCGGCACCCTGATGTGCATGCCGGCCGCCCGGGGGCTCTTCCACAAGGCCATCATCATGAGCGGCACCATCCTCAATGTCAATACCAAGGCGATGACCGAGGAGCTCGGACGCGCGGTCGTGGAGCAGTTGGGCCTCGGAGAGGACGAGCTGGACAAGCTGGCTGACGTGCCTTACGGCGAGCTGGTGGCGGCGGGCCAGCGGGCCATGGCCGCGAGCATCGGCACCCGGACGCCCGGGACGCCGATGATGTGGGGCTTCGGCCCCGCGCCGGACGGGGAAGTGCTGCTGCAACAGCCTTTCCAGCCCGGTTTCGCAGACATTTCCTCGGACATCCCGCTGATGATCGGCACGACTTTCAATGAACTCCAGCGACGGGCTTATGGCACGGAGATGACACTGGAGGAGGCCAAGGAGCGGCTGATTCCCACCTTCGGCGACCGGGTGGAGGAATATGTATCGGCCTTCGCCGAAGCGTGGCCGGACTTTACCCCGCAGGACCTCCTGTCCATCGACATGATGTTCAGGCCCAAGACCCTGATCACCATCGATGCCGTCGCCACAACGCGCAAGGCGCCCACCTACCTGTACATGTTCACCTGGAAATCCCCGGCGGACCAGGGTTCGGTGCACGGCTATGAACTGAACTTCTGTTTCAATACGCCCAACCTCCACGGCCGCGTCCTTCCCGAGCCGTCCGATGATGACTGGAAGATGGCAGAGAACATGAGCCGCAGCTGGGCGAATTTCGCCGCGACCGGAAATCCCAACGTCGAGGGCCTGCCGGCCTGGCAGTCCTATACCCCCGACAACGGCGAGTGCTTCATCTTCGACTACGAATGCCGCGTCCGGAACAACTTCGACCGGACGTTGCAGGGAATCCTGAACGACTGCTGCTTCAAGCAGCTCGACGAATTCAACCGGCGCTGACGGACGGAAATTACCGGACTTCCGTCTGCGCGAAATATACATCGCGGAGCTTCTTTACGACCGGCTTTCCCTTGAGGGTGCAGACGCCCTCAAGCGGAAGGTCGCGGCAGGACGAGCCGACGCAGAAGGCGTACTCCCCCGGGGAGACGGTCCAGCCGGCATCGGAATGCCAGGCCAACTGGTCCGCGCCCACGGTGAAGGTCACTTCACGGCTCTCCCCCGGCTCCAGTGACACGCGCTGGAAGCCCTTGAGCTGGATGGGCTTGAGCGGCTGCCCGGACTTCGGGGAGGCATAAAGCTGGACGACCTCGTCGCCCTTCACGCTGCCGGTATTGGTCACCTGACAGCTTACCTGGATGAGACCGTTCCTGGTCCGGGCCTCCGGCTGGACATTCATGTCGCTATACGCGAAGGTCGTATAGGAAAGCCCGAATCCGAACGGATACAGTTCCCGGCCGGCGTCCGCGCCGGTGTTGTAGCAGTACTGCTCCGTGGTCTCGCTGGCAGGCATCGTCATGCAAAGCTTACCGGACGGATTGACCTTTCCGGTGAGGATGTCGGTCACGGCGTTGCCGCCCTCCTCGCCGGGGTAGAACGCCTGCAGGATGGCGGCGCAGCCGTCGGCGATGTCGGCAATCATTTCCGGGCGGCCGCTGAACATCACGAGTACGACCGGCTTGCCGGTGGCAATGAGGGCCTTGACAAAGGCCTCCTGGTCGCCGGGCAACCGGATACCGGCACGGCGACGGTTCTCGCCGCACAGGTAAACGTTCTCGCCCATCGCGGCGACGATCACGTCGTTCCGGGCTGCCACATTGACGGCATCATCCCAGTTCGTGTAATCGTCTGATTCCAACTTTCTTACATTGAGCGCCCGCACGCGCTGGTCGCCTCCCTGGGTAAGGCCCATGTCGGCCAGGGTGCTCCAGTCGACGCCCCGGGAGTACTCGACCTTACCGTCATACTTCTTCTGGAAACAATCCAAGAAAGTGGGGATATACAGATCCGCGGGATCTACGTCCTTGCGGAAGAAGAAGAGCTGCATGGACGGGAAAGTGTAGTCGCCCAGCATGCTCCAGACGGAATTGGCGTTCGGGCCGACCACGGCAACATGCTTGCCGGAAGCCAGCGGGAGCACGCCGTCGTTCTTGAGCAGCACCACGGACTCCGACGCCAGGTCGTAGGCAGTCTGACGGCTTTCCGCGGGATCCAAGTCCATCGGACCTTCCTTGAAGTAAACGGGGGCGGAATCCAGCAGGCCGCAGCGGGCCTTGACCGTGAGGGCGCGCTTGACCGCGCGCTCGAACGCCGCCTCGCTCACACGGCCTTCAGCCAGCAGCTCGGGTAGGTAGCGATAGGACGTATTGGAATTGAATTCCAGGTCGTTGCCGGTGTTGATGGCGTCGACGGCGCACTGCTTCAGGAATTCCGGGCTGCGGTCGCGGCTGCCCTGCTGGACGGCGCCGTAGTCGCTGACGACGATGCCGTCGTAACCCAGATAATCCCGGAGGATGACGTTGAGCAGGGTATCGCTGCAGACAGCATACTGCGTACGGAACTTGTCGTAGCAGGTCATGATGCTGCGGCTGCCCGCCTCCCGGATGATGGCCTCGTGCGGGAAGAGGACTTCCTCATAGATCTCCTTTTCCGTCAGGGAAGAGCCGCCGCCATAGCCCAGGAAGTGCTTGGTGGTGGCGGTCACGCCCTCGCGGAACCCCTCGGCCTGGAGGCCTTTGACGAAGGCGGTGCCCATGGTGGCCGTGAGGTATCCGTCCTCACCGTAGGATTCCTCCACGCGGGACCAGTGGGGACTGCGGATGATGTCCACCATCGGCGACAGGGCGAACTCCTCGCCCAGGTCACGCATCGAGCGGGCGGTCTGCCGCATCTTCACGGACAGCAGCGCGGGATCCCAGGTGCATGCGACGGCCATCTGCTGGGGATAGGCCGTGGCACCCTTGGCGGTCACGCCGGTGATACATTCGTCATGGATGACGGCCGGGATGCCTGCCGGGGTATGGTTGACCATATAGTCCTGGATGTCGGCGATCAGTTGGCGCAGTTCGTCGGCGTTCAGGCTCTGGGAGCTGGACAACTGGCAGATATGGCCGGCGCCGTAAGGGATCAATTCCTGACACTTCTCCAGGGAGAATACGCCGTCCACCATCAGCTCACCGGGGTAGATTCCGAAGAGCTGGGCGGCCCGGTCCTCCACGGAGAGGCGGTCATAGACGGAATTGACCAGCGCCTCGTACTGTTTATCCGGGTTCGGAGACGTCCTGGTGGAACAAGCCGCGGCCAGCAGGAGGGCCAGGGGCAGGAGGAAAAGCTTTTTCATAATCTAAGCAAGGATTAACGACGTTTCAGCGGGGTGCCCATCGCGGAGGCGTCCTTGGCGCCGTCCTCGCTCAGGTCGAAGACCATGAACTCCGGCGCTTCGGGCGTATAGGCCTTCCAGCCCAGGCCGGGATCGCCTGTCTTGGCGAAATTGGTCCAGCAGGAGACCACGTGCTCGGCCAGGTCCCAGTCCGCCCGGGTAAACGGCCGGTCACTGTGCTCCAGCGACTTGAACATGAACCAGAGTTCGGAAGAATGGAACGCGCCCTTCATGTCGTGCGAGCCCGCCTCGTCGTCCGGCAGGGCGTGGGCGAACTGATAGGCATAGACCGGCTTGCCGGCCGCATTCCGGAGGCTGCAGAAACGGCGGATCCCTTCTTCCGGATTGCCCATGTCGTCCCGCGTGTAGCCGATCATGTAGGGGATGTCCTTGATCCGGCCTCCCTGGGCGGCGGAATCGAAACTTTCCAAGGACAGATAACCGTCCACCACGGGCCGGGCAGAGAGGCGGAAAGGAGTGCCGGTCCCGGCGGCATAGCGGTCCGCCAGCGTGAAGATGTCTTCGGTGGAAGCGGCACGCATCTTCTCCAGGGTGTCATAGCCTGCCCAGTCGAACAGTTCCTTCGTGGCATTGCCGATGAAGGCCAGCGAAGCGGCTGGCTGCGCGGGGGTGGGCGCTCCTGCCGGCAGCGCGTTCACGCCGCCGCCGCTCTGGATGATCGCCTTCTTGATCAGGTTGCCGGTCAACGGCGAGGAAACGAGCGATTTCACGCTGCCGGCGCCTGCGCTCTGGCCCAGGATCGTGATGTCGTCCGGGTCTCCGCCGAACGCGGCGATATTGGCATGGACCCACTTGAGCGCGGCCACCTGGTCCAGAAGACCGTAATTGCCGGAAACGTGGTGCGGGCTCTCCTCGGTCAGGAACGGATGGACCAGGAAACCGAAGACCCCGAGCCGGTAGTTGATGGTGACCAGGACGACGCCCTTTTCGGCCCAGGCCTTGCCGTCGAATTCGGGCTCATAGCCCCAGCCGCCGGTATAGGCTCCGCCGTGGATCCACATGGCCACCGGCAGTTTCTTCCCGGGCTTGCCGGGTGCCGGCGTCCAGACATTCAGGTACAGGCAGTCCTCGCTGAATTCCGGATCTTCCCAGTAGAATTCACTGGTCCAGGGGTTGCTGGAGTCATGTTTGACCTGCATCGCGCCAGGGCCGAAAGTATCGGCCTTCCTCACCCCTTCCCAAGGGATGACGGGCTGGGGCTCCTTCCAGCGCAAATCCCCGACGGGCGGGGCGGCGAAAGGGATTCCCTTGTAGACATAGACCCCTTTGGAGGAAGATTCGACTCCCTGGATCTTTCCGCCCTCGACCTCGAGAACGGGATTGGCGGGACGGCATCCCGCCAGCGCGACGGTCAGCACCACGGCCGACAGAAGTGATTCAATGCGCATCTTGTCAAGCAGTTAACGGGTAAATCCCTGTAAAGATATGGACAATGGCCGAAAAAACCAACAGGAGACGCCCTCCCGGGTGTCTCCTGTCCCATTGAAACCAACCAATTCTTATCAAACCAACGTTCAGGGTACGATAATCTGTTTGCCCAGCACCAACTTGTCGCCGGAATCATCGACGGTCCAGTACTGCGGCTTGCGCGGGCCGTTCCCTTCCGAGTGGTGGACCACATAACGCAGTTCACCCTCGAAGGTGCGGAACAGCATGCCGTGACCGGAGTTGTTCGCGAGGAACGGTTCGGGCTCCTGGACCCAAGGGCCGGAGATCTTGCCGGACTCGGAGTAGCACACGGCCTGGAGGTAGCGCTCCTTGCCCCAGGTGGACCAGAGCATGCCGAGTTTGCCCGTCTTCGTGCGGAACATCTGCGGGCCGTCGGTCACCCAGCCGGGCATCTTGAGGCCGAAGGTGGCCTCGCCCAGGCCGTTCATCTCGCCGCAGCAAGGCAGTTCGCTGGCGCGGAACATCGTCACGGGCCACTCGGAGATGGTCTCGGTGAGATCCTTGGACAGTTCGATATAGTCCATCGTGCCGTCGATGATCTGCGTCCACTCGTGGACGAAAATCATATAGATGTGGCCGTCCTCCTCGTACAGGGTTCCGTCGATGCAGTCCCACTCATGGGGCTGATAATCATAGCCGGGCGTAACGGAGAAGGGCACGAACGGACCCTCGGGGTTGTCCGCACGGAGCAGGTAGGTCTGGTTGTGGGGCACGTTGTAGCGGCGCGGGACCTGCTGGATGAGGTCGCTGTGGTCGCTCCAGGTGCCGGCGTAGTAGTAATAGTCGCCGATCTTGTGGATCTCCGCCGCGGCGGCGAAACCCGCCTTCTCGCACCAGGTGCCGGAAAGGTCGATGACATTGTACGGTCCCTCCCACATCACGAGGTCCTTACTGCGGTACTGACGGCCGCCGGAGGAGGTGAGGTAGTAGGTCTTGGTGACCGGATCCGGATAGATGAACGGATCGCTCATGGACAGGTCGTTGAAATGGACGGTGCGGATCTTGTTCATCTCGGCCATCCTGGCCTTCATGCGGGCGGCCATGCCGGTGGTGTCGCGGGGCGCGCCGGTGGCCATGCCGCCGAAATTCTTCTGGCCGGGGTCGGCCAGCGGAGCCTGCTCGCCGGGTTCGATCTTGACCGGTTCCGCCTCGACCGGGGCGGGGGTGTTGTTGCCACAGGACGCAAGCGCGAGGGTGGCAAGGGCAACAAGGGATAAGTTCTTGATTTTCATATTCCTATCTGTTAAGTTTGTTATTACCAGCCGGGATTCTGCTTGAGGTTGGGGTTGGCGGAAATCTGCTCGAACGGGAACGGAAGGAGGTTGTACTTGTCCTGCCAGCCCTTGCCTTTACCGTCTTCCTCGATAACGTCCCACTCCGTGGTGCCAGGCTTGTAGCCCTTGAACATATAGCGCTTCTTGCCCTTGTTCGCGAGCACCGTAGGCGCGTCTCCCCAGCGGACCAGGTCGAAGTAACGCTCCTGCTCACAGAAGAGTTCGGCGCGGCGCTCATCCTTGATGTCCTGATAGGTCATGGTGGCAAGTTCGGGAATCTGGGCGCGGCGGCGGACCTCGTTCAGGGCCTTCAGGCCGCTCTTGTCGGCATCATTGTCCACGAGGAACTTGGCCTCGGCGTACATGAGCAGCACTTCCGCGTAGCGGAGCATGGGGGTATTGGCCTTATACCACTTCCAGAAGGGCGGGCTGGTCCCCTCGTAAGCCTCGCTGAGCCATCCGAGGCCCCGGAAGGTGAAATAACCGGCATTGTGGTAAATGATCGCGTTCTCCTTCATGCCAGGGGTCACGCCAGGGGCATAATCCATGGCCAGCACCTGCTCATAGGTGTGGATCGTGGACTTGAAGCGCGGCTTCTCGACATTGCCTTCGTGTTCCGCAAGGAATTCGCCGAACTCCTTGGACACGGCGTTCCAGCCCCAGCCGCCGAAGAATTCTTTCGGGAGGTTGATACCGCTCGGCCAGCCGGTCCACGTGTGGCGAAGGTCATTCGACGGATCGCCGGGGAAACCGTCATTGTCACCGGAATTGTGCTCGAAAAGGTATTCCTCGCAGAAGTCGCCCGCCTGGCGCTCGATGATGAACATATCGGGGACGAGGCCGTAGAGGTTGGAGTCGATCACGGTCTTGAGATCCTTGACCGCTTCGGCGAGCACTTCCTTATCGTTGAACTTCTGTCCGTACCAGAGGCCCACCTTGCCACGATAGGCAAGTGCCGCGTGCTTGGAGATACGGCCACCGAAGGCCTCCTGCTGACCCTTTCCGCCGATGGCAGGCAGTTTGTCCGCCGCGTCTTTCATCTGGGCGAGGATCCACTTGATGGAGTCCTCGGTCGGGTTGTTGGGCTGGTTGTATTCATCCTGCGAGAGCAGGTGGTCGGGAAGCGGCGGGGTGCCCCACCAGCGGACCGCGTCGAACATCGCCAGCGCACGGAGGAAGTTGGCCTCCGCCTTGACCCGGTTGATGCGGGGGTCGCTGGTCTCCGGGATCTTCTCCAGGATCAGGTTGCAATGGTACATGACGCTGTAAACACCCTTATAGACGATCTTCGGGGCGAAGTCTGCGGAGGTGACGTTGTAAATGCCGGCCTCCTGGTACTGGTTCGTGGCATCCGAGAAGGAACTGCCGCCCGGATAATGGTCGTCGTCGAGACAATTCAGGAAGAGGATCTTTTCGATGCCGTTGACGCAGGTCACGTCACGGCCGCCCCAGTACAGATGGTAAACGCTGCCGATCAGGGCCTCCGCATCTTCCGCGGTTGCGTTCGTGTAGTAATCCTCGGTGGACAGAACACTCTTCTGAGGGATATCGAGGTTCTTCTCACAGGAGCCGGCCGCCAGGACAAGTGCGGCAATCGACAGGACTGTATATATTCTTTTCATGAGGAAGCAGTTTTAGAAGGAAACATTGACACCAAAGACCAGTTTCTTGGAAATCGGGTATGAACCGTAGTCGACACCCAGACCGGATGCGGAGGAGCCGGCATGGCTGGTCTCCGGATCGAGGCCCGGATACTTCGTGAACGTGAACCAGTCATCCAGGGAAACATAGGCACGGAGGGAACTCATCGCAATCTTCTTGACGAGTCTGCGCGGCAGGGTGTACCCCAGCTGGATCTGCTTGATCTTGAAGAAAGAGGCGTCGTAGACACGCATGTTGGAACAACGGTAGAATTTGTCGCTGCTGTCCGGCTTCGGATACTTGTAACCGGAGGAGGAGGCATTCTGCCAGGCATCCTTATAGAAAATCTTGAGCGTGTTCTGCTGCAGCGCGTCGGCACGGGTCACGGCGTAGAGCAGTTCGGCACCCTGGGAACCGGCGCCCAGCACCAGCAAGTCAAAGCCCTTGAAAGCCGCATTGAGCGTGACACCGTAGGTGAAATCGGGAATGCCGCTGCCGGCGAAGTCACGGTCGTCCGGAGTAATCGCGCCATCATTATTGAAATCCTTGTACACGGCCGCACCGGTAGTCTGATCGACATGGTCCACCATGAAGGTGCGCAGATACCAGAGCGGATAACCTTCCTCAAAGTAAGTCACGTCGTAGGAACTCCAGATCTTCTGGCCCGGGACCCGGTCTTTGGAAGTGCCCTTCACGACCTTGTTGTGGACCGTAGAGAGGTTTCCGCTGATGCCGTAGCTGAATTCACCGATAGTGTCTTTCCAGCCCAGTTCGAACTCCGTACCGTGGTTGTTCACGAGACCGGCGTTGACATAGACCGTCTCCGCTCCCGTGTTGGCCGGAGCCGTCGTGCTGGTGAGCAAGTCATGCGTATCCTTGTTATACCAGTCCACGGAGAAGGTGAGCCGCTCGCTGAACATGCGCAGGTCCATACCCACATCCACCTGGCGGGAAGTTTCCCATTTGATGTTCGGGTTCGGCAGGACCTTGGAAGGACGGACACCCACCAGGAACGTGCCGTTCAGGTTGTAACCATAGTTCTTGTTGGTTTCCAAGGAGGAAGCGTACTGATACGCGCCCAGGGCATTGACATTACCGTTCACACCCCAGGAAGCGCGCAGCTTCAGGAAGGAAAGGTTCATCGCATCCTTGACACCCTGCATGAAGGGTTCGTTGCTGACGGTCCAACCGGCGGAGACGGACGGGAAGTAGCCCCAGCGGTGGTTCTTGTCCAGCTTGGAACTGTCGTAGGCATCGGCGCGGAAGTTGGCCTGGACGAAGTACCGGTTCGCATAGGACCAGCCGAGACGGCCGAAGTAGGACATGTTGGCCCGGACCTCCGGCTGTCCGCCGATCGACATGTTCGCGTTGTTCACGGCGTTGTCGAGGTAACGGAAATTAGGGTCGTCGCTGGAGAGGACGTAGGCGGTGCCGCGGAGATTGTCCGTGTTGGTCTGCTGGTAGGACATACCCGCCATCACGGTGAAATCGTGCTTGCCGAACGACTTGTTGTAGTTGGCGAAATTCTCCCACTGATAGTACAGGCGGTCGTTTGTCGAGCCCGAGATGGACATCGCCTGATTGGTTTTCGAGCTGATGTAAACCTCGTGGTTGTAGGTGTTGGTGTGGCTGTAGCCGCCCTGGAAGCCGAAACGGGAGGTGATGACCAGTCCCGGAATCGGCGACAGGTTCGCATAGGCAGTACCACGCGTGCGGAAGCTCTGCGTCTCGGTGTCCTGGCGGTCCAGGATGGCCTGCGGGTGCCACATGTAGCTCGTCTCGTTGAAAGCGGAAATGCCATAGACATGGCCGTTGGGATCGCGGGGGATCCTGTCGTTGATCATGGCCTGGACGCGGGCGGGGATGGCATTGTCGTCATAGATGTACGGAGTGGTAGGATCATGGACGAACATGGCGCCCATGACGGACTCGGAAATGGAAGAGCTTTCGGAAACAGCCCGACGCACGCTCCGGTCGATGGTGGTGTTGACACCGACGGTCAGCCAGTCCTTGACTTTGTACTCGGCGTTGATCTGGCCGACCAGGCGCTTGAAGATATCCTTGTCGCCCTTGACGATACCATTATTATCGGTATAGGACAGGGACGTGTAGAACTTGGCCCGGTCGTTGCCGCCTTCCACGCCGACGGTGTGGCGATTCTGGTGACCGGTCTCAAGCATGTAGTCCGTCCACTTGGTGTCGGTCTTGCCGTCGTAGCCGAAACCGTCCTGGGTCGCAGCGCCGGCGAGTATCATGTAGTCCATGTACTCCTTCGCGTTCATCATCTCGGGCAGGTGCGCGACATTCTGGATGGAGTGCTGGAAGTTGTAGAAGACGCGGCCGGAACCCTTCTGGCCCGACTTCGTCGTGACGAGCACGACGCCGTTACCGGCTTCGACACCATAGATGGCGGCGGAGGCGGCGTCCTTCAGGATTTCGATGGAGGCAATGGATTCCGGATCCAGGTAGCTGATGTCATTGACCTTGAGACCGTCCACAATCATGAGCGGAGAGGTCTTGGAGTTCGAGGAATAACCGCGGATCTGGATGGAGGACGCGGCACCCGGAGCACCGGACGAGTTCACGATCTGGACGCCGGCCGCCTTGCCCTGAAGGGCCTGGGCGACATCGGTCGCCGTGCGGTTCTCCAGGTCGGATTCCTTCACGGAAGCAATGGCGCCCGTGACGTCGCTCTTGCGCTGGACACCGTAACCGATGACCACGGTCTCCTCCAGGAATTCCGTGTCCTCTGCCAATACGATGTCGATGACAGAACGCCCGGCCAGCGCGATCGTCTGGGTCGCATAGCCGACACAGGAGAAAATGAGGGAAGAATTGGACGGAACGGTAATCGAATAGTTACCGCCCAAGTCGGTTTGTGTTCCAACAGTCTGGTTACTGCTGAGCATGACCGTGGCTCCGATGACGGGTTCGCCACGCGAATCGGTAACTTTTCCCCTGACCGCGACGTTCTGGGCGAAGGCTTCCGCCCCGGAAACCATCAACAGTCCTGCGAGGAAAAGGCAGCGAATGGTGTTGAAGACTTTCATAAAAGAGAAGTTATTAGAATTGATGGTGTTGATTTTTTGCGGTTGGTGTTGTCCGTTTTTGCAAAAATACTCATCTTTGCCGTGGGCATTGCGGATAAAAAAAAAGATATGGTAGATATTTTATCAAAGCGGGTGGATTTTTTGTTGGCGTTTTTTTTCTGCCTGGTGCTTCTCCCCGGAGAGCTTCATGCCGAAACGGACGCGGAAGACTACCTGGTCATCAATAGATTGACCAGGCAGAGCGGACTTCCGGACCAGGATGTCAACCGGATTTATTTCGACAGCAAGGGATACGCCTGGATCAGCACCTTCGGCGGGGGCCTGGTCCGATACGACGGCGATTCCTTCATCAAGTTCACGGCTAAGATGGACCCGGCATTTATCAATGACTTTGTCAACCAGTGCAGTGAAGATGACTTCGGAAGACTGTGGGTCCCCACGGCAGGCGGCATGAACATCCTGGATTTGAAATCACTCACCCTGGTCGATGCGTTACCCGGGATGTCCAGGGAATGGCGGCTCTCCCATTCGCCAGGAGATGTGAACAGGGACGCCAACGGATGCATGTGGTTCGTCTCGGACGACTACCTGTTCAGGGTGGCCTTCGCCGACGAGGGAAACCGGATCCTGGTCGACTCCCTGCACTGTGACGTATCCAACGCCAGCCTCATGTCCAGGATCGACGATGTCGAGGAAGACGGATCCGCGTGGATATCCCTGGGCGGCCACTTCTACAAGGTCAGGCATATCGCGGACAGGGGTCTGTCCCTGTCCGCGATCCTGCCGGGCGTTGACATCGGGGAAGACAACAAGGCTACCGCGTATTTACGTTCCGGGAATGATGTATGGATCGGGACGCTGAGGGGACTCTACAGGGTTAACATCGCTTCCGGCAAACAGGCCTGCTATTTCCATTCCGAATCGGACCGGCACTCCCTTCCGAATGATGAAATCACCGGACTGTGCCTCTCTCCGGAGGGAGATGTCATGGTCGGTACACTGGGTGGAATCAGCATATACAACGCCGCCGATCACTCCTTCGACACATACAGCTCCCATCCCAATGCTTATGGGAACGCCCTCCTTCCGGGAGAAATGGTGCGGAGCATCGTAACCCGGGACAGGCAGATTTGGGTCGGACTTGAAGCGGAAGGACTGGCCGTCATCCAAAGAAAACCGATCCAGATCACCAATCTTTCACATATAGAGAGCACCACCTCCTCCATTCCATCGACGCCGGTCCGAGCGATGCTCATTGACAGCAGGGGCGTCTTGTGGCTGTCTACTACCGGATACGGCCTGTGCCGGCAGGTCAACGACCTGGTATTCCGGAACTATAACAGGAACAATTCCGCACTCGCCGACAATTCGATCACGGCGTTTTGCGAAGATGGACGTGGGCGGATCTGGATGGGCACCGTAGACGGACACCTGAACTATACCAGCATGTCCGGTACCGATTCCATCCACAACCCGGATGGACATACATCGGAAACGGCAAGAAGCATCGACGTCATTTTCGGAATGACTTATGACAATATCAACGACTATATCTGGATCACCGCCCACAACGGGTTATACATCTATGACCTGGGTAAATCCTCCTATACCCGATACCCCGGAAAGATTTCATCCTGTTTCGGAACATGCCTTACGTCGGGCAAATTATGGGTAAGCAGTATCGAAGGGCTGAGCGTCATAGACCTGGAGACGTTGGAATCCAAAACAACGGAGGCTTTCCCTGTCAGCATGTCGCTTGTTCCGGACGGAAGCACTCTTTGGGCAGGGACCTATGGAAAAGGGCTCTACAAACTGGATGACTGCCTGTCGGAAAAACCGGACATCACGGTATATTCGGAGACGGACGGGCTGGCGGACAATCAGATCACCGGTCTCCTGTTAGACGGAACGTATCTTTGGATCACCACCGAAAACGGTCTCTCCCGCCTCGACACGCAGGCCGGGGAGGTAACCAGTTACGGCTTGCAGGACGGACTCAAATCCATGGCCTTCTGTGAAAACAGCTGCGTGAAAGGAGAGAACGGGACCATCTATTTCGGCCAGAAGGAAGGGCTCAGCATCCTCCGGTCCGGTCATATCCGGCATGAATCCGGAAACAAGCCCGATGTTGTCATTTCCGGGTATTGGACGAAAGGGAATTTCCACAACCTTTCGTTTACGGACGTCGTCAGCAAGGACGAGATGAATCTCGATTTCACGCTGAAATTCTCAGACCTGTCCTACTCCCTGGATGCGGACAAGCACTACGAAACCCGGATCCTGCCGCTGGGCAAAGACTGGACGCCCGTCTTTGAAAACGACACCCACATCAAATACGGTCACATCCCGGGCGGGAAATACAAGATCCAGATCCGGGCCGTGGACAAGAACGGGAATGTCCTGTCCCAGGATGAGAAGACATTGGAAGTCATCCCCGTCCTGTACAACCGGTGGTGGTTCCGGCTGCTTGTCCTGCTGTTCCTCGCCCTCCTCGCTTATCTGTTCGTGCGCTGGTACACGCGCTCCCTCAAGCGGAAAAGAGACCTGTTGCAACAGGAAGTGGACCGGCAGACCAAAGAGCTGAAGGAAAAGAAAGAGGAACTGGAGAGAAAGGCGGATGAACTCTCGGAGCAGAATGCGCTGCTGCAAAAACAGAACGAGATGATTGCCAGTCACAATACACTGCTGTCCAGTACGTTATCCAATAAGGACACCGATTTCTCCGCGATGCTTCTGGACGCCATCCAGAAACTGTACAAGAATCCGGACCTCGATGTCCATGCGCTCGCGGATGCGATGGACACGAACCGCAGTACGTTGAACGAAAAGATCCAGAACGCACTGGGAATGACCACGGCGCAATTCATCCGGACCTATCGCCTGAACGTCGCGAAAGAAATGATCTGCAACGGCACGAACAAGGACATGAACATCTCCGAGATCGCCTACGAGGTCGGTTTCAACGACCCGAAGTATTTCACCCGCTGCTTCACCAAGGAATTCGACGCCACGCCTTCCGACTTATTCAAGGAGCACAATGGATGAACTCGAAAAACAGCTAGAGCGGCTCCATATGGACGATGATATGTGACTGGGCGCCGAAACGGTCTTTGAAGCGGCGCTCGACTTCGGATGCCTTCTCATGGGCCTCGGAAAGGGACAGGCTGCCGTCCAGACGGATGTGGACCTCGGCGGCGATCCGGTTGCCGATGCGGCGGGTGCGCAAGTTGTGAGGATCCTCCACGCCCGGAACTCCCCGGATAATCTCCAGCATCTCTTCTTCCGTTTCGACCGGCAGGGAACTGTCGGTCAACTCCCCGAAACTGGGGCCGAGCAGGTCCCACGCCACTTTTACCAGCATTGCACCCACCACAATCGAAGCCAGCGGATCCAGCACCGTCCAACGGTTGCCCAGCAAGAGGGCTCCGCCGATGCCGATGGCCGTGCCGACGGAGCTCAAGGCGTCCGAACGGTGGTGCCACGCATTGGCCTCCAGGGCTTTTGACTGCAAGTGCCTGCCTTTCAAGCGGGTGTAGTGGTAAAGCAACTCTTTGACGGCGATGGAAACGAGGGCGGCGACAAGGGCGACCTTGCCGGGAGCCGGAAGATCCTCCCCTTGCAGCCAACGGGCCAGTTTGCCGGCCCCGGAAACCACGATTCCGACGGCGGCGGCGGCCAACGCCAGGCCGATGAACAGCGTCGCCAGCGTCTCATATTTGCCATGTCCGTAATCATGGTCTTCGTCCTGCGGCCGGGCGCTCACACGCACGAATACCAGCACGACGATGTCGGTCACGAAATCCGACAGGGAGTGGACGGCGTCCGACACCATGGCCGCCGAGTGCCCAGCCACGCCGGCCACGGCTTTCAGCCCGACCAGGAGCAGGTTCACGACGCTGCCAACCAGGGTTACCCGTGCTATTCCATCTTCCCGTTTCATACAAGGCTAGTTCGAAAGAATCTCAGCAACCGTCCGATAGATATCCTCGCCCCGGAGACCGCGTTTGAGGATGGTCCCGTCCGGACCGAACAGGATCAGGTGCGGAATGGCATCCACGCCATAGATTTCCAACGGAATCCGCTGCCCGTCCAGAATCTGGTTCCAGGGCATGTCCAAGGTGGAAAGCGCCTGCTCCGTATCCGCCCGCTTGTCGCTTACGGCGATGCTCACCACATCGAACCGGTCGCCGTGGAACGCTTCCCAAGTCTTTTTGATATAGGGCATTTCGGCCTTGCAGGGGCCGCACCAGGAAGCCCAGTGGTCCAGCAGGATGTATCGGCCGCGACCCACATAATCCGAAAGCCGCACGTCCGACCCGTCGGGGTTGCCGCCTGCGACCAGGTAATCCGTAAAAGGTTGCCCGGCTGCGGTGGTCTGCTGCAACCGGATCGCCTCATAAGCCGATTTCACCAGATAGAACTCCTTCAGGTGTTCGGGCAACAGCTCATACAGGGACAGGAAACGATCCGCATCCACATACGAGAGGTCTTCCAAGGCCAATGCGCCGATCAGGTTGTCACGGTTCGCCCGGACCACCGAATCGGCCAGCGTCGCTTTTTCCTCCCGCTGTTCCCGCTTGTACCCGTAAAAACGCCGATGGAAAGCCGTGTACGCATCGATCATCGGCATTCCGGAGGCCGTTCGTTCATCAAGGTCCACCGAGGCGTTACCCGCCTCCAGGATGAGGTGAACCCGCTCTTTGTCGTGGCCTACATAGGCATAGAACGGCTCCTGGACGCTTCCGCTGAAAGAGAAATTTCTGTCCCGGACCGTCGTTTCCGCCAGCGTATCCTTGACATTCTTGTCAATCAGCCAGACCGGTGTTCCGTCTTCGGCGGAATAGATGCCGTCAATCTGATAATGGCCCGTGGAACAGGCCGTCAGCAGGGCCGGAACCAGCAGGGAAAGCATTGTTTTTCTCATGTCCATCCTTATTTCCTGGTAAAACGGGGCACCCGGTCCAGCGGAACATTCAACTCGTAAGTCCTTCCACCCTTGTACGTCTTTCCGTTTTCGTCCTGCCAGCGGCCCTTGGGCAGCTTGACCGTCCGGGAATGGCCCGGGGTCAGCATCGGCGCCACCAGATAGCGGTCTCCCAGCATATACTGGTCGGTGCAGGACTCGAAGCCCTGGCCCGGGAACGCATATTCCATGCTGCGGACGATGGGTTCTCCGGTCTGCGCACCCATCTTTGCCTGCTCCACCAGATAGGAGCCCAGTTCCGCATGCAAGCGGGCATATTTCAGGCATATGGCAAGGTGCTCGGCATCCAGGACCCGCCAGGGGGCCACCGAGAACTGCATCATCGGCATCAGGGCATGGATCTCACAGGAGCGGACGATCAGTTCCTGGTCCAGCCTGGACTGGTCCACGTTCAGGAAACTGCCGAATTCACCGCCGCCGATCATGTCCGGGCACGTATAGATGTGTCCCAGCAGACCCGCGGCAATCATGTCCGGCACCAGGCTGGCCACGGCCTTCCAGGAGTAGGACTTGTCACCCAGCCGCTGGACAAGAGCGTCCCCGCCCATCCGCCAGCAGGCGCGGAATTCATTGTAAGGGAACTCCAGGCCCAGTTTCGCCCACAACATCGTCTGCTCTGTATCAAAGGATTTCCCGTCGAAAGGACGGGTATCCTCCTCCAGGTACCGCTCCGGATCACCGGCGTCGAACTTGAACCCGTCGATGCCGTACTGCTCCTGCAAGGCGGTCAATGTCCCCTTGAAGTACGCATATGCGGCCGGATTGCTCAGGTCGTAGCAGGCGCTGAGCCCGTTCCACCAGTCCAGGATGGCGGGACGGTTCCGTCCGGCATCCATCACGAGATATCCCTTGTCGCGGAGCATCCGGTATTCCTGGCTGTCCGGGGACACGAAGGGACACACCCAAAGCATCACCTTGAATCCCAGGGCATGCAATTCGTCCACCATTCCTTTCGGATCCGGGAACCGGTCCGGGCGGAACTCCGTGCTGCCGTAGTACTTCTGCCAGTTGTCGTCGATCATCAGGATTCCCGGAGGAAATCCGTTGTCCACGATCCCATGCGCATACTCCAGCACGTCCTTCTGGTTCTGGTCATAGACCAGCTCGATCCAGGTGTTGTACTGGGGTTTGTTCAGGAACATTTCCGGAGGGATCGTCCCGCTCGGCGGGAAATGGGCGGCCGAAGCGGCCAGGAACGCGTCCCTGAGGTTATCGCCGGCCGTAACGCAGGTCACGGAACCGCCGTGATTCGGTGAAATCCGGATTTCTCCGCCGGAGATGACGGCGGAAAAAGAAGCGTCACACCAGATGTACCTCCCCTTGTCGGAAAGGAGCAGCGGGGTCGTCTGGTTGTTGAAATTCTGCCGGGCCAAATCGAAGGAAATCTCCGTGGCGGCATCGAAAGGCATCCGGACGCCCAGGTCCGTGGCGACACCCCACCATTTCTCGCCGGGCAGCATTTCGAACACACGCTCCTGGGCACGGATTCCGGCGCTCAGGAACAGCAGGCAGACAGCAAGGCAAACTCTTTTCATATCGCGAAAGGTCATCAGACAAATATACGGCTTTTTGGCTGTTTTTCTTATCTTTGTGACATGGAAAAGGAAAGAAGCATCGACCGGCTGGCCCGCTATATCATCGCTGCGGGGACCATCGCCATCCTGGCATGGTTGTGCTGGTATTTCAAGAACGTGCTGGTCTATATCATCGCCGCGTTCGTCGTATCCCTGATCGGCCAGCCGGTGATGAAACGGTTGCGGAAGATCACGGTCAAGGGAAAGGCGGCGCCGGACTGGCTGCTGGCCATCCTGACCATCCTCGTCATCCTGGGCGCGCTCCTGCTGGTTGTGACGCAGGCCATCCCGGTCGTCACCCGCATCGTGCGGGAAGCGGCCATCCTCAACAGCGCCACGAGCGTCGGGAATCCGCTGGACCGGGTCAATGACTGGATCATCGACCTGTTCCCGGGCCTGGGACCGAATTTCGACATCATCGACATCCTGATGGACAAGCTCAAGGAAGTGACCAACCTCTCCAACGTGACGGCGGTCATCAGTTCCGTGACTTCCTTCGTGACCAGCTTTGCGGTCGGCCTGTTTTCCATCGTCTTCATTTCCTTCTTCTTCGTACGGGACGGCCAGCTATTCCGCAAGATCGTCTGCTCGCTGGTTCCGGACCGGCTGGAAACGAAGGTCGGGAAAGCCCTCGCCGACATCGAAGGCCTCCTCTCCCGGTATTTCGTGGGCCTGGTGATCGAGATGTTCGGCGTGGCCCTGCTGGATTTCCTGGGCCTGTGGCTCATCGCCCGGCTGGGGTTCAACAACGCGATCGGCATCGCCTTCATCGCCGGCATCCTGAACATCATCCCGTACGTAGGCCCGCTCATCGGCGAGGTGGTCGGCGTGATCCTCGCGGTCATCCTCAAATACGGAACGGGCGTCGGACTGGGCGTGAACATCTGGGTGTTCGCCCTCATCGTGCTGGCCATCATGCTGACCACCCAGTTCGTGGACAACTTCGTCTATCAGCCCCTGATCTATTCGACCAGCATCAAGGCCAGTCCGCTGGAAATCTTCATCGTCATCCTGCTCGCCGGCCACATCGGCGGTGTGCTCGGCATGCTGGTCGCCATTCCGGCCTATACAGTGGTGCGCGTGATCGCCAGCCGTTTTTTCCCGCAACTGAAACCGGTAAAACGGCTGATACCGAACCTCGGCCGCGAGATCCGGAAAAAATAGGGGATGCCCGCCTTTACATATAGGAATGCATCCCGCCCAGCAGGAGGTTCACACCGAAATAAGTGACGAGGACGCAGACAAAGGCGAAAATCGTGTATCCGTGGAAGAAGTTGGGGTTCCGGAAAGGCTTCAACGCACCGCCGTGCAGGGTGAAAGCGTACACCAGCATCGTAATCAGCGCCCAGGTCTCCTTCGGGTCCCAGGCCCAGTAACTGCCCCAGGAAATATTGGCCCATACGGCGCCCAGGAAGGTGCCGAAGGTTAACAGGAACACCGCCGGATACAACACCACGAGGCTCACGTCCCGCAGGCTTTCCTTCGCCTCACGGGAAGGGATGGCGACCCCCATGATGCCGTTGAAGGCTACCAGGCCGAACAACGTGTAGGACATCATCATCGACACCACATGGATGGACAGCAGCGGAGACCTCAACACCGGCATCAGCGGCATGATCTGCGGGCTTACATTCTCCCGGCTAGCCAGCAGCATCGTGAATCCGGCCAGGAGGAAACCCAGCGGCTCGATGAGCGGGAAGCGCCTGTACAACAGCAAGATGGCCAAGGTGGAGAACCACGCCATCAGCATCATCACATTGTACCGGCCCACGTAGGGCCCCGTACCGGAAATATACCAGCGAAGGCCGATTACCAGCGTCAGATACAGCCACATCAGGAGCGCGACGGCCGCACTGGAATGCAGCACCCACGCCGGGAACTTCCGCTTCTTGCTGATGAGCACCGCCCCCAGGACGAACAGGACGATTCCCAGCGTCAGGCACAGCATAAATTGCACCTTCGGCCGCGCGATGCCCAAATACAGCTGGTTGGCCTGCACTTTCGCCTTCGAGGTTAGCATGAAATCGGGCGTACCCGCCTCTTTCTTGGGCATGCCCATCCCTTCCGGCATGGACTGGGCCGAGGCCGGTGCAGGGGCAAGCGCGAAGAATGCCACCGCCGCCGTCATCGTCGCGACCCGCCGCAACGCCCTCCGGAACGCCGTGTCCTTCTCGAAAAAGAACCCGATCATGGACAGGAGCAGCAGAAGATAGCCCGCATAGGTGATGCCCACACCCCAAGGATCGTGGCTCACCGCGAGGATGCTGCCCAATCCATCCTCGTCATAATCGGCCTGATAAAACCGGTAGCCATGGTACTTGGCGATGTTGTTCATCGAGATCCGGACGGCATTTCCTTCGGGGAGAAAGGTAATGTCGGACCGATAGTCGAGCGGACGCCGGGTACCTTCGTAATAGTCGATGGCAAACTTTTCCAGCCGGATGCTGAAAGGAAGCGTCGCCGGGGTCTCATCGTCCAGTTCATAAGACGCCGTGGTCTCTCCTTCCCGCAGGTGGATGCTGCCGCTCTCTCCGAAGAGATGCGTGACCAGTGCACCGGCCAGGATGACGGCCAGGCCGATGTGAAGGCCCATGGTGCACATCCGCTTCGGCGTACCCGCCATCACCAGATAAATCAGTCCGGCGACGGCCGCGACGGCCCAAAGGATGATGAACAGGGGACTATGGTAGAACCATTGGAACGCCACCGGTGTCCCGTGGATTTTTTCAACGACGGTGGCGGCCATCATCATCGCGATGAGGACCGCCGCCGCGCCAAAGGACAAATACTTGCAAGTTCGTTTCATTCAGCAGAAAGTGTTGATTGTACGGCAAATATACAAATTTAACCGTAATTGTCCATCAGATGGACTCAATGAATTTCACCACCGCATCGCGGTCTTCCTTGGACAGGTGGTAGAACTGCTCGGCGGAGTTGTAACCGTCGCTGTTCTTGGAATAGGCATGCCACATGATGGCCTCTACGACATTCCGGGCCCGACAGTCGTGCAGGCGGTCGGAAGCGCCGGTGTTCACCGCGGACAGACCGCGGCCCCAGAGCGGCGTGGTGCGGCACCAGGTGCCGTGAATGTCGTTCTTCATGTACAGGCGGTGCTGGATGAAGTCGGAGTACGGCCAGATGGTCTGGTTCGCATAGCGCGGCAGCGGCTTCCCTTCGTTCATCGCCGGCGACCAGTAGTTGTCCTCCTTGGTCTCCCAGGACGGCTTGTGACAAGCCGCGCAGCCCATCTTATTGAAGAGTTCCTTACCCCGCTGAACATCTTTGTCATGCAGGTTGCGGGCGCGCGGGATGGATAGGCCGCGATGCCAGACCATGAAGTCGTAGAAATCGTCAGCCGCCATCTCGGGTTCAAAGTTGTGATACGGGTTGTCGAACTGGTTCGTAGACGGGCTCAAGAGCGCGAGGACCGCCTCGGAAATCTCCGCATCGGTCACGGTTCCGTCCTTATCCACATCGACATAATAAGGGGAAGCCTCCCCTTCTTTCCGGATAGCCTGGATGACGGACGGGGTCTCCGACATCTTCCGGGCCCAGGCAACGGTGGTGTACAGATACGGACGGTCCGGACGGGACACGTTGGTGATGTTCCAGATGGCATTGGCGCCGGCACCGTCCTGCAGCGTGCCGCGGGTCATCGCGTAGGTGAAACGCTTGACGGGCGCGTAAGTCCCCCGTTCGACGAAGGTCCCGTCGGCGAGATAGCCATCGCCCAGGGATCCCTTCTGCCAGTTGCCGTAGAAGGCCGATGCCGCGAAATCGTTGGCGCCCTTGTCCCAGAACGCCGGATTCAGTTCCACATACGGGGCCTCTGCGCGGTATTGCTCCCGGATGGCGTCTTCCGGAATGGCATCGATCAGACCGACGCCGATGACGCCGATGGTGGATTCCAGGCGGAAGCCCATCGTCAGGCCCTTTTCGGCTGCCGTGTCATACGGGTTCGGATTGGTATTGAACGCCGACTTGTCGATGGTCAGTTCCGGATACTGAAGACCATACTTCTCCCCGTCGGGGAACGTCATCGGCAGGCCGCTTTCCATAGCGGAAACCGGAATCCAGCTCAGGTGGATGCCCTTCTCGTCGATGGGCGGAAGGAAGGGTTCGGCCGCCATCGTCTGGGGCATGCCGGTCACTTCGGACACATAGGCGCCGTCGTTGCTGCCGGGTTCATTGGCATAATAGACCACCAGCAGATAGCCGTTGCCAAAGGCGCGGGACGTGTTGGCTTCATACACGCCCTGCCATTTCCCGTGCCCGTAGGCCGGATGGCAGTCCAGGCAGGACTTCCGCACGGAAGCGGGTCCCAGACCCCGGAACGGCGCCGTATTCAGCGTCACATTGCGTTCGAAGAACATCTCGCCATGGTTGAAAGCATTTTCGAGACCCTGCTCGGCAACGGCAGGCGCCTCGTCCTCATAGCAACCCTCGGACACATTGTCCGTCGTTCCCAGCCGTCCGCCGGGATACCATTCGTCTGCCGTGAAATTCCCGACGGCCTGACCCACGTATTTCGCGTCGGACTCATAAACGGGCACGTCGTTGCCATGCACGCAAGCCGTCACGGAAAATACCGCAACGGCCAGCATCAGAAGATAATTCGATGTACGCATAGGCCTACAGTTTTGCAATCCAGTCCGCCGCTTCGTTCAGGAGGGCGTCCAGGGCGTTGATCTTCACGATGGCGGTCTCGGCGACAGCGGCCGTAGGATCGTCCACGAAAGCCTTTCCGCTGGCGATGCAGGCATCCAGGGATGACACGGCTTCTTTCAGGGCCGACTCCAGGGAAGAAGCCTTCGCCCAGCCGTTGTCCTTCACAAACTGCATGACGGACGCGCTGGCGGCCTTGTCCAGGCCCTGTCCGCCGAACAGGCTGTACTGGATGGACAGGATGTTGTCCTTGAAATCCTGATAGGACTTCTTGGAGTAGGGCGACTCGATATAGTCCGGATCGTAATCCTTGCTGTTCACATAGTGCGCCGTGCCGATCTTGGTGTTGGCCACCTCGTTGCAGATATTGGAACAACCGGCGACCAGGATGCTGGAAACGGCCTCGGGCCAGCTCCGGTAGGTGCTGCCGGCGTTACCGGTCTGGAGCAGGTTCTCGCCATAGGTCAGGCCGCTGTCCATCACGGTGTTCAGTTCCAGCTCATCCTCCACCAGCGCGATGCGGTCGGCCGGGCAGTCCGGATCCCACGCGGCCTGGAGCTCGAAGCAGTAGTTCCGAAGGTCCTCGGCCACGGCAGCCGCGAAAATCACTTCACTTTTGCCGGTGACGTTGCGGCCGGCGAAAGCCTCGTCATCCTCCACTCCGCCGAGCGCCGCGGCCGTCCGGTTCTTGCCATCCCGGAAGATAATGAACTCGATCCCATGGAAACCCAGGGAAGCGGCGCCCACCTCGTCCACGGCACCGGCACCTTCCTCGTCCAGATCGGCGATCGTTTCCGCGTTGGAGAGGCTCTTCGCGAGCTTGTCCTTGTCCAGCGGCCAAGAGTCGATGTGCGGGTCGATGCCATAGGCCGTCGCCGCACCGTACAGGAAGGCTTCGCTCTGCTCCCACCACTTGCGGGCGGAGAGGAAGGTCGTGCAAATCCGGTCGATGTCGGCCTGGGCGTATGTATCTTTCTTCTTCAGGTCGGAAAGCTGATTGTAGAGGGTTTCCGCCTCGTCGGCCAGATTGCCGTAAACTTTGTAAATCACGCCGGGGACATAACTTTCCACGGCCGCCTTGAGTGCCTTCTCCTGCTCCGTGAGGCCGGCTTCCGCCTTCGGATCCTTGTTGCAGGAGAGGAGCGTCACGGCCGCGACGGCCAGGACGCCAACCAGTTTGAATGTTTTCATATCGCTCATTGTTTAAGTTATTTTCTATTGAAAAAAGCCATGTAGCAGATGCCGAGGCTCACGGACGGCTCGGGATTGTACCCGGCCTTCAGGAAGCGGTGCGAATACTCCGCTTTCACGGCAATCTGCGGAATCGGGAAATAATTGAAACCCACGGCTATGCGGTTCTTTACCGTCCATTCGGCCGGTTCCTCGCCCGCATCGGGGATGAAAGGATTGTAATACTCGTATCGGCCGAAGACGAAGAGTTGCTGCTCCCCCTGGCGGAACCAGGGCAGGATGTCGTAACCGGTCTCACAACCGAAGGCCATCGCGCCCTTGCCCACGGCGGATTTCTTGTACGGAGCGTTGTTGGCGGAACGGTTGCGCTTCATGTAGCTGATCATCGCCGCATCACCCACATAGCCATAATCGGCATTGCCGCGGGCAATGAAACGGCGGCCTTTGTACTCGAAGTCAAAAGCGCCCACGGCCGTACGGCCCACGACGCCCGCGTAGCGGGAAGATTCGGCAATCACCTCGTAGGGATAGGTATTGTTGAATGCGCGGCCATAGAAACCGCTCAGGGAAAGGCGCAGGCCATGCACGGAATAGTTGTCGATGCGGGCGGCGAAGCCCAGCTGGTTGGCCGCCTTGAACTCGAAGGGTGAGCCGGCGCCGTTCTTGATGAAATTTTCGGTATTGAACAGATAAGCATCCAGGCCGGCGATGACCTGGGCCTCGTAACGCCAATGGGCCGTCCGGCCCCACAGGCTGATGCCTGTGTCGTGCCAGGTGGAAGGAAGAATCGTGCTCTCTCCTTCCGGACGATAGACGGTGAAGAAGTTCAGGGGCTCATGGGCATTGTTCAAACCACCCACGGGAACGACCATGTGGCCTACGCGCACGTTGAACTCTGGCCGGAAGCTTTTCTGGATCCAGAACTGCTCCAGTTCCACTTCTCCGCCTTTCTCCACTTCGGTCTCCCACTCGCCGGCTTCCTCGAATTCCTTCTCGGAAGCGGTGCCGGTCCCGGTGTGCTCGA
>JAEEGJ010007854.1_pt1 | contig 30000 bp, 29 predicted proteins | sample 8958761 | NCBI WGS metagenome assembly JAEEGJ01 (sample SAMN16246546, study PRJNA631951) | gut metagenome | biome: gut microbiome; feature: rumen; material: RS-attached | host: Bos | place: Iran: Karaj | collected 2018-10
GCAGTGTTCGACACCGAAGTGCCATACGTCGAAAACCGCCGGAAAACAGGGCAGTGTCCGCTCGACAATCGTCTGCAAAATGTTTCAACGCCCAACGAAAGTTGGCCTGTAATTCAGCAGTTTGTAGCCGATTTGCGCGCCGGAGTTGATGTGATGCAGTAGAATAAAGGCATTAGGCAGAAGGCATTAGTGGGTACGGCATATTATGGCGTCCGCTTGCGATTAAACCCGTTAAACAGCGAAGCGTTTAAAACTATTCAACTCAACCTTCTAAACAGCGAAGCGACTCAACTCTAAACCTTTACCTGAAAATGGACGACGAGAAATATATGCGCAAGGCCCTTGAGCAGGCCAAGTTGGCGCTTGAGAAAGACGAAGTGCCCATTGGTGCCGTGGTTGTCTGCAACGGACAGATAATCGCCCGCGCCTGCAACCTGACCGAGACGCTCAACGATGTTACCGCCCACGCCGAGATGCAGGCCATAACGTCAGCGGCGGGTTATATCGGCGGCAAATATCTCACCGATTGCACATTGTACGTCACCGTTGAGCCGTGCCCGATGTGCGCCGGAGCGCTTGCTTGGGCGCAAGTGAGCCGCATTGTCTATGGCGCCACCGACGAGAAGCGCGGCTGTCACCATTTCAGCGGTATCCACCACCCAAAAACAGTTGTAGTCGGCGGTGTGCTTGAATCGGAATGCGCAGCGCTGATGAAGGAATTTTTCGCCAAAAAGCGTGGCAGAGGATAGATTGGAGAGGCGAGAGGTAAGAGGTAAGAGGCGAGAGGTGAGAGGTAAGAGGTAAGAGGCGAGAGGCGAGAGAAGATGAATTTCTAAACCTTCTAACTCCTAAACTTTAAACCCTAAACTTTAAACTCTAAACTCTAAACTCTAAACCTCTAACCTTTAAACTCTAACCCCTAAACTCTAAACTCTAAACCCTTATTCCAATCAGCAGTTGGTCGTCGGTTTGCGAGCAGACTTGGCCGAGTCCCGAAGTGCGCCATTTCATCATAGCCTCTTCAATGATTGTCTTCTGTTCGGCAAAAGGTTTGTCGCAGTTGTTGCGCAGAAGTTTTTTCAGCCGTTCGGCGCTGAATTTCATACCGCGTTCCTCGTTGCTGAACTGATTCCCGAACCCGTCGGTGAAAAGGTAGATGGTGTCGCCCTGTTGCAAGTCGATGCGGTGGTTGGTGTAGGCCTCGGGCTTGCGCGGCTCGTAGCCGATGTGAATCTTGTCGGGGAAGTATTCGAACATTCCGCCGCCACGGATTATTATCAGCGGGCGGTAGGCCCCAGCGTATTGCATTTGCAGCGTTTCGGTGTCGATGATGCAGAGCGCGATGTCCATCCCGTCAAGGGTCAGACCGTTTTCCTCCGTCTGGCGCAAAGCCACGGTAATCTTTGTCCGGAGTTCGTCGAGGACGGCTGCGGCGGTGATTGTCGCCATATCGGCGGCCACCACAATATCGTTGAGCGATGTCATTCCCAGCATACTCATAAACGCACCCGGAATGCCGTGTCCGGTGCAGTCGGCAACGGCCAGCATCTTGTAGCGCCCAATCTGTTTGGCCCAGTAGAAGTCGCCCGAGATGATGTCGAGCGGGTTCCAGATGATGAGCGTGTCGCCGAATGTTTCGTTCATCAGGCTGGCCGATGGCACAATGGCCTGCTGAATCTCTTTGGCGTACATTATGCTCGACCGCGCCTCGTAGTTGGCGTTGGCCAGCATACTGCGCTGCAGCCTGTAGTTCTCGCGTTTCCGCATCAGTGCAATGTTGGTGTTGTGGTGGCGGCGGTTGTTCCGGAAGATGTTGATTGCCAGTCCCATAAGCATCAGTGCGAACAGGCACACCATTGCAATCACCAGCTGGCGTTGCTTTTTGTGCGTCTCAAACTTGATTTTCTGCCGCTGCGTGGCCAGGTCGAGGTTGTGCATCTCAATGTCAAAATGGTCTTTTACGCTCAACTCTATCGAGTTGGCTGCAAACTCACTGTCGTAGAACCGTTTCTCGGTGTACGCCAGTTTTTCCATATAATTCACGGCCTTCTGGTAGTTGCCCGTTTCGGTGAACAGCTCCACCGCAAGCCGATAGATGTCGATAAGTGCGGTTCCGGAGTTGGCCGAGTCGCTTAGCGCCATTTTTTCGATTTCGCGCAGCGTTTTCTCGCACTCGGCATATTCCTTCGTGGCCAATTGGTATTTGCCTTTGCAGAGTTCGAAAAGATAGATGTAGCTGCTTGTGTAACCGTTTTTGTCGGCAAGGTTGAGGGCCTCGTTGAATAGCACCAGACTGCTGTCGATGAGCTGTTGCCTGATTGTCGGCCGTTGCAGTTCGGCGTAGTCAATGTAGGTCTGCATCTGGCACAAATCGGAGTTCATAATGTGGAAATCGATGTCTAACTCCCTGAAAATCTTGCTAGCCCGTTCAATCAGTCTTTTTGCGTCGGAAATTGATGCCGAATCTTTGAATTCCTCGTGCGCGCTCAGTTGCGTAAACGCCATATAGTAGTAGTCGAGCGCCTCTTGGCGGATGTTGTTGTTGGCGATGTCGATTTTCAGCGCCTCGTTGAAGTAGTTCGCAGCCTCCTCAAACAGTTTGTAGCTTATGTAGATGATTCCTAAGTTGCGATAGGTGTAAGTGATTAATGTTGTGTTGTTTAGTCCCAAAAGCAGGTTTAGCGCCTTATGAAAATGTTCGCTAGCCGAGTTGTAGTCGCCCAATTCTATGATGCACTCTCCCAAGGCGTTGTGGTTCAGAGCCATTTCAAATTTTAGGTTCAGCGAGTCGTTGATTTTCAGCGATTTGTAGCCGTATTTTATAGCGCTTTCAAAGTCGCCGGTCGCCTGGCAGTACCAGCACAGGTAGCGGTAGGCCAATCCGAGCCATTTCACTCCGGCTTTGAACGACAGCGAGTAAAGCTCCTGCGTGTATTTCAGCGTTGAGTCGGTGTTGGGGTGGTTGCTGCAAATCTGCGCCAGTGCCAAGGCTTTGGTGCTGTCTTCGGGCAAGGTCGGCAGCAGACAGACGATGCTGTCCACCTGCTCTGGCGTTAGTTTGTCCGATTGCGCGTGCAGCCTCAGCGGCAGTGCGCCCGCGGCCACCGTCAAAATTGCTGTCAATATGGTTGTTAGCCTGATTCTCATAGCTTTTGTGTCATATTCTGAATCCCACCAGTATCATATCGTCGGTTTGCGGATAGTGTTTCTGCGTTGAAGGTGTCCGCCATTTGCTGATGGCTTTTTCAATGGCGGCTTTTTGCGATGCAAACGGTTTTGAGTGCACGTCAACCAGAATGTCGACGAGCCGGCGGGTCGAGAATTTCGCCTCTTTGCCGCGGTTGTTGCAGCCGAACTGGTCGGTCAATCCGTCGGAGAAGAGGTACACCACATCGCCTTTCTGCATCTGTAAATTGTTGTTGCGGAACGCTTTGGCGTTCTCCGACAGGTAGCCGATAGGCATTTTGTCGGCCTTGGTGACAATCGTCTCGCCGTTGCGGATAACCACCAGTGGCCTGAACGCTCCGGCGTATTGCAGCGTGAGCGTCTCGTCGTCGATGATGCAGAGCGCCATATCCATACCGTCGAGCGACATTCCGCTTTGCTCGTTTTGATGCAGAGCCTCAATCACTTTGGTGCGCATCAGCTCCAGAATGCAGGCTGCCGTCAGCTGTCCGCTCTGGAACTCGTGGGTGTTGGCAATGTCGCACAGGGTTGACATTCCGAGCATACTCATAAACGCCCCCGGAACGCCGTGGCCCGTGCAATCCACAATGGTCACAATCTTGCGTTTGCCGCACCGGGTGGCCCAGTAAAAATCGCCCGACACAATGTTGAGCGGTTTCCAGATGATGAGCGTTTCTCCCAGAATGTCAGCCATTTGCTGGCGCGTTGGCATCATCGAGTTTTGAATTTTCTGCGCATAGTTCACGCTCGATATTATCTGCTGGTTGACTAAAGCCAGCTGGTCGCGCTGTTTCTCAATCTCGTGGTTGTGCAGTTCCAGAATGCGCCCCAGACGGTGCTTGCGCTTCAGGTTCCGCCTTGTCAGCCAAATGAAAACCAGCATAAAGGCAATAAAACCAACGGCGGCCCAGGTCACAGTCCGTTGACGCGTTTCCTGCGCGTCTTGCAGCATTTTCGCCTCCTCGTCTTTCAGCTCGCGGTCGCGCCGAAGTTTGTCAAACTCGTTCTGCACCTCCGATTTGTTCGATTTCAGAGCATAGTCGAGGCTGAAATTATCCTTCCGCAGCTTGGCGGCCTTGTTCATATAGTCGAAGGCCTGCTTGTAATTGCCTGTGGCTTTGTAATATTCGGCAAAAACATCGTACAGTTCAATGTAGAAAAGCACGAAGGCCGAGTCGGCATCGAGCCGTTTCTCAATGTTTTTCAGCTTTTTGTATGCCGAGCCAAAATCGCCGTCTTCAATCGCGTAACGCGCCTCTATGATTCTGAAATCGTGCGAGTCGTTGAGCAGTCCGATTCTCTCGGCCAGGGCTATTCCCTTGCTGTAGTAGAGTTTGCTGCTGTCCACGAGTTCTTTCCGCCGGTCGCCGGTTTTTGTTTTCGCGTACTCCAGAAGAATGCTCATCATATTCTCGTAGGCGATAATCAGGTCGGAGTCTTCGTCAATTTTCTTCATCAGTTCAAGAGCCATCATTGTGTGTTTTTTGGCTCCGACAATCAGGCTGTCGATTCGGGTGTCGTTGAACTCGCTGCGCTCGGCCGTACCTATATATAAATAGTCGTTGGCTATGCACACCGGCCGGTTTTGTTTCAAATCGATTTCCAAAGCATTGTTAAAGTGGCGCATAGCCGTTTTGTACATATTGAAATCGATGCAGGTCAGGCCCAGCGAGCGGTAGATGTAGCTGATGTTTGCCGAATCATTCATCTCGATAAAGAGCTTCAGAGCCTTCTGGTCGTAGTTGTCGGCCTCAATGTATTTCGACATCATTGCCATTGAGTTGGCGATGCTGTGGAAGCAGAGCGCCAGTCCGCGCTTGTCGCCGATTGAGTCGGCAATGCGCATTGCTTTGAAATAGAAAGTGTTGGCGGTGTTGTAGTTGTATCGGTTGTAGTGGCACCAGCCCTTCACCATATTGGCCGAAATCACGAGCCGCTGGCTGTCGAGCCGTTGCGCAAGGTCGAGCTCAATGTCGGCGTATTTCTCCACCGTGTCAACGTTGTTGTGGCCCATACACACGCGCTCAAGCACTTTCAGCCGCTCAGCGCCGTCGGGCAGGATGTTTGCCACGCGCACAAGACTGTCCATCTGCCTGTCGTAGTCGGTGTCAACATCGTCTTGCGCCATTGAGAGCGGAGTGTTGGCCACGATGGCGGAAATCAGCAGTATGTACCTATATATTAATTTCAATATCAGTTTCTTAATCACAGTCCTTTTCTGTCGCCTATAACCTAAAATCTTTTGCCCGTCCGCCTCTCGTTGCGTCGTGCAATCTGGTCGGCTAACTAAAGTAAAATTAGTTTTTTCTATGAAACTCTGCGCACATTGTTATATGTGTAAGCAAAATCTGTTGATTTTTTTCTTCCCGGTCGCCGCCGATGTCAGCCAACCGATTTTTTTGGGTCTTTTTTGAGCGTTTTTTTCGGTTCGGGTTACAAAACGCGCATTTTTTAGGTTACGTTTTTTCTGAAAAATTTTGAAAAAAATCTTCGCAAACCGGGCTGTTTGAAGCGAAAAAACGCGGTTGTGTTTTAATGTTATTGATGATGTGAATAGTGTTAACTATTGCAAAATCAATTTGTTATAATTGGTATTTATGATCTTCAGGTTGAGCCCGAAATAGGTTATATAATATGATGAGTGTCATACTTTTTTGTGCTCACTGTCATAACGCTGATTAGAACTAAATTTGCATCTTTGCGTTGAAGAGAATTGAAAAAGTTAGTTTTTCATAATGGTTAGTTGTTTGTTAGTAAAGTGAGTCGGGAGCCCTCCTGGCTCACTTTCGTTTTTGGTCGGTTCCTAATCGGTTTAATCGTTCAACAGGACAACTTTTACTCTTTCCACTTTCCACATTCGATTTAACTTTGCAGCAAAATTTCAGATATGATTTCAGTCAGCAATCTTACCGTATCATTTTCGGGCGTTCCGTTGTTCAACAACATCAGTTTCCTGATGAATCCGCGCGACCGTATCGGCTTGACCGGCAAAAACGGAGCCGGAAAATCAACGCTGCTCAAGGTTCTTTGCGGCGAGCAGCCCTACGACAGCGGCCAGGTGTCGGTGCCGAAAGGGGTTACAATCGGTTATCTGCCGCAGCAGCTGTCGGTTGAGGACAAGCGCTCGGTGTATGCCGAGGCGCAGAGCGCGTTTGTTGAGGTCAAGGCACTTGAGAAGGAGATTGCCGCGCTGAACAGTCAGCTTGCTGAACGCACTGATTATGAGAGCGATGAGTATATGGCTCTGATTAACCGTCTGACGGAGAAAAACGACCGATTCCATCTGCTCAACGGCCATAATATCGACGGCGAGATTGAAAGCACTCTGCTTGGTTTGGGTTTTGAACGCACTGATTTTGAGCGTCCTACGGCCGAGTTCAGCGGTGGCTGGCGTATGCGTATTGAGCTGGCTAAAGTCATTCTGCGCCACCCCGATGTGCTGCTGCTCGACGAGCCCACCAATCACCTTGATATTGAGTCGGTTCAGTGGTTCGAGGATATGCTGAAAACCTATGAGGGTGCTGTGATGGTTGTCTCGCACGACCGCGCTTTCCTCGACAATCTGACCAACCGCACCATCGAGATTTCGCTTGGCAAGATTTATGATTTCAAAGTGCCTTATTCACAATATGTTGTGCAGCGTCAGGAACAGCTTGCGCAACAAATGGCCGCCTTTGAGAATCAGCAGAAAATGATTGAGGACACCGAAAAATTCATTGAACGGTTCCGCTACAAGGCCACCAAAGCCGTGCAGGTGCAGTCGCGCATCAAGCAGCTTGAGAAGGTTGAGCGCATTGAGGTTGATGAGTTCGACACATCGTCCATCCATTTCCGTTTTCCGCCCGCGCCGCACTCGGGTCAGATTGTGGTTGAAACCAAGGCAATGACCAAGCGTTTTGGCGAAAAACTTGTGCTGAACGACATTGATTTTACGCTCGAAAGAGGACAGAAGGTGGCTTTTGTCGGCCGCAACGGCGAGGGTAAAACCACTATGGCCAAGGTTATTCTCGGTATTCACCCGTGCGAGGGAACGGTGAAAATCGGCCACGGCGTTAAAGTTGGTTATTATGCTCAGAATCAGAGCGAAATGCTCGATTTCAACAAAACCGTTTTCCAAACCATTGATGATGTTGCCAAAGGCGAAATCCGCACCAAAATCCGCGATATTCTGGCGGCATTCCTGTTCCGTGGCGAGGATATCGACAAGAAAGTCAGCGTGTTGAGCGGAGGTGAGAAGGCGCGCCTTTCGATGGCAAAGCTGCTGCTGGAGCCGGCTAATCTGCTTGTGCTCGACGAGCCTACCAACCACCTTGATATGCGCTCGAAAGACATTCTGAAACAGGCACTTATGGCTTACGACGGAACGCTGATTATTGTCTCGCACGACCGCGATTTCCTTGACGGGATGGTGAACATTGTTTATGAGTTCCGCCATCAGAAGATGAAGCAGCACCTGGGTGGCATCAGCGATTTTCTCTACCATAAGAAACTCGAGAATATGCGGCAGTTTGAGATGGGGCAGAAGGCCGACAAGCCAGCACCGGCCCTGTCTGCGAAAAGCAACACGCAAAAAGCTAAACCACAACCAGTTGTGCCGCAAAATAAACTGAGCTACGAGGAGCAGAAAGAGCAGGAAAAACGCATCCGCAAGGCCAAAAAAGCCGTGGAGGATTGCGAGGCGCTGATTGTGGAGCTTGAGTCGGCCATTGCCGAAATGGACAATCAACTTGCCAATCGCCCCGAATCGGCTGACAATGAGTTTTTTGCAAAATACGAGGCTACAAAAAAACAACTTGCCGATGAGCTTAACAACTGGGAGCGTCTGACCGAAGAGGCGGAGAAGTTGGAGTAGAAGTTTTAAGTGATAAGTTTTTAAAGTTTAAAGTTGTAAGTTGCAAGTAACCAGATATTTGCTTGCTTGAGCCTTATGCCTGACGCAAACGCAAACGCAAACACCTAACACCTAACACCCAACACCTAACACCAATCTTTTCTCTCAAATCCCCCGTTTCGTATACAGCGCACACCGTTTCGTATACAATTAAAAATTGGTGATGGCGGCCAATCTACTTTTGGCACCAGAAACTTAAAAACGAAATGGATATGAAACGGATTTTAATCTTTGCAGTTTGCTTATTGCTTCAGAATCAGTTGGTTGAAGCGCAGTCATTCACACAGAACATTAGGGGGTTGGTTTTCGACGCGGCGTCGGGCGGACCTGTGCCGTTTGCCACGGTTTTCCTTGACGACCAGCCAACACAGGGCACCGCGGCCGATGCCGACGGACGGTTTGTGATTAAGAACGTGCCCGTTGGCCGCCATACGGTTGTGGCACAAGCAGTTGGCTATGAACCGCTGATAATGAAAGAGTTGATGGTATCGTCGGCAAAAGAGACCTACGTTGAGGCAGGCCTGCACGAGTCGGTGACAACATTGGGCGAGGTGACCGTCCGCCCCAAAATCAACAAGCAACAGCCACTCAACAAGATGGCTTCAACGGGCGCGCGGATGCTCTCGATTGAGGAGGCAAGCCGCTATGCAGGTGGTTTCGGTGACCCTGCGCGTTTGGCAAGTTCGTTTGCGGGCGTGTCGCAAGACGGCTGCACCAACGGCATTTCAATCCACGGCAACGCACCGCGCTTGCTCTCGTGGCGCATTGAGGGCGTCGAGATTCCGAACCCGAACCACTTTGCCGACATTTCGGTGGCAGGCGGCGGACTGATGTCGTCGTTAAGTGCCTTTGTGTTAGGTAATTCCGATTTCTTCACAGCCGCGTTCCCTGCCGAGTATGGCGACGCTGTTTCGGGTGTTTTCGATATGAAAATGCGCCAGGGCAACAACGAGAAGTATGAGCATACCTTCCAGTTCGGCACGTTGGGTATCGATTTTGCTTCGGAAGGCCCTATCGGCAAGGACCGAAACGCTTCATACATAATCAATTACCGATATTCGTCGCTTGGTTTGGCGTCGAAAATGGATTGGGTTGATATGGGCGGTGAAGTGGTTGATTATCAGGATATAAACTTCAAGGTGAATCTGCCCACAAAATCGGCGGGAACGTTCTCGGTTTGGGGCACGGGGCTTATCGACAGCGATGAGAAAACCGTTTCCGACACCGCCGAATGGGAAACTAGTTTCGACATAAATCAAGGTAAATCGAAACAGAAAATGGGCGCTATCGGCTTGAAACACCATATTTTACTGCCGCGCGGCGGGCAACTCACAACCACTTTGGCCGCCACCGCCAACACAATGGAAGCCGACCGAAAAGCGTACAATTTCAGCACCAACGCCTACGACCTTCCTGCAGTTGAGATGTCGACAACGTACACCGATTTGATTGTGGATGTGGCATATAGCCGCAAGGTGTCGGCACGCTACACAATGAAAAACGGCGTTCACTACACGCATTTTCTGTACGACATTCAGATGCAGCGCGGCGACACTATCGGGCAGCCGCTCTACACGGTGTTCGAAGCCGATGGCGCGTCGGGGTTGCTGTCGGCCTACACCAGCCACCAGTTGAGTTTGAGCAACGAGTTGACGCTCACCGCAGGGCTGAATCTCGAGAGCCTGCGCCTGAACGGTGCCGTCAGCCTAGAGCCCCGCGTGGGACTGCGTTGGCAACTGACCGCACGCTCAACTTTTGCCGCCGCCTACGGCCTTCACAGCCGTCGCGAGAAGACCGATGTCTATTTCGTCAAAATCGGCGGCGAACTTGTCAATGATGATTTGCAATTCACTCGCGCACACCACTTTATGCTATCGTACAGCCTGAAACTCACCGAAAACTCGTTGCTCAAAGTCGAGCCGTTCTATCAGCATTTGTTCGATGTTCCAGTTGAGGAAGGCACGTCGTTCTCTGTTCTCAACCATATCGAATATTATATCGACAAAGCGTTGGTTAACAAAGGTTTGGGACGCAACTACGGTGTCGATATCACCCTTGAGCGCTACCTGAACAACGGTTGGTACGGAATGACCACGGCTTCGATTTTCAGTTCGCGCTACCGCGGCGGCGACGGCAAATGGTACCACTCGCGCTACGATAGAAACTACGTTATCAATGTGTTAGGTGGCAAGGAATGGATGTTTGGAAGCGAGAAACAGAACGTTTTTGCGTTGAGCGCGAAAGTCACCGTCCAGGGTGGCGACCGCCACGCGCCTGTGGCCGACGATGTGACACCCTACGAGATTATCCACTCGGTTGATGGCGCCGCCCGCCTTGACGAGACCCGCGCCTTCAGCGAGCAATACGGAACGGCAATCGCCTACAACTATTCGGCCCGCGTCACCATTAACAAACGCCGCGTGTCGCACAGTTTCGTAATCGATATGACTCAAAACAAGGGCTACTACGACCACGTTTACAACTTGCGCACCCACAAAATTGAGCCGTACACCGTGAAACTCTCGTTGCCGAATATCGCTTATAAGATTGAATTCTAATTAATTGATTAACTGAATGACTGATTGATTGAATGATTTCAGCACAATTCAATAATAATGGGAACACAGATTTGAAATGTAAAATGGCTGCGAAAACGCGAAAAATGCAGATGTAAAGAAAAATATTTATACATTTGTTTCGATTGAGCGAACTACTTAATATTGTGGAATATAGATTTTAAGAAATGACACTTGCGGTTTTAGAAAAAAAGATGAGCAATCTTTCGGCTCAACAACAGCAAAATGTTGAGTCTTACATTGATTTCCTACTGTTTCAAAATTCAAGCAGAAAACAGGGAGCAAGAAAGCCGTTGGATTTCTCAAAATACAATACCGTAACTCACGTTTGGGCGGAGGATGCTCAAAGTGTTGTGGATAAACTGCGCTCAAATGACAGATTCTAAAATATTTATCGATACCGCGCCGTTCATTTATCTGCTTGAGGATAACGAACAATTTTCTACAGCCGTTAGAAACAGATTTTCAGATTATTATATGGCTGAAGCGCAACTTTGCACGTCGCTTATAACCTTTACTGAATATTGCGTGATTCCATACCGTCAGGGCAATACGCAGAAAATTACTGATTTTGAGAATTTTATTGCTGATACAGGCATTTCTGTCATTCCGCTCACGGTTTCGATTGCGAAATATGCTTCTTTACTTCGCTCTAAATATCAAGGAATTAAGGCAATGGATGCTTTACAATTGGCTTTTGCCATTCAAAACGAATGTGATGCTTTTCTCACTAACGACAAGCAACTACGGCAAATCCGTGAGATTAAAGCGGTTCTTGTAAGCGAGTTGTAAAATAACTCTCACAGAGTTTTATAACGATTGAAAACACAGGTAACACGGAAACTATATTTCGTGCGTTCCGTGGTTATGATTAAATTTGTATGAATTGAAATTGAAATGTTAACACAAAATTCCATAATCACCGCCCTGCTTCTCGACCGCCGCTTCCATTGGTTGCGGTACGCCAGCCTGTGCGTTGCGATGCTCGTTTTTAGCATTTCCGAGATAACGTTCAACTACAGTATGCTGCTCGGCGACGCGGCCCACCGATTTGTTGTTATATTGCTGATTAGCAATTGTTTTCTTTGCAAGGTAGCGTTGCTTGCGGCGCTTGTCGAGGTGCTTGTGCCGCGCATTCTCAACCGTGGCCGCTACGGGCTGTTCACCGTTACGCTGATAGCCGTTTCCACGGTGTTTGTGGTGCTGCAGTATGTGATTGAAGGCGGCATTTGCGCCCAAAGCCACATTGCGTCGCGCTACTCGGCCCCGCTGCACTACATTGCGCTCGACGCGATGGTGCTCAATATGCAGTGGTTCATAGTCGTAATTGGCGTATTATTAGGACTTTGCATAAAGCGAATGGTGCAGGAGCAGCAGTGCAGCCAGCAGCAGCAGGCGGAGCAGGCGCAGATGGAGTCGGCGCTGATAAAACAGCAGATTTCGCCCGAAATGCTCTGCACCACGCTTCACACCTGCGGACAGCGCACGCAAAGCGATGCCGAAGCCACGTCGGCCGCGCTGCTGCAGTTCAGCAAGGTGCTGCGCTACCAACTCTACGACAGCCGCCGCGAGCGGTCGCTGCTCAAGAGCGAGATTGATTTCGTGCGCGAATATCTCGCCGTCCTGCAGTTCGATGGCGTTTGCAAATCGTTCACAATCAATATTGAAGGCTCGATAATGGGCGTTATGGTACCGCCGCTTGTCTTCACGTCGCTGATGCAGTACGGCGAGCCAGTCGCCAATATCGATTGCCTGTTCACTGTCGGTGCTGATAATCTGCAGTTTACGCTTGCCGATGGTCGCGCCGATGCCGATTTTGCCGATGCCCGCAAGCGTCTGTCGCTGCTCTATGCCGACCGTTACTCGCTGACAATCAGCCCCGAACACATTTGTCTAACAATCCCAATCAGTTAGTTATGGCCACCTTCGACAGTTTCTTCAACAAAGTGCTTTTCAGTGGCAAGTATCGGATTGTCAGACATTTGCTGTTTCAGTTACCGATATTTATGATGTCGCTCAACGCCTTCGGTGCCGCCGACGGACGGATTTTCGATTTCAGCCGTCAGAATGTGCCGCAGTGGCTGATAATGTACGCCTATCTGCTAACGTGTTGGTACGTAAATATTTACATACTAACGCCGCGATTCTTCTTCAAAGACAAGATTCTGAAATTTACCATTTCCACAATTCTGCTTTCGCTGCCGTTCGGCGTTTTGAAGGTTTTGTCGGAAGTCTTTGTGAATTATGCCGTTCATAATTCGCTGATTATAAGTTTAATAAACGTTGCGTCAAGTTTTCTGTCGATGGTTTTGCTGTCGGTGGCGCCAACCAGCCTGCTGCTGTTCCGACGGACGGCGCTGCAGAACCTGCGCAACCGCGAGTTGCAAGCCGCCACGGCGCAGACAGAGTTGAAAATGCTTAAGCAACAGATAAATCCGCATTTTCTGTTCAATATGATAAACAACGTCAACGTGCTTGTGCGCCGCGAGCCAACGCAGGCGTCGGCGCTGCTCTACAGGCTCGAGGACCTAATCCGCTACCAGTTTGCCGACAGCCGCCGCGAGCGCGTCAACTTGCTGACCGACATACAGTTCCTGCGAGATTTTCTCGACCTTGAGCAGGTGCGCCGCACGGGCTTCACTTATAAGATTGATACCGATGGCATTACCGATGGCGTTGAGGTGCCGCCGCTGCTTTTCATTCCGTTTGTCGAGAACGCCGTAAAGCACAACAGCGATGGCGAAAACGGCTCGTGGGTGAACATAAGTTTCTGTCTTGCAGATGGTTTGCTGACGTTTGTATGCCAGAACTCGAAGCCCGCCGTTGCCGCCGCGCCCGCCAAAGTGGGTGGCATTGGCCTGAAAAATATCAGCCGACGGCTCGAACTGCTCTATAATAATCGGCACACGCTTTCCATTACTGACGAAAATGGTATATTTACGGTAAAATTATCAATTGCATTAGCAACTGATAATTAGTAAATTACCGATTTGGATGATGAAGACGTCGATTCGCTTTTACAACGACCACGAAGTGCGTGCAATTTGGGATGATGAGAATGCCAAATGGTGGTTTTCCGTGCTCGACATTATTGGCGTACTGAATAATCAAGACGACTATCAGAAAAATTGTAATTATTGGAAGTACCTGAAAACCAAACTGAAAAAGGAAAATCCCCAGTTGGTTAGTGCCACTAACCAACTGAAACTTGCCGCTGCTGATGGCACGGCTATCAAACAATTATTGGTATCGCTTTCACCAACAAAATCGATGTCCGAGAACTGTTTATGAAAGGAATCGACTACTCGTTATTATGAGGAGAAATAATGGGCGATTAAACAATCATTTACGAGTAGAGTGAATGAATCGGACATCACTTTTTTTTGTCGGTTTCCGTTTTTCATTTCTATATTTGAAAAATCCTTTACCTGATGGTTGGAATTTATAACACAATTTAAAATATATAAACGTAGACAAGAAACAGAAAGTATTACAAACATAAATTAAGCGATGGGCTTTAGCCGTCGTTCTCTACACCAGAAATACCGCCAATTATATTTCTATCAAGAGGGAGCGTATGTTGAGGCTCGCGTCCGATATGGGCGTGAGTTGTTCGCATTTGTCTTCTTGATATGGTTGCTTGGCGGTTACCTTGGTGTAGGACAAAGCATTTCTTTTGACACACAAAAGAATGCAGCGAATAAGTTCACGCCTAATTTATTGCCAAACCGCCACCCCGATGATTAACATAGGACAAGAAATACGGAAGGAGTTGCAAGCACAGGAACGGCAGGTCTCGTGGCTTGCAACCAAAATGGGCTGTAGCCGCAGTACCTTATATTCCATTTTTGATAAAACAAGCATTGACACTCAAACGCTATTACAGTTGTCGCGTGTTTTGCAGCGCAACTTTTTCGCACTCTACATTGAGGAATTATCACAAGACGCTAATTCCTGAAATAACAACCATTTATAAAATCCGTATCCGCTTGCATTTGGGTATATGCAAAGCGGTTTCACCTTTCTTGTCTTAGAAACGATACACATTCGTCCAAAATTCACGACACTTTTGAACAAGGTATGCTACATAATAAGGACTTACCCATAGCCTATGATGGTTAGATTTATGCAGTGAATTGTAATTATTATTTATCAACTAAAAACGAATTATTATGGCAAGATGCGATTGGTGTGGTAGAAAAATACCAGATAATGGTGGTGTTTATGGTGGTGGATTATTGGGAATATTATTGGGAATCAACAAACGTTATTGTTCGAATCAGTGTAAACGCGAGGCTGAAGCGAGCGATGATGACAAATCTGAAAATATAGGGTGTTTGGGTAGAATATGGAGATTCATAATAAAGGCCATAATTACAATAATAGTTATTGTTATAATCCTATACATAATAGGTAATTAGTGCAATCAAGTAATTAACAAATTAAAATTAAGCGTATTATGGCAGAATTACCAATTTCAATTTCGAGTGCCGAAAAGAATGAAGAACGTCGGGAGAAACTCAAAGCACAATTACGGGAAAAAAGAGAAGAATTTCATAAGAAAGTTGAAGAGAGAAGGGCCGAGTTAAAAGACGAAAACATCAAAGACATTGAGGCACGAGTGGAAGGAATGAGAGAAGAAATATATGCTTTAGAAAAAAAACTCAAAAAATCCAAGACTGAAGAACGTGCTAACATAGATAGAGAAATTCAAGAATTAGTTCAGGTGTTACGCATAGAGGAAAGTGCTGCGGGAATTCCACATAAATTTCAAAACCGTCCAAAAAGTTACTACAGGGAAAAGCGTATAAAAAGGATTGTTCTTACAATTTCTATAGTGATAGTAATCGCTATGGCTGTGTCTATAATACTGCATTGATAACATAAAACAGTACGATATGAAGGCTATTGATTTGGTTAAATCCGATTATGGAGATTCACGCGACTTTGTTTTTGCTTGGCGTTTCCCTGAAACCAATTTGAGTACGAATACGCAATTGATTGTTTACCCGTCAGAAGAGGCCTTTCTAGTTCACGATGGTCAATTGCAAGGAAAATATGGTAATGGAAGGCATACCTTGAATACAGAGAACCTGCCATTTTTGAGGAATATTTTTGGATTTCCATTTGGAGGAAAGAATCCTTTTACAGCGGAGATATGGTTTGTCAACAAACAGATTCCTGCTGATTTGAGTTGGAAAATCGATAAATTCGAAAGTCACGACCCCGATTTTGACACAACTATTCCACTTTGTGCCAGAGGTAAATATAGCGTTCAGGTAGTTGATGCGGAAAGGTTTCTGATTCAAATGGTAGGGTTAACGAGAAAAAGCAACTTTTCGGAATCAGATTTGACAAGACAATCTCAAGGAGAGTTTTCGATGAAAGCAAAATCGGCCATACAAAATTATATGGAAGAAAACCATATAGGCTACAAGCAGATTTCGGCTTATATAAACATTATATCGGATTACCTGAAAGATAGTATTACGCCGTTTTGGGAAAAATATGGCATATCAATGCAAAATTTTTTCATAGAAACCATTGAGATTGATACTTCAACAAAACAAGGCAGAGAGTTTGTCGAGAATATTGCAAAACAGGCTGATATGAAACTGACAGGCCATACTTGGCAACAAGAGCAAGCCTTTAATTTATACGATAAAGCCCTTGACAAAATTGCAGAAATGGGCAATCAGAGTGGAAGCGGACTTTTGGGCAGTTTGATGGCGTTGAATATGATGAACAATATGCAAGGCTCGATGGGCGGCGCGATGATTAATCCGCAATACAATCAGCCTTCGTTTGGAGCACAAGGCGGTGCACAGAATGTTGGTCAACCAGGAGCCGCGCCAATGGCCGCACAACAAAACAAGCCAAAGACTATCTTCTGCTCAAATTGTTCAAAGAAAAGATTATCGACAGAGCGTTTTTGTCCCAACTGCGGAACGGAATACAATCCTTGTCCGCGTTGTGGGGCCGACAATAGCAAAAATGCCAAAAGATGTGTGAGTTGTGGGGCGCAGTTAGGCAATGCCGATGCAGGTGCAACCGCAAATATTTGCAGTAAATGTGGCACACCATTAGCCGCAGGTGCCGCCTTTTGCAGTGTGTGTGGTACACCCGTAGCAACAGTCGACCCGAACGTGTGTCCACGTTGCGGTACACATCTTCAACCTTCAACAGTTTTTTGTCCAACGTGTGGTTTTAAACGTCAATAAGTTATGAATATGAGAAAATTCTTTGCGGTTTTTGCAGCGCTTCTGGGCGAAGTGCTGATTATAGCCCTACTGCTGTTGTTCCGTGGCGATTTGCCAAATAACATTCTGTGGCTGAATGGATTTGTGTGTACACTCGCATATATAACCTTTGTTTGGATATTGTTTGTGCGTTGGGAGCGCAGCAACGACGCGGACGATTCGTGGATAGGTTCGTTGGGAATCAATCTAGTGTCGCTCAATGTGTACTCGATTGTTGCAATCGTGCTTGTACTGTTTATGAATTATTTGCCGTTCATATCGCCAGTAAGCATCAAATACCAATTTCTTATACACGGCATTCTTATCTTCTTCTTGGTTCTGTTCCAGTATTTCAGTTATTCGGCAGCAGAACAGGTTAAGAATGTTGGTAAGAGCAAGCAACAGCAAACCGAGTATCTCGCAGAAATGAAGAATGTCACTCAACGACTGCAAGATACGGCATTCGTTACCGAAGGAGTTGACCAAAGCATAAGGAATATGATTGATGGCTTACTGCGAGACGTTTGTTTCGTGTCGCCATTGAGGACCGATGCCGCACACGAAATCGAGAAGAGTTTTGTAGAGAAAGCCGATGATGTGATTGCCGCCTTTAATAATTACCAAGCAAACGAGGCAACAATTGCTAAACAGATTAGTCTGCTTAAACACATATTAGAGAACCGTAAAAAAATGTATAACTAATAAATACCCAATGATATGCCAGCAACAGGTAAAATTTTTAAAGAGTCGAGTAATATTTATCAAGACGAGGCTAAAATTCTCTTCAACTATTACCAACAAGCCGCAGAGCGCATAGTGGCAGAGGAAGAGAAGATTGAAAAGAAAATAGCAGAATTGGAAGAAGACAAGGCTGTTGTTGAACAGGCGCGTTCAGCATCGTGGAAATGGCTTCTCACAATTGTGGCATTCTTTATGTATTGGGTGAAAAAGAGCCAATACACCAAGCAGATTGCGGCAATCGACCAAAAGATTGACGAGGAGAAACTCAAACACCAAAACATATTCCGCGACTATAAGGTTACAAAAATGGGCGTAGCCTACGTGCCTGTGGCTGAACAAATTAAGTATGATAACAACAGTTTTATTGTGGATTATTCGGGCAACGTGGCACAAAGTCAGGTAACGCTGCAAATGTCGCGGCAGAATGATTTGTTGGCAAATGCCATTTCGCAACTGAACTATCTGTCAGAAAATGTGCCAGTAGTTGAGACGTCAAATGAGCCAGAAACAATTGAAACCGACCAATACTCGCTTTCTATTCAGGAAGTCAATCAAGGCGATTACACGGGGCAACTTGACCGTTCGATGCGGACTATTGCTTTCTGTATGAATGATATAGAAACTAACTCTGTCAATCTGCCGCTTGTTCACGACAACAGCGAGTATCTGAATTATTTGCAAGAATATGCCACCAATACCCTTCCCGACAATGCTACTGTTATTGACGTGTTTGACAAGGAAAGATACGAGCAGAGCGTAAAGAAATTTCAGGAACTCAATAAGTTAAAAGATTCGTTGTCGTCAGAAACACAGAATTTCGAGGATGTTCTTCAAAAACTTATCACCACTGTAGCAAGGTCGATTCAAACAATATCATCGTTGAAATTGGCATCGACCGACAAAATGGTCAACAAATCCAACAACTTGTTGTTTAAGTTGTTAAAATCACCATACAACCATTATTCGCCAATTCTTGAAGCCGAGGAAATACAACGAATCAAAAACGAAAGATTTGATTATTCTGATTCCGTTCAAGGTTACGAACCATTTGCGCTGCGCGAAAGTTCGCGGGTGCGATACAATTTGCTGTCGGATATGTGGGCGGCTGAAGACGGTAGCAATACAAATGTGCCGTTTGGTGTTCACCAGATATATGAGGAAATTGTCGCGCCTGTGGTTCATAATCTTATGAGCGAAAACCGCATAGAGCGTCTGAAAATTTACAATCAAATTCACGACCAGAAGGTTAGCTATGTAAACAAATGGCATCAGGATGTTGATGCTTTCTACCGTTCGAGCCAAGAGCAAAGCGCCGACATTATAAACAATATGCAAAGGACGTTGAGCGAATATGTAGAGGCATTCAACACTCTATCGCAATTGAAAAAGACCGAAGAGACAATGAAGCGCGAAGGCGGTTTGGATTCTGCCATTGTACAAGAAGCCGATAATTCAGTTGAAACTGCTGCTTCATTTGAATTGCAAGCGTCGGAGTTCCAGGCAGTTCAAGATGACTTCAATGATTTTATGGACCGATTACAAGAGGACATCGAAAATCGCGCCACCGAGTTTGGACACGTTGAGTATTACGATGCAAAACTGCAAGACGGTTATTCTAACAAAGTGGCTGTTGCATCTAACGAGGTGTCGCAACTCGATGAACGCCGCAAACCGCTTGCGTCAATCAACCCGTTGCTTGCCAAAGATTCAGAACTGCCGCCGAAACCAAAAGTTGAAGATGCAACATTCGATGATTTGTCGCTGAACCTTACAGCACTTGCCGATAACGCCCTTCAGGATTTGAACGATATGTTTATTGTTGGAGCATCCGAAGACAAGCAACCTGAAAATGAAGGTGCCGTTGAGACGCAAAATGTTGAAGAATCCGAAGATACAGACGGCACCAATACTGATGACAATCAGGAAAATGTAGCGAATACAGAGGAAGAAGAAGCATCGGACAGCGAAGTGTTCAAATTTGTTGAGGAATCTAAAGATGATGTTCAGGAAGAACCGACTGATACACCAGATGAGACGCAAGAAGAACCATCTGATGCAGCTGACGAGACGCAAGAAGAAACTGACACCCACATAGAATTGGATTCAGAGAAAAAACAAAGTGTGCAAAATTTAATGGACACACTGATTGAAGAAAAGAAAAAGGAAGAAAAACGTAAGCGCAAGAAATAAATTCTGATTGACTAACAGTTAAATAAGAAATTATGTCCACAACACATACAATAGATTGCGTAGTTGATACCAAGCCGATGGCCGAAAGTATCGAAACCGTATCCGCGCACGTCAAAACCACAACAGCGGCTGTTGTTACTTTCCAGTCGGCTGTGGTGTTAGCAGAAAAGGAAGGAGCCGACCACGTGTGCAAAAACGTGAACTTGGGATTCTTCTCTCTGATGCACTCGCAGATTTCGCAGAAAATAGCCGCCCACCAGAGCCGTGTTGATTCGCTTTTGATGGAACTTGTAGCACAAAAGAAAAGACTTGTTGCAGTAAAGACGGCAATGGAGCACAACTACGAAATGATAGTAGCTCGATATATGCGCATTATTACAGGTTTGAACAAGGCTCTGAAACAACGTGTGATGGAACTGGACCGACCGATATTCAATTTTGCCACACGCGATGTAGCTTGCAATTTCGGGCGTAATCAGCATTTGTCGGCCACCGTGCCAATATGCCAAGCTGAAAATATTACCGCAAGTCAGCAAATTGCAATGTCGAATATGAAATACAACAGCACAAAAGTTATAGAATCGACAAAGGATTTTCTGCGGCAGATGAATGAACAAAAAATAATATCTGAAAAGATATTGCTTCGCAGCATTAAGAGTTCAGAAGGCGTTGAACATCTGCCTGTTGCAATTATGGAATCACAAATAGACAATCGAGGAAATACAGCATACGAAGCGTTTGTCCCTGAAAATACTACAAACCAGAACGTTAAAGAAATAAACAGTCGGATATACGAAATGGCATCAGACCTTAATTGGGTTGATTCAGGTACAAATGACATTGTGCGTCAGGAATTTTCAAAACTCGTTGCCGCAAGTGAAACTTCCGACAGAGTGAGAGAAATGACAAGTACCTTGTTCGAGAACTCACAAATGCAAACTCTCTAATTGTACGGCTATGAGTTACACAGAACAATTTGAGAAAAACATCAATATTCCGCTGAATGTTGAGGTTGAAGAACCTTTAGTAAGGATAAAGAATAGAATTGTGCTTCGAGGAGGTTCTTTCTTTGTTATGGACAAAAGTGGCCATTCTATTCCTGCTACAGAATATGACCACGTTGAAGTTGTAGGACCCGACATAAGAGATTTCTTGACGTTAAGAGAAGGCTCTATTAAAATCAATTTCAATGGCGATAAAAGCCATATCGACATTGGCTATGAAGGAGAATCAGACAATCACGACCTTTCTCACGATGAAACTGTCGAGGTAAACATTGATGTTGACACTAATCCTTTCGACAATAGCATATCGGGGTGCAACAACAATATAAACTTGCTGACGGGTAGCGTGGCTGCCACCGAAGCAGCGCAAGTGGCTTCGATAACCGCAAATTCAAGACAGATAGCATCAACCATAATCACAGGCTTTTTCAAAAATGTGCAGTCCGAAATCAGCACAAAGATTCTTGAATTGAGCCAGCGCGTTGAGTCAAGGCTTATGCATCTGCACGAGCAGAAAAAACGCCTGGTTGCTTTGAAAGAGCAGATGGAAAGCGAATATCAACGTGTAAAAGCACGATATACCAATACAATCACCGACCTTAACAAAGAACTCGAAAACAGAGTGAAAGCGATTGATGAGCCAATATTCAAAATGTCGGCCTTGGTTGACAAATCGAGTAAGCGAATGCTCGACACAGGCTCGGCAGAAGTATCGTCAATCGTTGCCAGTGAAAATTCAGTTCTGACATCACAAATACTTGCAGCAAGTGCCAAAAAGAGAGCGCAACGTACAATGACGCAAGCACTCGATTTCCTATCGATTCAAAAACAAACCGACAAGGCTATCAAATTGGGTTCGATAACAAGCGTCAAGGCAGGTGATTATGAATATTATCTGCCAGTGTGCTACTTTGAAACAATAGACAGGGGAAACATTGTCAATCAGTTGTGCGCATACGACAAAAAACAATTGCCAGAGCAAGTGGTACAAGGTGTTGCCGACAATGTGTTTTTGTCAAACAACACGCAGACACACAATGACTTGGAACAAGAAAATGTGAAGAAATTTTTCAATGCATTGATGCAAAACGCATACAATAACTCAAATAGCGAGCATAACTTACGCGTAACTAATACTATCAGCAAACTTTTTATTGGATAACACTATGGACGGGCTAAAAGAAATAAGAGTAAATGGGAACGACCTTAAACTTAACGGAAACCTTGTTAAAAGCGGAATACTTCCCGAAAAGATTACGGAACTGTCGCGAACAGTAACCATTCAGAAAGACACCATTGTTGAAGGTGCCGTTTATGCCAACAAAATCACTATTGAGAGTGGCAATGTTGAGATAAAAGGCGCTGTTTTCGCACAACAGGAAATATATGTCAATTCAAGTGCTGAAGGAAGTGTAAGTTTCTTGAAATCAGTAGCGTCAGCAAAAAGCGTAACATCAAGGGCAATGAATGCCGCTGTGTCGTTTTGTTCTGATGTTAACGCAAAAGAAGTTACGCTTACAAACTCATTTGTGGCTGGCAGCGTGTATGCCGATGATGTTGTATTAGACAATTGCGTTGTAATTGGCGGTGTGTTTGCCACCAATACAATTGAGTTGAAAGATTGCATTATAGGCACATTCAACGCACCATCGGTAAACTCAAGTGGAATTATCCAACTTCTCTTGCCGACTGCCTTTTCACAGGAAAGAATGATTGTTGCCCCTGACACTAAATTGTTCAATCTTTCACTTGCCGACCTTGGCGGCCTGTTCAAAGGTAACCAACAAGCACCCGAATCTGGCAGAATACCGATGAATATTGATGCTGATAACGTTAAGACAAGCCTGACCGATGAAAACACGCAGAAATCATATTATTCATATACTGTTGTAGGTAAAGTTTTGGCGGCAGATATGCTTGATGTTGACAAATTCCAAAACCACTTTTTGCTGACAGCCGCTGCCCTGGGTCCGCAATTGCTTAAAGCCTACGACCTTGGCCCATCAGCCGATGGAACAACTAAATTGCTTACTTACGACAACATACGGGCGTTTTTCTTCGCAATTCTTCGTGGGCAGATTGAGATACAGGAAATATCAGGTTCGTTCTCGATGGGCGAATTGTTAAGAGATTAGTATATGAACCAAAACAAACAATGTCCGTATTGCGGCGAGGAAATTGACAGCAACGCTGTGGTTTGCCCAATTTGCGGCGAGCAACTTGAATCCGAAGAAATTGCCGTCGAAAAAAAAGTTTGCCCGTTTTGCGGTGAAGAAATCGACAGCAACGCTGATGTTTGCCCATATTGTGGAGAGAGACTTGATAATACTCGAACACAAGAGAGTGAGGATGTTACTGAATCCCCAATTGCTAATGAAGATGAAACTCAATTGATAGATTCAAACATCGATACACAACAAGTAGTGGAAAACTCATCGGTTGAAAACGAAATGGTTGCAAGCGAAGCAAGTTCGCCAGAATGGTTCAACGATGCCGATGAGATAAACGCAGCAATCACATTAATCCGCTCGTTTCCTCGCATTTGATGTATAAAACAGTATCGTTATGAGTGAAATGAAAGTCTGCCCATATTGCGGCAATGAGATTCTTGCAGTTGCAAAAAAGTGTAAGTTTTGCAAACAGTGGCTACCAGAGGAAACCGTTGTCAACGATAATAATTCAAATGATGCCACACAAACTAATGGGAGCATACAAAATACTTCAATTGACACAGGAAATATAAAAGATGACCCTTATTATGACCTTATTGTTGAGATGAACAAAGAAATTCAAAACAAAAAGGCAAAAAAAGGGTTTGCAATAGCACTATGCGTAGTAGCATTAGTGGCTGTTGTCGGACTGGTAACTATGCTCGTGACGAAAGATTCTGGTACAAAAAACACAATTGTGTCAGTGCAAGTCGGTAATCAATGGGGCTATATTGAAAAGAAAACGGGAGCCTATGTTATTAAACCGCAATTTGATGACGCCTATAGTTTTGCAAAGAACGGTTTGGCAAGGGTTAGCCAGAAAGGGAAATGGGGTTACATTGATAAAACTGGCCAATTTGTTATTAAACCACAGTATGACATTGCTGTAGACTTTACAGACTATGGGTTGGCCCGCGTTGTAATTGACAATAAATTAGGTTGTATTGATCCAATAGGGAAATATGTCATCAATCCACAACCCGTACTTTTTTTTGATTTTGCAAAAAATGGTTTAGCCGAAGCCAAATTAAACGACAAATGGGGATATGTCGATAAAACTGGGAAATATGTCATAGAACCACAATTCGACTATGCTTATGGTTTTGCAGACAATGGTTTTGCATTGGTTAAACAAAAAGATAAATGGGGTTATATAGACAACACTGGTGGTTTTGTTATAAAACCACAATTTGATGTTGCTCACGTTTTTGCAGACAACGGTTTTGCAATAGTTAAACAAAATGAAAAATGGGGCTATATTGACAAAATTGGCAAATTTGTTATCACCCCACAGTTTGATGAAGCATACGGTTTCGCAGACAATGGTTTGGCTATTGTTAAACAAAACGACAAATGGGGCTATATTGACAAAACTGGCAAAATTGTTATCACCCCACAATTTGATAAAGCATATGGTTTCGCAGACAATGGTTTGGCTATTGTTAAACAAAACGACAAATGGGGCTATATTGACAAAACTGGCAAAAATGTTATCACCCCGCAGTTTGATGAAGCATACGGTTTCGCAGACAATGGATTGGCAAGGGTTGAGCAGAAAGGCAAATGGGGGTATATTGATAAAACAGGGAAATATGTCATAAATCCGCAATTTGACTATGCTTTAGGCTTTACCGATGATGGTTTGGCTATTGTTAAACAAGACCATAAATATGGAATCATTGACAAAACTGGCAAATATGTTGTGAAACCGCAGTTTGACGATATAGGACACTTCAAAGTTAAGTCAAATACAGATGTGGCTATTGATTTGGCAAATATGTGGGATTCATTTCATAATTTAAAAAATGTGGATGGTTTTGCAAGTATTTACGCGCCCCAAGTAAAATACTATCAACAGACATATACGCTAAAGCAAATCATAAAATCGAAGCAAGACCTTTTTTCAAAAACACCAGGATTTCAACAATCTGTTTCCAATTTTAAAGTAACTAACAATACCGATGGCAGTGTAATTGTCTATTTCGATAAACGTGTATGGACATCAACAAAAGAAAATCCTAAAACATATCCTTCATACTTGGTAGTTAAAAAGATAAACGGGAACTGGTTAATTATTGAGGAAAGCGACGAAGTTACCGATGCAAATTTGGCAAAAAAGAAGGAAGCGGTTTCCGCTGGCGAGGAACTTGTATATTCGGTAGCCGACGATGGTTATGTGAATGTACGGCAGTTCCCCGATTCTGAATCTGACGAGGTTGGTGTGCTTGCAACCAATCGTGATGGAGCAAAACTGATAAGCAATCAAGGCGCGTGGTGGAAGGTTCGCATTGACAGTGTGGTGGGTTATGTTAGCAATGAGTATGTCAAGTTGAGCAACACCCCAATCAAAATAAGCGGGTTGCCTAAGGTTTACTATGTTGTTTTGGGTAGTTACGGCTCATTGGACAGTGCACTGACGTATAATTATCAGCGCCCCGATGGAATGGAGTGCTGGATATATAAATGCACGGCAAATGGTAAGGCAGTCTATCGCCTGTGTGATGGTTGCTTCTCTACTCTGCAGAAGGCTCAGTCCGCAATAAATGATTGGAGTTCAGGTTTGTACGGACATTTGTTTGCTGATGCGTGGATATGGAAAAATGACGGTCTTGGCAACTGTGTTTTCTGTCCAGTAAATTATGAGACGGAAAGAACTAAGCCACCGCTAACGCCAGAATAGAAAACTTTATTCGGCAAACTCACAAATTAAGGCTGTTTTTTGGCAGCCTTAATTGTTTATAATCAACGCTACAAAACATAAGAGAAGAGTTAATGTCGGAAATAGCATTGTCGCACGTAAGTTCATAATTAGTTATAAGGGAATAGTGACAATGCTTTTTTATATATTTGTACGTCAATTATAAATAGGTACGATTATGAGTTTCGATATTCTTGAAAAAACCTATAATACACTGACTGAACAGCAGCAGTTAATGGTTTACGATTTGGCACTTTCGCTATCAAAACTCAATATGGCGCCCAAAAACGAGCCGACGTCGAAGCGCGTGTTCGGCAAGTTCTCAAAAACTGCAAAAGCGCATTTTTCCGATAATTGGGAAATGTCAGAAGAAGAAATGTGCGGTTTATGAAATTCCCGCTATCCTATTTTAAGTCTAAATTTCTCAACTCTAATCTTTTACATTTCGCTCTTTAACAATGAACTGCATAATAGTTGACGATGAGCCCCTTGCCCGCGAGGCGATAGAGATTCTGCTTGAGTCGGCGCCCGAACTGACGCTTGTGGGAACGTTCGGCAGCGCATTGGCAGCGCAGCGTTTCCTGTCGCAGACGCAAGTCGATTTGGCCTTTCTCGACATTCAGATGCCAGGGCTCACAGGAATCGAGTTCGCGCACACCATTTCGCCGCAGACGCTTGTGATTTTCACCACGGCCTATTCCGAATATGCCATTGACAGTTACGAGGTCGATGCAGTCGATTTTCTTGTGAAACCTGTTGAGAAAGAGCGCTTTCACAAGGCTGTTGATAAGGCGGTGTCATACTTCAAATTGCTCACGCAGGGTGACAAGCAGAACATTGAGCCAGGTGCCGACGATTATTTTTTCGTCAAGTCGGACCGCAAGTACTGTAAGGTCTGCTTTGCCGACATTCTGTTTGTCGAAGGCCTGAAGGATTATGTTGTGCTTCAACTTGAAAATCAGAAGATTATCACCCGGATGAACCTGAAAGGCATATCAGCCTTGCTGCCGCCGTCGATGTTTATGCGCGTCAGCAAGTCGTACATTGTCAACACCACCCATATCGATGCCTTCGACAACAACGACATATACATTGGCCCGCACGAAATCGCTATCGGCGAGAGTTTTAGAGACGAGTTTTTCGATGTGTTTGTGAATAATCAGAAACGCGGGTGAAGATAGGAGTGAGGCGCTTTTTGGTGTTATTATATGAGCAATGGCTCCGCAAATTATTCAATTTCAAAACTCTCCGTTTTCAGGTCGCAATAGTATCGACCTTTTTCGGCGGTGAATTTCAGCACGCAATAGTCGGGGTCGGTGACGCCGCCTTTGTAAAACATTGTGTCGCCGCGTTTCCAAATCGAGTTTTTGCTCTCTTGGTCGGTCAGAACCGCCATTTTGCCAATCAGCATAACGCCCTCGTAGCGAATCAAACCCTTGTGGTAGAAATAGATACTCGCCTTTGGATTGCTCTGATACTGCCTTACGCGCATCGACGAAGTGTTGGTGGAAAAATAGAACTCCCTCAGCCCCACGTGCTTGCGCGGCTTGAGCATCGCCTTCAAGTTCGGAAAGCCTTCATCATCAATTGAAGCCACAATGCTAACTTTTTGACGGTCAATAAATTTCTCAAGTTTTTGCAGGTTCATTTTTTACTGTTTTTTTCGCAACTCCTTTCTTCAAAGATAAACACTATTTTTCACAGTCTTTCTTCGATTCTTTGTAGTCATCGTCACTAGCCTTGTCCACGCGCTTGCTCCACAACTCTTCGTATTCATCCTTCGTTATCTGTTTCCACTTTCCATCAACCTCCGTGAAGTACAAGTTCAAATCGACTCTCTCGCCACTCGGTGTTATCACATACATAACATTCCTCGTGTCAAACTCACCGTTTTTTTCATCAGTCAAGAATGTACGCTCGTATATCTTGTAAGGCTCTACCGCAGGCATATACGGCATCGTTATCGGAAACATCTCATCAAAAAACTCGCAGTCGGTGAAGTAGGTGCGTGACGGATTGTCCACATCAACAAAGTAACTTCTCTCCGCATCTCTGTACCGCACTTCTCCACCCAACGTCTCCTCTCTGTACAGACTGCGCATCCTTTTGCATTGTACGAACGATTTCAAACCGCAACTTTTTAAAAACTCATCCGATACGATATGACCTTTACCCTCAACAAAGTCATTTTCAGTTATCGGTGTCAACGGCTTGCCTTCCAGCAGCCTGTTCAGTATGGACTTCGTCAAATCGAAATCCATTTCTTTTTGCTCATCTTCCATCAATGACTTGAACGCCTTCAACGCTGACTTGTAACTCTCACATCTGCTGTCGAACTCGTTACCGTCGAAATCAAACTTTGGGTTTTCACCCCTGCAGGCGATTCTGCACTCGCTCTCAGCCCACTCACTTGTCATTTCCATAATTCTTTTGTTTTTAAAGTTTATGCGTGCAAAGGAAATTGCAACCTGCGCGAGATTGCTGCGCAGGTTTTATTTTTTTTGAGTTTTTTCTTATTAGGATACCGAATACACAGATTTACAAGATTTTACTATTGATAAAAAATGATTGTATTGCTATGGTTTTTATGTTCGATAATCTGCATTATGGGAAATGTTCGATAATCTGCATTATGGGAAAGCAATCGAAAATCTTTCTCAACACTGCCCTTATTTTCTATGCGCAAGTCGGTTGAGCGCAAGCAACAGCCACCCGAAAAGCAGGAAAACCAGATATACTGAAAGCGCTATAATTATGATTATCAGTAGATTCAAATCTTCGGGGCGGCAGAATTGATAGACAAAATAGCCTCTGCAATTGCCAAGAATAAAATCGAAAAGAAGATACGAGAGTATTAAGGTTGGTGTGACTGCCAAACGCTTGAAACCGCCTTTGGTATCGTCTTTATACAGAATAACATAGCATAGAATAATAAGGACGGGATTGACTCCGTGAAGGAAGAAAAATGCTCCCGAATAATTCATATTGTACATTCCCGAAAGGCTTCCCAAGCAAACCAGAAATACAAAAAGAATTCCCGAACAAACATTCAAATACAACCAGTTTGGAACGGTTTTGCCTTTGAGATTGCGGATTCCGTCGGCAATCAGCAGCAGACCGCCCAACACATTCGTGACGCAGGTAAACTCAACAAGCAATTCGGGCTCGGGCACATAACCTACCATTGCACTCACCAACATTATTAGTCCGATAACGATTTTAATTATACTTTTCATAATAGTTTGATTTAAGTTATTACTATACTTACCTGACAATTACTCAAACAAATTTTACGCAACGGCGATATAGTATCGCTTTCTCTTTACCATTAGGCTAAACCCGCAACAAAATCAACAATTTCTTTCGGAAAGACACCATTTTGCAAACTGGTTGTTTCCGACAGTTTGCGAGCAGGTATTCCGTCGATTGTTTGATTCCCTTCAAAAGACTGATTGACAACAGCATTGGCACCAATCGCCACATTATCACCGATATGAATGTCGCCAAAAAGTTTGGCACCCGGACCAATATACACATTATCGCCGATAGTCGGCGCACCGTTATAGTCACCAATGCAAGTGCCCGGATGGATGCGGCAGAAACGGCCAATCCGCGCTTTTTCGCTTATGACCACTGTCCCGTGATGAACAATGCAAAGCCCTGGACCACAAACATTTTTGAACAGTGTCAACCCGATTCTAACGCTCAAACGGTGATTGATTACTTCAAGAAAAGCACGGTAAAGTGTGCAAAACGGGTTGCGCCGATGCACATTATATAGGTATTCAATTTTGCGAAGCCTCAACTGATAGCGCAAGCAATCGCAACGGAAATAGGCGTATGGCGTTACTTTTTTTAATTGATAAGCCATTGTGTCCAGTCGGATATATTCTTTGTATGCCTGCTTAGAATCAATCATTTGTTATTGAATTAATCAAAACTAATCGCCCCCTCAACCTTCTCCTCCAGCAGCGCATTTTGCAGCACTTCCTCAATGGTGCTCACGTAGATAAACTCCAGACCTTCAACGTATTCGGGTTTGATTTCTTCAATGTCTTTGCGGTTTTGCTCGCACAGAATCACCGTTTTTATGCCAGCGCGTTTGGCGGCCAGAATCTTCTCGCGGATGCCGCCCACGGGCAGAACCTTGCCGCGCAGCGTAATCTCTCCCGTCATTGCCAGAGCCTTGCGCACCTTGCGCTGCGTGAACGCCGACGCCAGCGACGTCACCATTGTCACGCCTGCCGACGGGCCCTCTTTCGCAA
>JAEEGJ010007856.1_pt1 | contig 29997 bp, 22 predicted proteins | sample 8958761 | NCBI WGS metagenome assembly JAEEGJ01 (sample SAMN16246546, study PRJNA631951) | gut metagenome | biome: gut microbiome; feature: rumen; material: RS-attached | host: Bos | place: Iran: Karaj | collected 2018-10
GGGAAATGGGCATTGGGACGTGGACGTTTGGACGTTAAGCAAAAATTTTTTTTCTTGGTTGGGGAATAGGGTAAAAATAGGAAATGTAAAGAATTTATTGTTAATATATTTAATACTTATATATAATATATATATTATATATAAGTATTGTTTTCTTCTTTGATTTTTCAAAAACGCCTTAACGTCCAAACGTCCACGTCCAAAAGTCCAAAACTGTGTATTCGAGAGTCTTTTCTGACTCTCATTTCTACGCATTTTAATTTCTTGCAAAATTAGGGCGAAAAATAGGCTTCAAAAAGTATGGTTTTTCGGGATTTTATTTGCAAAGACCATGAAATATTCGTACCTTTGCATTGTCGGAAGTGAGACGGAAGGGAGCTGCCAGGCGAGGCAGAATTTGCGTTCAGGCCTGCGAAAATTTACGCCCTGCCCAGGCAGTAAAAACTGAAAGCCCACGGAGGACAAACGGAGCGAGCGAGCTCCAAATAGGAAACTTATAAATTTATTTACATCATCTTATTATCAACGACACCGCATGTGTACGGGAGCAAGCGAAAAAGAAGCGATTCGTTTGGGCGATTCGAAAGAAATGCTTACTTTTGCAGGAGAATTCTGATAAAAAAGCAATATGGGAAGAAAACTGACTTACTGTTTACTGGGCCTGATGGCCTTGGTGGGCTGTTCTGAGGAACGGCAGTCGTTCAACTATCGCGGACTGGCTCTGTCGATGCCTGCCTCGCAATGGGTGGACTCGATGGTGGCACGCGGCTTTGCCGTCGACTCGGCAGCCTCGGACAGCGGACGGACGGTGGTGCTGGCCAAGGAGGGTGTGAAATATCGGGTGATTGCCGCCTGTCAGGACAACAAGCTTCAGGCTGTGCAGGAGACCTACTCGCTGTCGACCAACGACAGCACGCGCCGCATGTGGCAGGAGCTGCGCGACGGACTGGAGAAGGAACTCGGAGCCTGGCCCGACTGCCCGATGCTGAAGGACGACCATAAGATTGCCAACTTCGATGCCAGCGACGGATTTATCTCTGTCATTCTGGAAAACACCTACAAGCCGACTCTGAAGGTACTGTATCAGGCAAAGTAAGGGGTAATCATTTACGATTTACGATTTATTTACTATTGGACTATTGTACTATTATTCCATAGTCGTCAAACGTTAAAAACATCGGAGAGGATTTTGCGAGTGGCACCTGTCATCTGCTGCACATAGATGCCCGACTGCCTACCTGCTTCACGAATGGATGCAGGCTCGCTGATGAAGCGTTGCATAACCTGAGCGAAATCGGCACTATTGCTGATTTCGAATCCTCCGCCACAGGCCTTGAGTCCCTGCGCCTCCTGGAAACGCTGATTGTTGGGGCCGAAGATGACGGGCACATCCCATACGGCAGCCTCCAGCGTGTTGTGGATGCCTACACCAAAACCGCCTCCCACATAGGTGACATCGGCATATCGGTAGATGCTGGAGAGCAGGCCGAAGCAGTCGATAATGAGTGCAGACCCTCCTCCCCGCCCCTCCCTCGTTGGGAGGGGAGTAGAATGTTCGTCGGCGGCGAGGCGGGTATAGCGGCAGACGCTAAAGCCTTCCAGCATTTTCTCTATCTGTTGCAGATGATCCTCGCCGATGACATGGGGAGCAATGATGAGCTTCCAGTCAGGATGCTCTTGGAAGAAGGGGATAAAGATTTCCTCGTCGGGCTGCCAGCTGGAGCCTGCCACGAAAACCTGATGCTTGCGCTCCTCGCCCAGAAAAGCCTCAACGACAGGTAATTGCCTGGCGGCCTCCTTGATTTGCAGCACACGGTCGAAACGGGTGTCGCCCACCACGGTGACATCGTGGATGCCAAGGGTCTCTAACAGCTGGCGGCTGGTGTCGTTCTGCACATAGAAGCGGGTGAAGCAACGAAGCACATGGGCATACTGCCGGCCATACCAGCGGAAGAACACCTGTCCGGGCCGGAAGATGCTGGACACGGAATAGACGGGCACTCCGCGATGCTTAAGGATGTGCAGATAGTTGTACCAGAACTCATACTTGATGAAGAACGCCATGACAGGCCGTATGGTACGGAGGAAGCGTCGGGCATTGGTGATAGTGTCGAGGGGCAGGTAGCAGATGATGTCGGCTCCCTCGTAGTTCTTGCGCACCTCATAGCCCGAAGGGGAGAAGAAGGTTAGCAGAATCTTATACTCGGGATGCTCGCGGCGCAGCTGTTCCATAAGCGGACGCCCCTGTTCAAACTCGCCCAGCGAGGCTGCATGGAACCACACATAGCGAGCGCTGGGGTCTACCTGCTCGCGCAGGATGCGGATGGCCTCGCGCTCTCCATGCCACATCTTGCGAACCTTATCGTTGAACAGGCTCAGGATGATGACACCTAGCTGGTAGAGATAGATGATGATGTTGTACATTAGCCCAATACTTCTATCGCCCGCTTCATACGCCTAAGGGTCTCTTCCTTACCCAAGAATGCAGAGATGTCGAACATGCCCGGTCCCTTGCCCTCGCCTACGAGCGTCAGTCGCCAGGCATTCATGACAGTGCCGAGCTTATAACCCTTCTGCTCAATCCAGGCATGGACTATCTGCTCCTGATTCTCGAGCGAGAAGTCGTCGATGCCTTCGAGCACCTCCATCAGTTCGGTGAGCTGTCGGGCCGATCCGGGCTCCCCACCCTGAGAGGGGTCTGCCGAGGGCTTCCAGCGCTTCTTGGCAGTCTTCTCATCATACTCGGTAGGAGCCACGAAGAAGAATGAGCACAGGGGCCACAATTCATGGACAAACGACACGCGGTCTTTCATCATAGCCGTCACTTGCAGGATGCGCTCCGAGGTCTCGTTAGGACAATGCTCCTTCACGATAGGCTCGAACAGAGCGGCAATCTCCTCATTGGACTTCTTCAGGATATACTCGTGGTTGAACCATACAGCCTTCTCGTAGGCAAACTTGGCACCCGCCTTCGAGCACTTGGAGATGTCGAAGAGGGGAACCAGCTCATCAAGCGAGAAGATTTCCTGCTCGGTGCCGGGATTCCAGCCTAAGAGGGCAAGGAAATTGATGACTGCCTCAGGGAAATAGCCGTCCTCGCGATAGCCACGCGAGACATCGCCCGTCTTGGGGTCGGTCCAACGCAGCGGGAACACGGGGAATCCTAACCGGTCGCCATCACGCTTCGACAGCTTGCCCTTGCCGTCGGGCTTGAGCAACAGGGGCAGATGGGCAAACTGGGGCATGGTGTCCTCCCAGCCAAAGGCACGATAGAGCATCACATGCAAGGGGGCTGACGGCAGCCACTCCTCGCCGCGAATGACATGGGAAATCTCCATCAGATGGTCGTCGACAATATTGGCCAGATGATAGGTGGGCAGCTCGTCGGCACTCTTATAGAGCACCTTGTCATCACAGATGTCGCTCTTGACGCGCACCTCGCCACGAATGAGGTCGTTGACCAGGATTTCCTCGCCAGCCTCCACACGGAAGCGCACCACATACTGATGACCATCGGCTATCAGCTGGTCGACCTCCTCCTTCGAGAGAGTCAGCGAGTTACGCATCTGCAGGCGCGTATGGCAGTCGTATTGGAAATTTTGTATCTCAGCACGCTTCTGCTCCAGCTCCTGCGGAGTGTCGAAGGCAATATAAGCCTTGCCGTTGTCCAACAGCTGCTGCACATACCTCTTATATATATCGCGGCGCTCACTCTGTCGATAAGGTCCTTTGTCGCCGCCGAATGACACGCCCTCGTCGAACTGGATGCCCAGCCACTTGAAACTCTCGATGATATACTCTTCGGCCCCAGGGACGAAACGGGTGGAATCGGTGTCCTCGATACGGAACACCAAGTCGCCGCCATGCTGACGGGCGAACAGATAATTATACAATGCGGTGCGTACGCCTCCAATGTGCAAAGCACCCGTAGGACTGGGTGCAAAACGCACCCTTACTCTTCTTTCTGCCATGAAAATGATGGTTCTTTTTTAATATTTTGTGCAAAAGTACGCATTTTTTTTGAGAATGTGCGCTTTTTTTCGTATTTTCGCACACTGAAAGCAAAAATATGCGTCAAATGAATAATTTCAATCTAAAAGAAAATGTCTTACTGCGCGATCTTTTGACCCGCGCACTATTGGTGATTGCAACAGTGACCATCGTTGTATGGGCCATGCCACATGAAAGCACCAGTATATACCACGTTGAACAAGGGAAACCCTGGAAATATGGCGAGCTCACTGCCCCCTTCGACTTCCCCATCTACAAGGCAGAATCGGTCATCAGCCACGAACGAGACAGCGTGATGCGACAGTACGAACCTTATTATAGGTATAATGAAGAGACCGAGATGCGGATGGTACACAAGTTCACTACCGACTATGCCGACGGCATACAGGGTGTACCCGACGACTTCATCAGCATCATCTCCAACCGCCTGCACAGCCTCTATCAGCAGGGCATCATGGAGTCGAAAGAGTATGAGGAGATGCGTGCGGACACCTCCAGCATGATTCGGATAGTGACCAACAAACAAGCTTCCAGCGTGTCTATCATGGAGATATACTCTGCGAAGCGAGCCTACGAACAACTGTTCCAGGACGAGAAGCTGAACACCGTGCGGTCACAGTTGCAGAAATGCAACCTGAACAACTATATCACCCCCAACCTGAGCTATGACCGTGAGCGCAGCGAGACCAGCAAGAACGAGCTGATGTCGAGCATCCCGCTGGCCAGCGGACTGGTGCAGAAGGGACAGAAGATAGTAGACCGCGGCGAGATAGTCACCGACAGGACTTACCGCATCATTGAGTCGTACATCAAGGAGAACGACCGCCGCAATCAGGACAAGACCCAGAACCAGATATCGCTCATCGGCCATATCCTTTATGTCACCATCCTCATGGTATGCTTCACGCTGTATCTGAGCCTCTATCGTAAGGACTATTTCGAGAAGCCGCGCAGCATCACGATGCTCTATGCCTTCATCGTGATCTTTGCCGTGCTGACGGCTATCTTCGTGCGCAACACCTTCATCCATGTCTATATCCTGCCGTATGCGATGGTGCCTATTTTCATCCGCGTGTTCATGGATTCGCGTACGGCCTTCATGACCCATATCACGATGGTGCTGATTTGTGCCAGCATGCTCCAGCATCCGTTTGAGTTCACGGTGGTAGAGATCGTAGCCGGACTGGTGGCCATCACCTCCCTGCGCGAACTGTCGCAGCGCTCGCAGTTGTTCAAGACCGCCATCTTTATCTCCGCAGCCTGCATCATCATCAACTTAGCCTTCGACTGGACGCGAGCCACCGCATTCTCGCAGATAGACTATAGCACATACAACTATCTGATATTCAACGGTGTCACACTGCTTTTCGCCTACCCACTGCTCTACCTCATCGAGAAAGCCTTTGGATTTACCAGCGACATCACCCTTATTGAACTCTCGAATACCAATAGCGAACTGCTGAGAAAGATGAGCGAGATAGCCCCCGGCACCTTCAACCACTCTATCCAAGTGGCCAATCTGGCAGGCGAGATAGCCAACAAAATTGGTGCCAAGAGCCAGCTGGTTCGTACGGGTGCCCTGTATCACGACATCGGCAAACTCTCTAACCCTATTTATTATACAGAGAACCAGTCGGGCATCGACCCCCACGAGATGCTGACCGACATAGAGAGTGCACAAATCATCATCAGCCACGTGACAGAGGGTATCAAGATGGCCGACAAGTATAACCTGCCCAAGGTCATCCGCGACTTTATATCGACCCACCACGGACAGGGAAAGGCGAAGTTCTTCTACATCCGATACAAGAACGAGCACCCCGACGAGCCCGTCGACGACCTGCTGTTCACCTACCCCGGGCCCAATCCCTTCACCCGCGAACAAGCCTGTCTGATGATGGCAGACTCGGTGGAAGCAGCCTCGCGCTCGCTGCCAGACTATACAGAACAGTCTATACGCAATCTGGTGGAGAAAATCATCGACGGCCAAGTGGCAGAAGGCTATTTCCGCGAGTGCCCTATTACCTTCCGCGACCTCCAGTACGCGAAGACCGTGCTCATAGAGAAACTGAAAACAGTTTACCATACCCGTGTGAGCTATCCGTCGGAGAAAAAGGAATAATTCTTACGTGTTAACGCGCACATTTTTCTGCACATTTTAGCACATCTGTGCAGAAAATGTGCCGTTTTTAGTTAATATACCTTAATTCCTATTGCACTTCTACAGCTATTATGTGCAATTAGCGTACCTTTGCAGCCGTTTTTAGAAAAAATTTGTTTAAATCATTAAAAGATGAAAAAGACAATTGCAGCTGCCGCTGCCCTTGCGATATCTGTCTGCTCGTATGCTGGCGGTATCTTGACAAACACCAACCAAAGTGTTGACTTCCTGCGCAACCCTGCACGCGATGCCGCAATTGGCCTCGACGGTGTTTACTCTAACCCCGCCGGCGTGGTGTTCATGCCTGAGGGATTCCACTTAGGAATCAACTGGCAGTACGCCCACCAGACCCGTACCATCACCTCGACCAACCCCGTATTCCAGTTGGGCAAGAAGAACGATGCCACTACTCCGAAGAAGATTTTCGAGGGTGTGGCCAATGCCCCCATCATTCCCTCCATCCAGGTGGCCTACAACATGGAGCACTGGAGCCTGCAAGCCAACCTGTCGGTGCCTGGTGGCGGTGGAGCCTGCGAGTTCGAGAACGGTCTGGGTTCCTTCGAGAGTGTAGTGGGCAACATTGCAACCATGCTTGCTCCGCTGGGTGCCGAGGGTTACGACATGGACGGATACATGAAGGGCCGCCAATATTATTATGGTGTGCAGATTGGTGCTGCCTGCAAGGTCACCCCCAACCTCTCAGTCTATGGCGGTCTTCGCATGCTTTACGGTGATGCCACCTACAAGGCCAAGATCAGCAACATCCAGGTAAAGACAGCCAACGGCTACATCGACTTTGGCAGCTATCTGCAGAATGCCAATGCCGCTGTTATCGACGGTATCAGCCAGGTGGACGCTGGCCTGGAGCTGGTGAATGCCGGCATCAACCAGTATGAGGCTGCTGGCATGAGCGTGCCCGCGGAACTGACAGCGCAACAGGGGCAGCTGATGGCGCAGCAAGCACAGTTAGAGGGTGCCAGAGACAACCTGAACAACCTGCAGAAGTATGCTGGCGGTGTGAACCTGTTGTGCAACCAGACGGGTATCGGTTTTGCTCCCGTGGTGGGTGTTGACTACAAGATCAAGAACTTCAACTTTGCTGCCAAGTATGAGTTCCGCACACAGATTCGCATGAAGAACGAGTCTACCGTGAACGAGGCCAGTGCTATTGCCGCTGTCAACAAGTTCCGCGATGGCGAGAAAGTCAACGAGGACATGCCTGCCCTGCTGACCATCGGTGTACAATACAGTCCCATCGATGTGGTGCGCATCAATGCCGGCTGGCACCACTTCTTCGACAAGGATGCCTCATGGTACAACAACTCTCAGGAACTGTTGAAACACAATACCAACGAGTTTCTGCTGGGTGCTGAGTGGGACACCACGAAGAAGCTCACCTTCTCTGCCGGTGGACAGCTTACCCGCTACGGTATGTCTGACGAGTACATCTCCGACATGTCGTTCGTGGTCAACAGCTACAGCATCGGTTTCGGATTCAGCTACAAGCTGTCTGACATCGTATCCGTCAAGGCCGCTTATTTCCAGACCTACTATGGCAACTACGACCGCGTCACCTCTGAGACTCCCCTGATCAAGGACTCCTTCACCCGCACCAACCGTGTATTCGGCATAGGCTGCCAGCTGGACCTGTAGAGACTAAAGGGGGTCTACGTCATAGTAGACCAATAAAGAAGCATAGCGTTTGTCCGCGAGCATCTGAGATTGCGCAAGCAGCAGATACTCGCGGACTTTCTTCATGTCAATGCCATTTTCCAGCTTTACAACCAGCTTGCGGATGTACTGCTGTTTCACTTTAGCCACTGATGGCTTGTCGGGGCCTAACACGCGGTCGGCAAACCACTGCCGCAGACGGGAACCCAGCTCGATGGCTGCTGTCTGCACCACAGTGTCCTGACGGTGACGCAAATAGACATAGACCAGACGATAATAGGGCGGATAGTGGAACATCTGCCGCTCGGCAATCAAGGTCTTATACAATGACGCGTAATCATTATGCACCACCTGACTGATGACGGGAAGGTCTTTCTGCTTGGTCTGCAGGATTACCAGTCCTCTCTTGTTCTTACGGCCAGCACGCCCAGCCACCTGCGACATCATCATAAAGGCATGTTCATAGGCACGGAAGTCGGGTTGGTTCAACATACCATCGGCATTGATGATGCCCACCACACTGACTCTGTCGAAGTCAAGGCCCTTGGAGATCATCTGCGTACCTATCAATATATTCGTGCGTCCGGCACCAAAGTCACTGATGATGCGCTCATAGGCATTCCGTGTACGGGTGGTGTCGAGGTCCATACGCGAGATACGGGCTTCAGGAAACACCTCGCGCACCTGTTCCTCTATCTTCTCCGTCCCATAGCCATGTGTACGGAGATCGGTGCCCTCGCAACACGGACACACGGTAGGCACGCGATAAGTATAGCCGCAATAGTGACAAGTCAACTGGTTCAGTTGGCGATGCAGGGTCAGTTTGACATCACAGTGCTGGCAGGTAGGAACCCAGCCGCACTGATGGCACTCTATCACTGGGGCGAAGCCACGTCGGTTCTGGAACAGGATAGCCTGTTCGCCACGCTCCAAAGCCTCGCGTATCCGTGTCAGCAACAGGGGTGAGAAAGGACCGGCCATCATCTTGCGGCGTGCAAGGTCGGCCGTATCTACTACCTGTATCTCGGGAAGTTCGATACCCTTATAACGCTCCTTCAGTTCCACCAGTCCATACTTGCCCGTCATGGCATTATGATAGCTCTCGAGCGATGGCGTAGCTGTGCCCAACAAGGTCTTGGCTCCCACCATCTGTGCCAGCATAATGGCAGCACTACGGGCATGATAGCGCGGCGCAGGGTCCTGCTGTTTGTAACTCGTCTCATGCTCCTCGTCGACAATGACCAGCCCCAACCGTTGAAAAGGCAGCAACACTGCCGAGCGGGCACCGAGAATCACCTCATAGGGGTTGGCTGATAGCTGCTTCTGCCAAATCTCCACACGCTCGGCATCAGAATAGCGGGAATGATAAATGCCCAGTTTATTGCCGAAAATACGCTGCAGCCGCTGCATAATCTGAACAGTCAGGGCTATTTCCGGCAAGAGGTAGAGCACCTGCTGCCTGCGGTCGAGGGCCTGCTGTATCAAATGTATATAAATCTCAGTCTTGCCAGAGCCCGTCACCCCATGCAGCAGGGTGACATTCTTCTTCATCATCTGCATCAGGATACCATTATAGGCATCCTGCTGCGGCGCGCTCAGAGGGCGTATAAATTCGGGATGATAGTCGCCTCCATGATTCAGCCGGCCTACTTCCACCTCATAGGTCTCCAGCATCTGCCGTTTTTCGAGCTGTTTGACGGTCTCTGCCGATGCCTGCGAGGCATTCAGCAGTTCCTCGCGAGTGACCTCGACCGGTTCCCTACCCTCTTCTATCTCGTCCCAGTGGGAGAGCTCCAGGTAGCATGTGAAGGCATCGAGCTGTTTCTTCGCACGGGCCAGCACATTCAGTGCAATATGTAAAGCCGGCACACTGCGATACTGCTCTGTCAGCCGGATATATGTCTCAGTCTTAGGACGATAGCCGTCTTCTGCCTTCAGTCCGGAAGGCAAAGCTGCCTTATACACCTCGCCTATCGGCGACAGATAATAGTCGCTCACCCACTGCCACAGCCGCAACTGCCCTGCAGTGACTATCGGTGCAACATCCAAGCGCTGCAGGATGTCCTTCACATCATAGTCCGCAGGTTTCTGGTCGTGCACCCTTGCCACCAAGCCCACATAGGTCTTGGAGCGGCCGAAGGGCACTAACACGCGCTCGCCCACCTGCACGGACATTTCCTCTGTCAGTGCGTAGGTGAACACCCCCCGCAGGGGGACGGGTAATATGACATCGGCATAGCTCATCGGAATGCAAAGGTACGAAGAAGTGGGCGAACAGCCAAATTTATTTTAACCAAATTATTTTGCCGTTCCAGAAAAAGTGTGTAACTTTGCAAGCCCCCTTTAAGGGCATCTATATTGTCAATGCAAAAATATATTATGAATATTAAGGAGTTATATCAGTTATACCAGAAACATCCCGTCATCACGACCGACTCGCGCAACTGCCCTGAGGGAAGCATCTTCCTGGCACTCAAAGGGGCCTCGTTCAACGGTAACCAGTTTGCCCAGCAGGCACTGGAGAAAGGCTGCGCCTATGCCATCGTGGACGAGGCAGCCTATCAGACCGATGAGCGCATCATCTTAGTGGACAACTGCCTGCAGACCTTCAAGGACTTAGCCCGCGAGCACCGCAGACAGTTTGACATTCCTATGGTAGGCATTACAGGCACCAACGGCAAGACCACCACGAAGGAACTGATACGTGCCGTGCTGGCCGAACAGTATAACGTGATGGCCACCGAGGGCAACTTCAACAATGATGTCGGTGTACCCAAAACCCTTTTCCGACTAAACGGCGACTACGACATTGCAGTCGTGGAGATGGGAGCCTCGCATCCCGGCGACATCAAGACACTCGTAGAGACGGCAGAGCCCACCTGCGGACTGATTACCAATGTAGGCCGGGCCCATCTGCAGGGCTTCGGTTCGTTCGAAGGAGTGTGCAAGACCAAGGGCGAGCTGTATGACTATCTGTGTGCACGCGAACTACCTGTCTTCGTGAACCGCGACAACACGCATCTCATGCAGATGATTGGTGAGAGAAAGCCCACCGACCTCTACTACTACGGACAGAGTGACTCCGAGGATATCCTGATACGCGGCGAAGTGGTACGCTGCGACCCGTTCCTAACCTTCCGCTGGCGCGAACAAGACCACGAGGCCGGATACCAGAGCGAATGGATGGAGGTGAAGACCCATCTCATCGGTGCCTACAATCTGGACAATATGCTGGCAGCCATCACCGTAGGATATGTCAACAACGTCACCTTTGACCATATCAATCATGCCCTTGCCAGTTACGTGCCCACCAACAACCGGTCACAACTGACCAAAACAGAGCATAACAGCCTGATTGTCGATGCCTATAATGCCAACCCGTCCAGCATGAAGGCTGCAATCGACAATTTCCGACTGGTGGAAGCGGACAAGAAAATGGCTATCTTAGGCATGATGGGCGAATTAGGTGCCGTATCCGAAGAGGAACACCAGAAGATTGTCAGCATGCTGGAGGCAGCCCACTTCGACGAGGTCTGGCTGGTTGGTGAGGAATTCAAGAAGATAAAAACACCTTTCCGCACCTTCGACAACGTGGAGGCCGTCAAACAGGAGATAGCCCTCCATCAACCTCAGGGTATGACCATCCTCATCAAAGGCAGCAACTCCACCCACCTCTACGAACTGCCACCGCTGCTGTGACATCCATAAAGGAAAAGAGATGCTGTCTCCCGACAGCATCTCTCCTTACTATATAATAATACACGTATGATACTCGTAACCACCAAGGATTACGCCTTTTCATTCTTTACCTATTTCCATCGATTCCACCACATCCTTACATCGAGGACATAGGGTATTTTCTCCGTTAAAAGGCTGGTCTTCTGACTATGCTCCACTCCAAAACGCCTTCTCGTCAATGCGGCAATGGCTTCTCTGTTTCGGAGCTATAATGGAACTCACAGCTGCGGGACAGTTGGGGATTCTCACCCCATTCCCAATTGATCGCGGCTAAGCGAACCTTTACGGACATACTCCTTTTTTGTATGCGGATGCAAAGGTAGCGACTTTCCCTGAAACAACCAAATTTTTAGGCAAAAAAGAAAACGCAAGCCGTCATTCTCTGCTCAGTCGCTCCAGAGTTCCTGCAACACCTGCAGGCTCTTCAGTTCAGGAAACTGCGGGATGTGAAGCCTGTAGTAGGTCAGCAACACACTGACTATGCGGTTTCGATCATGACGCGACAAACGGTATAGATGCATCGTGGGGAAATCCATTCGCATGAGCAGATGGATGCGGCGCGCATCTTCTGCCTGCAGGAAATCGCGGTGCAAGGGGGCTTCAGTACAGAATCTCCCCTCCCGCAAGTCGAACATCAACGGCATCTCTCTAGTTTCCTGCTTCATGCTGCTCACCTCCAAATTAGGATAAAAGCCCAAAAAGCGCGACAGGCGCATCAGAAAAGTCAGATGGAAATTGGCATAGCCCTCAGAGGCGGCATCCAACCACTGCATCGAGTCGCAGATATAGTTGAACATCGGTTCGTCCTGCTGTTCTGAGCGCAATGCATGATACAGAAACTCGGCTGTGAATAAAGAGAGTGCCAGTTTCTCTGGTGAAAAAGGTATTGATGACCAGGCAGTCAGCAGACGGGCATCTTTCAGCCGCTGCAATTGTACCTGTTGACGGTGATCGTAGGTAACTTCCAACAGTGTCATCGGTTGGAAATACTGTTTCTTCAGCCTTGCCTTCTGCGTCTTGGGCAGGGTAGCTATCAGTGACACACGCCCCGTCTCCCTCGTGAACATATCCACGATAATTCCGGTCTCGCCATACTTAAAAGAGTGAAGGACAATAGCGTCTGTCTTTACCAACATGAGGGCAAAGGTAGCGCAAATCTGATAAAAAACCAAATTAAATTGCATTTTTCTTGGAGAAAATTTGGTCAAATGGAAAATTTGCCGTACCTTTGCAGCCGCATTTTAAGCGGACGGTCCCTTCGTCTATCGGTTAGGACGAGAGATTTTCATTCTCTAAAGAGGAGTTCGACTCTCCTAGGGACTACATTAAATCCGTCATCTGCACAGCCAAGTGCTACCATTTAATTGGAAAAGGTGGCGGAGGGCTTTCGAAAGAGAGTCCGCCCAGGGCAGTCAGCCGAGACGTAAGACCCATAAGCTTTAAGTTAAACATTATAAAACATTAAAAATTAAAATGGCAAATCACAAATCATCCCTGAAGAGAATTCGTCAGGACAAGAAAAAGGCTGAGCACAATCACTATTATGCAAAGACGATGCGCAATGCCGTTCGCAAGCTGCGTGCAATGACTAACAAGGAAGAGGCTGCTGCTCTGTACCCCAAAGTACAGAAGATGCTGGACAAGCTGGCCAAGACCAACATCATCCACAAGAACAAGGCTGCCAACCTGAAGTCAAGCCTGAGTCTGCACATCAGCAAACTGGGATAAAGCAAAGTAACTCCCAAGCATACGAAAGCCGTACTCCAACGATGGTGTACGGCTTTTATTTTTATAAAAAATAAACACTTTTCTTTCGTTTAAGTCATTTTTTATTAGTAATTTTGCAAGCTATTAAGACCTACTATTAAACAATGGCAGAAGAACAGAACAAAGCAAGTAATTATTCCGCGAGTAACATTCAAGTACTCGAGGGTTTGGAAGCCGTGCGCAAGCGCCCTGCTATGTATATCGGCGACATCAGTGAGAAAGGATTACATCACCTCGTAAACGAAACGGTAGACAACTCCATTGACGAAGCGATGGCAGGCTACTGCACCCACATTGAGGTAACCATCAATGAAGATAATTCCATCACCGTACAAGATAACGGACGCGGTATCCCTGTCGACGAGCACGAGAAGATGCACAAGTCGGCCTTGGAAGTGGTGATGACCGTACTGCATGCCGGCGGTAAGTTCGACAAAGGTTCCTATAAGGTTTCTGGCGGTCTGCACGGTGTGGGTGTGAGTTGTGTAAACGCCTTGTCTACCCACATGCTGTCACAAGTATTCCGCAACGGACATATTTATCAGCAGGAATACGAGAAGGGCAAGCCCCTATATGATGTGAAGATTGTCGGCGATACCGACAAGACCGGCACCCGCCAGCAGTTCTGGCCCGACGGCAGCATCTTCACCACTACAGAATACAAGTACGACATCATAGCCCGCCGAATGCGCGAGCTGGCTTATCTGAATGCCGGTATCACCATTACGCTCACCGACCTGCGTCCCGACGAAGAGGGCAAGGTCAAGGAGCCTGAGGTATTCCACGCCAAGGAAGGACTGAAGGAGTTTGTGCGCTATGTGGACCGTCACCGTACTCATCTGGTCGACGATGTCATCTACCTGAAGACCGAGAAGCAGGGTATTCCCATCGAGGTGGCCGTGATGTACAACACCGACTACAGCGAGAATATCCACTCCTATGTCAACAACATCAATACGATCGAGGGTGGTACCCACTTGGCTGGTTTCCGTGCTGCTTTGACCCGTACTTTGAAGAAGTATGCCGACAACGACCCGCAAATCAGCAAGCAGATAGAGAAAGCCAAGATAGAGATTGCCCCTGAGGACTTCCGCGAGGGTCTTACCGCTGTTATCAGCATCAAGGTTGCAGAGCCTCAGTTCGAGGGTCAGACGAAGACCAAGTTAGGCAACTCCGAGGTAGCCGGTGCCGTTCAGCAGGCTGTCGGCGAGGCATTGGCCAACTATCTGGAGGAGCATCCGAAGGAGGCAAAGATGATCTGCGACAAGGTGGTACTGGCTGCAACGGCACGTATCGCCGCCCGCAAGGCCCGCGAGAGCGTGCAGCGCAAGAGTCCTATGACAGGAGGCGGTCTGCCGGGCAAACTGGCTGACTGTTCAGAGAAAGACCCTGCAAGATGCGAGATCTTCCTCGTCGAGGGTGACTCTGCAGGCGGCTCGGCCAAACAGGGCCGCGACCGTCACTTCCAAGCTATTCTGCCCTTACGCGGTAAGATTCTGAACGTGGAGAAAGTTCAGTGGCACCGTGTCTTCGAGGCTGAGTCGGTCATGAACATCATTCAGAGCATCGGTGTACGCTTCGGTGTGGATGGTGAAGGAGACCGTGAAGCCAATGTAGAAAAGCTGCGCTACGACAAGATTATCATTATGACCGATGCCGATGTCGATGGCTCACACATCGACACCCTGATTATGACACTCTTCTATCGGTTTATGCCGAAGGTCATCCAGGAGGGCCACCTCTATATTGCCACACCACCTTTATATAAGTGTACATACAAGAAGTTCTCAGAGTACTGCTATACCGACCAGCAGCGACAGGCCTTCATCGACAAGTACGTAGATGGTGACGAGAATGCCTCAGCCCTCCATACCCAGCGCTACAAAGGTCTGGGTGAGATGAATCCTGAACAGCTGTGGGAGACCACGATGAATCCTGAGAACCGACTGCTGAAGCAGGTCACCATCGAGAATGCTGCGGAAGCAGACGAGATATTCTCCATGCTGATGGGAGACGATGTGGAGCCACGAAGACTATTCATCGAAAAGAACGCAACGTATGCCAACATCGATGCCTAATAAAATACAGAAAGGAGAATCACGCTGGTTCTCCTTTTTTCTTCTACTGCTGACAGCCTTGAGCATCAAGGCGCAACAGCCCATGCGCCTGTGGTACAGCCAGCCGGCAAAGTATTTTGAAGAATCCCTGCCCATAGGAAACGGGAGATTGGGAGCACTGGTCTATGGCGGAACCGACACCTGTACCATTCATCTGAACGACATCACGCTCTGGACCGGACAGCCCGTCGACCGCCAGGAGGGAGTCGGTGCGGCCAAATGGATACCTGAGATCCGCAAGGCTCTGTTCAATGAGGACTATGCCTTGGCCGACTCTCTACAGCTACACGTAGAGGGCCATAACTCGCAGTTCTACCAGCCCTTAGGCACCCTGCGGATTATCGACCTCAACAAAGGCAGCATCGCCCACTACCGCCGCGCACTCTCACTCGACAGCGCACTGGTCACCGACCACTATATACGCAAAGGAACGAGGGCTGCCCATCATTCGCAGAAAGGACTCCCCCTCACCAGAGAATACTTCGCCTCTGCACCAGACAGCCTCATTGCCATCCGACTGACGGGAGATGTCAACGTGCGCATTCAGCTCACCGCCCAGATTCCCCACCACGCAAAGGCTTCTGGCAATCAAATCATCCAGACGGGACATGCCGTCGGCAACCCGCAGGAGAGCATTCACTTCTGCACCATGCTGCAAGCCACCAACAAAGGCGGCACGATAGAAGCCAGCGACAGCAGCCTGACCATCCGAGGAGCCAGCGAAGCCATCATCTATATTGTCAACCGCACCAGCTTCAACGGTTTCGACAAGCATCCCGTCCGCGAGGGCGCACCCTATTTAGAGAGAGCCACCGACGACATCTGGCACACGCGCAACCTCAGCTACAACGAGTTCCGCCAACGACATATTGCCGACTATGGGCAGTACTACAACCGCGTCCGTCTACAATTAGGCAACTCTTCGCATCATCCAGCCAAGCTGGACATCCCTACCGACCAGCTGCTAAAGGAGAATCTCAATCCCCGCTATCTTGAGACCCTCTACTTCCAGTACGGCCGTTACCTGCTCATCAGCAGCTCGCGCACCAAAGGCGTACCCGCCAACCTGCAGGGACTGTGGACACCCTATTTGTGGTCACCCTGGCGCGGCAACTACACCATGAACATCAATCTGGAGGAGAACTACTGGCCCGCCTTCACGGCCAATCTTGCCGAGATGGCCGAGCCGTTAGACGACTTCATCCGCGCATTGGCAGAGAACGGACAGCATACCGCCCGCCATTTCTATGATGTCCGTCAGGGCTGGTGCGCCAGTCACAACAGTGACCTATGGGCTATGACCAATCCCGTGGGCGAAAACCGCGAGAGTCCGATGTGGGCGTGCTGGAATATGGGCGGTGCCTGGCTTGTGCAGACACTCTGGGAACGCTATCTCTTCACCCTCGACAAGCAATATCTGAAGAACACGGCCTATCCGCTGATGAAGGGCGCTGCCGACTTCTGCCTGAACTGGCTCATTGAGAATCCCCATAAGCGCGACGAGCTGATTACCGCCCCGTCCACATCACCTGAGAACGAGTATATCACGGATAAAAGCTATCAGGGAGTCACCTGCTACGGCGGTGCAGCCGACTTAGCCATCATCCGCGAGCTGTTGCTCGATGTCTGTGCCGCCGGTTCCGTTTGCGGCTATAACATAGCCACTTACAAGACCGCATTGCAGCGCCTCCGCCCCTACACCATCGGCAAGGAAGGCGACCTGAACGAATGGTATCACGACTGGAAGGACAAAGACCCCAAACACCGCCACCAGAGCCATCTGATAGGCCTCTATCCTGGACACCACCTGACGGAGGAAGAACTACAGAAAGCTGCCGAGCAGACGCTTCTCCAGAAGGGCGACGAGACAACAGGCTGGAGCACCGGCTGGCGCATCAACCTGTGGGCGCGACTGAAGAACGGCGAGAAAGCCTATCAGATATACCGCAAGCTGCTCACCTTCACCGATGCCCAAGACGACCAACGTCCAGGAACGCGCCATGCTGGGGGCACCTATGCCAACCTGATGGATGCTCACCCACCCTTCCAGATAGACGGCAACTTCGGCGGCACAGCGGGAGTCTGCGAGATGCTCATGCAGAGCACCTGCACCCCAGCACCCACTCCCAGCACCCAGATCGAGCTGTTGCCCGCCCTGCCCCAAGAGTGGAGCGAGGGCAAAGTGGAAGGTCTCTGTGCACGAGGCGGATATGAGGTCAGCTTTGAGTGGAAGAATGGGCTTGTGCACAAGGGCGAAATCAAAGCTCGTCATGCAGGCACCGTTACCTTATTATATAATAACCAGCGTAAGACATTTAAAATGAAGGCAGGACAGATACTGCCCATAACGACATGATAGACATCATCAAAGACCTGAGCCTGGAAGAGGCTAAGCAGTGGAGTACCGACTATATGGACGAGGGACTGGTACTGGCCAGCAGCGTGAGCGACGCGCTATGCTTCGAAGAGCCGAAGCGGCTGAACTTTATCGTAATGGCACTATGCAGGAAAGGACATGCAGAATACAGCATCGACACCCGCGAGCAAAGTGTCAAGCCTGGCGACTTGTTTTTCGTTTCCGAGCGGCATATCATCGACCAATACTCCTCGTCGCCCGACTTCGAGTGCATGGGCATCCTGCTCTCCACCGAATTCTATCACGGCTTCATCCAGAATGTGAAGAACATCTCGTCGCTGTTGCTCTTCTCGATGGACAACCCCGTAGTAGCCCTGACTCCACGTGAGATACAAGTCTACTCCAACTACTATCAGGCAATACGGGAAAAGATGGCCGACACCGAGCACCACTATCGCACCGATCTGGTCAGAGCGTTGCTGCTGGCTATGTTCTACGACATGAGCAATGTCATCTGGCGCGTGGAGCACAGTCAGAGCAAGACCCGCAAGCGCGCCGACGACCTCTTTGCCCGCTTCGTCCGCCTGTTAGAGGAGAACTTCCGCAGCGAGCGCCGCGTATCGTGGTATGCCGATCGGCTCTGCATCACTCCCAAATATCTGTCAGAGGTTGTCAAGAGTGTCAGCAAGCGGACTCCCAACGAGTGGATTGACAACTACGTCATCCTCGAAGTGCGCGTGCAGCTGAAGAATACCACCAAGAGCATCAAGGAAATCACCAAGGAGCTTCATTTCCCCAACCAGTCGTTCTTAGGCAAATACTTCAAGGAGCGCACAGGGCTTAGTCCTTCCGACTATCGAAAAGTTTAGCCACATCGCAGAGCTCGCGATACCAGTCTTCACCAAAGCGGCGAATCAGCGGCTCCTTCAGAAACCTGTAAACGGGGAGGCCAAGCGCCTTCCCTTTTGCTACCGCATCCTTACATACCGCCCAACGGTGATAGTTCAGTCCTACGAGCCCGCCTGAGAAATGCTTCTCGCGGATGGGATAGAGCGCACAACTGATGGGCTTGATAAAGGGTGAAGCATTTCCTTCTGCTGCCAGCCGCTCGCGAGCTCGTTTTTCGAGCATGCACAGCCAGCAGCCGTTTTCCTCTCTGGCGAAGACACATTCCCTGCCGCGCACGATGCTCGTCACCAGGTCGCCATCTCTGTCGGCATAGGCCACCCCCTGCTTGTCTATCACACTCTGAGCCGATGCGGAGAGCAGCGGCCACACCTCGTCCAGCGATGCCTCCATCTCGGCTATCTCGTCCATTGTCACAGGCGCTCCAGCATCGCCCTCCACACAGCAGATACCCTTGCACTTCTCATAGTCACAGCAGAACATCTCTGTGAGGATGTCCGAGGAGATCAGCACTCCGCCGACTTCCAAGATAGGGGGAATCTCGTTTACCATTGTATGGGAGTTTTACCGTTTTCTACCAGATATTGATTACAGCGCGAGAACTGGTGCTGCCCAAACCATCCGCCCCTGTTGGCAGAGAGCGGCGACGGATGTACCGACTCCAGCACGAGGTTGTGCGCCTTGTCTATCATATAAGCCTTGCCTCTGGCATAGCCTCCCCAGAGCATATACACCAGCTGCTGCCGCTCAGCAGCCAGCGCACGGATGGCGGCATCAGTGAACTGCTGCCAGCCCAGCGCAGAGTGGCTATTGGCCTGATGAGCCCTGACGGTCAGCGTGGCATTCAGCAAGAGCACGCCTTGCCGGGCCCAGCGCTCCAGATTGCCCGATGTGGGAATAGGGGTGCCGAGGTCAGCCTGTATCTCCTTGAAGATATTCTGCAGCGAAGGGGGGAAAGGCACGCCGTCCTGCACCGAGAAGCTCAGTCCGTGGGCCTGTCCTGGCTCATGATACGGGTCTTGTCCGATGATGACTACTTTCACCTGATCGAAGGGACAGAGGTTGAAGGCATTGAAGATCAGCCGTCCTGGCGGATAGCAGGCTCCAGCCCCATATTCCTGCCGCACCGCAGCGGTGAGCTGCTCGAAATAAGGCTTTTCGAACTCCGCCTGTAAATGCTCCTTCCACGAGGGGTCTATCTGTACTTTTGACATGACTTTGAATGATTTAGTTTGCAAAAGTACTAATTTTCCGCCAACGAGAAAGCTAAAATCCAAACTTTTTCGTATCTTTGCAAGCAAAATGTTAATTCACGCTAAAAAATGCTATTCCTGAAGAAGAAAAACCAGGGTCCCTACCCCCGCACTTTTGCCAAGCGGCTCACCAAGCGTATTATGCTCACGCTGTTCATCACCATGAGTGTCGTCTCGTCCATTATCTATGGTATCGCGTGGGCTGTAGTCTATGGCAATGCCTACATCCTGAGCGAATACGTGTTGAGCACCAAGCGGCAGCCCACTGAGAAGATTCTGACAGAGGTCTATACCGCCGCCGTCAATACCGTTCCTGACATCGAGAACAGTCTTTCGCACCCCCAGCGCCTGCACTCCATCATGAAGCGCATCGTAGAGCTGAACCCCAATGTGCAAAGCTGCGGGCTGAGCTTCCGCGAGAGCTACTATCCTGAGAAGGGACGATGGTTCTGCCCCTACGCCCTGAGAAGCGACAGCACCGTCATCATACAGACGCTGGACGGCACGAGGAACGACTACCTGAAGGAGGAATGGTTCCTGCAAGCGCTGAAGTCCCCCCAGCCCTATTGGTCGAAGCCCTTCTTTACGGGCAAGGACAAGAATATTCCCCTGGTGGCCTATCTGGTGCCCATCCGCGACAGTCGCGACAGCATAGTGGCCGTGCTGGGTGTCGATGTCTCGCTGACCAAGCTGTTCCCCCCCGCCGGCATAGAAGAGCGCAAGGACACAACGGCACCTTGGGATGCCTACGACGAGATATACTTCTTCGCCATCGACTCTACCGGCACCTACCTGCGACATCCTGACAAGCAGCGCATCGTCAGGAAGAACATCTTCGACTACACCAAGAAAACCGCAGAACTGGAGGATGACTCGCTGGCCATAGCCATGATTGCCGTCGGCAAGTCTGGAGATACGAAGAATACTGACGATGAGGAACTGACGTTAGAGGGCGAAGACGTCCTTGTCAGCTATCGGCCTTTAGAGCATACCTCGTGGACGATGGGACTGGTGCTGCCACGACGGGTTATCAACATCATCACGTGGCTGTTAGGAGGATTCCTGCTGTTCTTTATCCTCTTAGGGCTCATCGTCGTCTACTTTGGCGGACGTCGAGGCATCAAGAAGGTGTCCAACCCGCTGCGCCAGTTGGCGGCATCTGCCGACGAGGTGGCCAAAGGCAACTTCGACGCTGCGCTGCCCGAGGTGCATACCAAGGACGAGATACACCAGCTGCGCGACTCGTTCGAGAACATGCAGCAGTCGCTCATTCTCTATACCGACGAGCTGCGCATGACCACCGCCGCCAAAGTGTCGATGGAGAGCGAGCTGAAGATTGCCCACGACATCCAGATGTCGATGCTGCCCAAGACCTTTCCCCCCTACCCCGACCGCGACGATGTGGACATCTATGGTTCGCTGACTCCCGCCAAAGGTGTGGGCGGCGACCTGTTCGACTTCTTCATCCGCGACGAGAAGCTGTTCTTCTGCATCGGCGATGTGTCAGGCAAGGGTGTGCCCGCCTCCCTCTATATGGCTGTCACGCGCTCGCTCTTCCGCAACGTATCGGGCTACATCAGCGAGCCCGACCGCATCGTAGAAGCCCTGAACAAAGCACAAAACGAGGGCAACGACACCAATATGTTCGTCACCATCTTTGTCGGTGTGCTCGACCTTCAGACTGGTGTGCTCAACTACTGTAATGGTGGCCACGATGCCCCGCTGCTGGTGGGCCGCGACGTGGGCGAGCTGCCCTGCGACCCCAACCTGCCCATCGGCGTCATCGGCGACTTCAAATTCTCGCAACAGCAGGTCAACATCGATACCAACACCACTATCTTCCTCTTCACCGACGGGCTGAACGAGGCCGAGAATGCCAGGCACCAGCAGTTTGGCGACCAGCGCATCTGGAATGTAGCCCGTCGTCTGCTGTCTGAGAACAGCCACCAGCCCGAGCACATGATAGAACAGATGACCCAAGCCGTCCATGAGTTCGTAGGCGATGCCGAACAGAGCGACGACCTGACGATGCTGGCCATTCAATATAAGAAATAAACAGGACGCAGACCATTCCATATAAGAAATAAAAACTGGACAGGACAACGTAATAGAAGACAATGGAAACAGTTGACGCTATTTTCTCCTCGCTGAGCGGCTTCCTCTGGGGCTGGCCCATGATTATCCTATTGCTGGGCACTCACCTTTTTCTGACCATCCGCCTGCGCATCCCCCAGCGCAAGCTCTTCACTGGAATCCGGCTGTCCGTCAGCAAAGACCCCAACGCAAAGGGCGATGTCAGCCAGTTTGGAGCCTTAGCCACTGCGCTGGCAGCCACCATCGGCACAGGTAACATTGTGGGAGTAGCCACCGCCGTAGCCTTAGGCGGTCCTGGAGCCGTGCTGTGGTGCTGGTTTACAGGTCTCTTCGGCATAGCCACCAAGTATGCCGAAGCACTGTTGGCTGTGAAGTATCGCGTGACGGGCTCTGACGGTATGACCTACGGCGGTCCGATGTATGCGCTGGAGCGCGGACTCTCCATGCGGTGGCTCGCCGTGCTCTTCTCCGTGTTTACGGTAGTGGCCTCCTTAGGCATCGGAGCTACCGTTCAGGCCAACTCCATCGCCCTGTTGGCCAACGAGACGTTCAGCATGCCCGTATGGATCATCGGTGCCGTGGTCAGCCTGCTCGTAGCTGCCGTGATACTCGGAGGAGTCAAGAGCATAGCCCGCGTCTGCGGCTACCTTGTGCCCGTCATGGCCGTGCTCTATGTGGTGGGCTGCATCGTCATCCTCTTCCTGAACAGCAACTATGTGTGGCCCGCCATCCGGCTGATTGTCGAGTCGGCCTTCAACCCTGAGGCGGCAGGCGGCGGCTTTGTGGGCACCACCATCATCGTCACCGCCCGCTATGGTATCGCCCGCGGACTGTTCTCCAACGAGAGCGGACTGGGCTCGGCACCCATCGTGGCTGCTGCCGCCCAGACGCGCAATCCCGTCCGACAGGCACTCGTCAGCAGCACCGCCACCTTCTGGGACACCGTCGTCATCTGTGCCATCACGGGCATCGTCCTAGTGAGCAGCATCCTCGCCCATCCTGACATCAGCTATGCCGACGGCGGCTCGCTCACCCGTCATGCCTTCGCCAAGATACCCTATATCGGCTCGCCCCTGCTTGCCTTTGGCATCTTCACCTTTGCCTTCAGCACTATCTTAGGCTGGAGCTACTACGGAACAAGTGCCGTCCGATACCTCACCGACCGCGAGCGCAAGCGCAAGACCAAAGCGCCCATCGTCTACCGCATGATCTACATCGGCGCTGTCTTCGTCGGCAGCATCGTCAACCTCAACATCATCTGGAACATTGCCGACACCACGAATGCCCTCATGGCCATTCCCAACCTCATCTGTCTGCTGCTGCTGAGCAACGTAGCAGCCAAGGAGACGAAGAAATACCTCTGGGCCAACCGCTTAGACGAAGTGGCAGACGAGAACTGACAAACGAAGGCTGCAAACGCTCAATAATGCAAAATAAATCCTAATTTGTTTTGCATTTTATTTGCTTTGCACTATCTTTGTAGGCAAATCTTAAAACACAAGAAAGATGAAAGTCATAAATTTTGCAGAAGAGAACAGCGTCATCAACCACTATATGGCTGAATTGCGCGACAAGAACTATCAGAAAAACCGCCTCACCTTCCGCCACAACGTTGAGCGCATTGGCGAGATGATGGCCTACGAGTTGTCGAAAACCCTGGAGTATAAGCCCAAGACGGTGAAGACGCCCCTTGGCGAGCTGGACATCCCCCTCATCAAGCAGGAGGATATGGTGATAGCCACCGTGCTGCGCGCCGGTCTGCCTTTCCACCAGGGGTTCCTCAACGTCTTTGACGGTGCCGACAATGCCTTTGTGTCGGCTTTCCGCATGTATCTCAACCGCGAACATACGGAAGTGGGCGTCCATGCAGAGTACATCGCCACTCCTAGCGTGAAAGGCAAGACGCTGCTCATCGTAGACCCAATGTTGGCTACGGGCGGCAGTCTGGCTGCTGCCATCGAGGCACTGATGGAGGCTGGCAAGCCGAAGAAGATTCACGTCTGCTGTGTGATAGCCGCCCCTGAGGGTATCGAAGCCCTGAAGGAGTTTCTGCCCGACAGTGCCACCCTATGGTGTGCTGCCATCGACGAGGGTATGAACGAACAGAAATATATTGTTCCTGGCTTCGGTGATTGCGGCGACCTCTGCTATGGCGAGAAGCTGCAGTCGTTCAGGAAGAAGGCTGACAAGTGAGTGAATAAAGGAAAAAGAAAGAGGATGTGCCGGAAAATAGGCACATCCTCTTTCTTTTTTGTATCTGTTGTGTGTATTTTAATCTTCTTCGTCTTCAGGGTCTTCAAGCCAGAAGGTCTCCCACGACGAGTCGTTGCAGGGGTTGGTTTCTGAATCTTTCACTGCCACATTGTTGACATTGAGCCACTTGCTCCAGCCGGTGGCTGCGTCGAAGGCAGAGGCCTTGTAGTTGGCACCGTAGTTGGTATAGGTTCTCTCGTTCTTGGCGTAGACGGAGATGCCTATTGAGTAACCGGGCTTGTCGCCGCTGATGACGGGTGCAATAAAGTAGCCGTCGCTGGTCTTGCGGTTGACGCCGCAGAAGCGATACACGGTGGCAGCGTTGTAGGCTGTATGCAAGTCGCTGGCAATCTTCTCTGCCTGAGTCTTCAGAGTGGTGTTCTGCAGATAGTTGGATAGCAGGTTGGCATAGTCGAGCAGGTCGATATAGGGGCTGTCTTTCTCGAAGAGGTAGACGAGATGGGTTGCCTGGTCGATGTCGCTGGCATTGGTAGCGTAGTTGGCGGCGAGCAGGTCGGCCAGGGCTTTCACCTGTGTGTTGATGGCGGCCAGATTGTCAGAGCGCCAGCAGCCGAAGTCGCAGTTCTCGTTGTGCCTGATGTTGGGGTCCTTACTGTCTTTCACATTGAGGAAGTCCCCGTTGACGGTTTCGATGGTGGTATGCTGCTTGGCGATGGCTGCCTCAAAGTCGTTGGGCGAGGCATTGATGGCATCGATGAGCCCAGTGATGTGCTTGCTGTTGATGCGTGCTACGTGCGAGCTGGCAAACTGGTATTCGCAGTAGGGAGCAACCTCGGTGAACACTTCGAGCTGAGCCATCAGACAGCCGTACCAGTAGATGGCCTTGATCTTGCCGGTCTCCTTGAGGGCCTCGGCGATGGTCTTGATGGCTACACTCTTGTTGTCGTGGTTGTCGTCGTAGCCAATGCCGCGAGTAAATACCTCATGGTCAAGGTCGAAGCCGCCACCGTGGTTGGTAGGCATCAGGATGTAGTTCTCGGCAGGAGCGGTCTGCTTGGCCCACTTGATGTAGTCAACGAGGGTAGACTCCTTGTAGAGTTCTACCTCGGAGGCATTCTTGTAGAAGCAGTCTTTGCGGAAGGCGTTGAGGTCATTCGCATATTTCGTGAAGTCCTTGGTGAGTTCATAGCGGTAGGTCTTGCCGAACTCGCCGTAGAAATGGTTTGGTGTCACTGAGGGGTCAATGCTCTGGTGGGTAGAGATGTCTTTCGACATGGAGTACATGACGGTGACACGCACCTGGTTGTTGCTGACGCCTAAGGACTTGGCCATGTTTTCAATAGCGCCGTCAACCTGCCAGTCGACATTTGCACCGCCACAACCATAGATCATGATGGTGTACTTGGCCTGCTGTACTGTGGTCTCGTCGTTTGTGTTTGTGTTGTTGTTTTTGTCATCGTCTTTGCTGCAGGAGGTCAGCATCATGGCAAAACCGCACACGAAGAGCAGCATCTTGAATAATTTGTTCATTGTTTTTTTCTCTTTTTAGTTAATATCTTAATAATGTATGTTATTTTATTTCACCTCCCAGGTGTCGTTGGTTTCGAGCAGTTCGGCGAAGTTATGATACTTCTTCTGGGCAGAGATGTCCTGAATCTGCTGGCTGACGGCCTCGTCGTAGGTGGGAGCATCCACATCGCGAATCACTCCTAATGCTACGGGGAATCCGTCGCCATTGCCCATCAGGGCGAGCTTCAGCTGCAAGGTGTTGTCCTCGCAGTGGGCATCGTGCACCAGCACGTCGTCCAGCGTATAGCCGTCCTTGCCTATCTCCACCACCTTCAGGCCAAAGCCCTGCTGCACCAGTCCGTACTCCGAGTTCTCGCCGAACACGAGCTTCTCGCCGTGACGCACGTAGATGGCATTCTTCTTGCGGCCCTCCTTATTATATACGGCCTCATGGGTACCGTCGTTGAAGATGACGCAGTTCTGCAGAATCTCGCAGACGGCAGCACCCTTGTGCTCGTAGGCAGCCTTCAGAATCTCCACCGTACCCTGGGCATCGGTGGCTACGGCACGGGCGAAGAAATGTCCGCGTGCGCCGAAGCACAGCTCAGCAGGACGGAACGGGTCTTCCACCGTACCGTAGGGGCTCGACTTCGAGACGAAGCCGCGAGGCGACGTAGGCGAATACTGTCCCTTGGTAAGGCCGTAGATACGGTTGTTGAGCAGAATCATGTTCAGGTTGATATTACGGCGGTTGGCATGGATGAAGTGGTTGCCGCCGATGGCCAGTCCGTCACCGTCGCCGCTCACCTGCCATACGGTCAGGTTGGGGTTGGCTACTTTGGCGCCTGTGGCGATTGCTGCCGCACGGCCGTGGATGGTGTTCATGCCATAGGTGGCCATATAGTGGGGCAGACGGCTCGAACAGCCGATACCTGAGATGACGGCCGTATCCCAAGGGGCTACGCCAATCTCTGCCAGAGCCTTGTGGAACGATGCCAGGAAGAAGTGGTCACCACAGCCTGGACACCAACGAGGCTGGCCTTTCTTGAAATCATTTGCTGTATATGTACTCATTGCTTTTACTTCTTTAAAATGTTCTCAAATGCGTTGACTAACTCTTCTACCACGAAGGGCTGGCCCTTGACCTGATTGAACTTGTAGGGCACGAAGTTGTCGACCTTCATGCGCAGGTAGGCAGCCAGCTGACCCATGTTCTGCTCGGCCACCACCACCTTCTTGTAGCGCTTCAGCACCTCGCTGGTGTTCTTGGGCAGCGGGTTCAGGTATTTGAACTGTGCCAGAGCCACCTTCCTGCCGCCCTCGCGCAGCTCGTCCATCGCAGCATGCAGATGACCGTAGGTGGAGCCGAAGCCCACGATGAGCAGGTCGGCATCGTCTGCATCGCCGACCACCTCCAAGTCGGGCACCTCGATATTCGCAATCTTCTGCTGGCGCAGGCGCGTCATCAGGTCGTGGTTCTCAGGGTTGGTAGAGATGGCACCCGTCTCCGAGTCCTTCTCCAGACCGCCCAGGATATGCGTGAAGCCCTCGCGGCCAGGCACTGCCCAGTAGCGGGTGCCGTTCTCAGCACGCATATAGGGAGTCCACTTGCCCTTCAGCTCCTCAGGAACATAAGGGGGATTGATGCTGTCGAGCTTGTCCATCTCGGGCAGGCGGAAGGCTCCTGAGCCGTTGGCGATATAGGCATCGGTGAGCAGCACGACGGGAGTCATGTGCTCCAGCGCTATCTTGCAAGCCTGATAGGCAGCATCGAAGCAGTCGGCAGGACTCGTAGCCGCCAGCACGGGCATGGGGCTCTCGCCGTTGCGTCCGAAGAGCACCTGCAGCAGGTCGGTCTGTTCCGACTTGGTGGGCAGACCCGTAGCCGGACCGCCGCGCTGCACGTCGAGCACCACCAAGGGCAGCTCCATGATGACAGCCAGGTTCATGGCCTCGCTCTTCAGGCAGATGCCAGGACCGCTGGTAGAGGTCACGCCCAGGGCACCGGCAAACGATGCTCCCAGGGCCGAGGCGGCACCGCTGATCTCGTCCTCGCACTGCACGGTGGTCACACCCAGCGACTTGTGCTTCGACAGCTCGTGCAGCACGTCCGTAGCCGGAGTGATGGGATACGAGCCCAGATAGAGCTTCAGCCCAGCCTTCTCGGCAGCAGCAATGAATCCGTAGGCCGTAGCCTTGTTGCCCGTGATGTCCATATAGCGGCCGGGCACCTTGTGACGCGTCTCGATGCGGCGCACGTTGACAGCACTCGAGTGCGTGTTGTGACCATAGTCATAGCCAGCCTGCACCACCTTGATGTTGTTCTCGGCTATCTGGGGCTTCTTGGCAAACTTCTCCTTCAGGTAGTTGGCCACCAGCGACAGGTCGCGGTCGAAGAGCCAGCACACCAGACCCAGCGCAAACATATTGCGGCACTTCAGCACCGCCTTGTTGTCCATGCCCGAGTCGGCCAGCGCGTCCTTCACCATCTGCGTCAGCGGGCACTGGATGACGCGGTCGGCGTCGATGCCCATCTCGCCCAGATAGTCGGCAGTCTTGAACTGAGCCTTCTCCAGATCCTTCGGTCCGAACGAGTCGGTGTCGATGATGATCGTAGCATCCGACTTGGCATAGCGATACTGCGTCTTCAGCGCAGCAGCATTCATAGCCACCAGCACGTCGCATTTGTCGCCAGGCGTGTACACCTGACCGGCACCGATGTGCACCTGGAAACCGCTCACACCCGTCAGCGAGCCTTGCGGGGCGCGGATGTCGGCAGGATAGTCGGGGAATGTTGAGATACCGTTACCTACAGTCGCCGAGACCGTAGAAAAGATGTTTCCGGCCAGCTGCATGCCGTCGCCGGAGTCTCCAGAGAATCGGACCACCACTTGGTCCATCTCCTGAATGTCTAATTTTTCAGCCATAATACAATTGAAAATATGTATATTATATCTTTTCCGCCTGCAAAGGTACGAATAAGTGAGCGAAATGCAAAAAGAAAAAATAAATTTCTTTTTCATTTCCGAACGAAAGTACCTTCTCCAAGGGAGAAAGGTAGTGCAAACCGAGCGGAAAACCAAATTTATTTGGATTTTTCTGAGGTGCAGCCTATTTTCTCCAAAGGAGAAAGGTACGAATAAGTGAGCGAAATGCAAAAAAGCAGCGGGCTGATTTCTCGACCCGCCGCTTTTTTTTCAATTCTTCATTCTTCAGCCTTCAGCCATCAGCCTTCAGCCATCAGAACGGTCCGTATCCCATGCAGCTGGTGGTGCTCATGGCGGTGATAATCGACGAGATGATGCTCGCCAGAATCTGCAAAATCGTTTTCCAAGTTTCTTTTTTCATGTTTCTAAGTTTTAAGTGGTGAGTGGTGAGTGGTAAGAGGAAAGAGGAAGCGGAGGTAGTAATCTCTCACCTCTTACCTCTCACCTCTTACCTCTAAATTAAATCACAGTCCCTCCGTGCTCGGTCAGCCCTCTTCGACGCCGCCGCCAGTGGTGCCGCCGCCAGTGGTGGTGTCGCCAGTGTCCGCAGGCTGGGTGGTCTCGTTGTCCTCCACGGTGCCGTCGTCAGCCGAGGTCACGCGGCGCACCTCCTCGCCGTTGCGGTCGATGCAGGTAATCTGGATGGCGGTGGCTGCCAGCTCTTCCTTCAGGTCGACGGCGGGCGTGAAGATGATGCGGCGGCTCTTGATGAGCGAGGCCTTCACGTCGTTGACGCTCTCCACGCTGGCGGCTCGCAGTCCGAAGCGCATCGTACCCAGACCGGGCAGTGCCACCGAGTGCCCCTCCGTTGCCCACGCCTTGATCACCTCGCCTGCCGCATCCCAGCAAGCCTGCATCACGCCACGGCTCACGCCACTGCGCAGGGCTGCCTCACGGATTACCTTGTCCTGATTCAGTGCGGTGTACAGCTCGGGCTGCATCACGTAGCGCCACACGCCCGGGTCGTTCTCGTTCTTGCTAAACTTCAACAGTTTCTCTACTGCTTTCACTTTCATTGCCATAGTCTAAATCTCCTTTTGTTTTGAATAGTTGATAATAAGATAATGTAAATAAATTTGTTATTTTGTTGTTGGGAGCTCGCTCGCTCCTTTTGTCCTCCGTGGGGCGTCCGTTTTTACTGCCTGGGCAGGGCGTAAATTTTCGCAGGCCTGAACGCAAATTCTGCCTCGCCTGGCAGCTCCCTTCCGTCTCA
>JAEEGJ010007858.1_pt1 | contig 29990 bp, 26 predicted proteins | sample 8958761 | NCBI WGS metagenome assembly JAEEGJ01 (sample SAMN16246546, study PRJNA631951) | gut metagenome | biome: gut microbiome; feature: rumen; material: RS-attached | host: Bos | place: Iran: Karaj | collected 2018-10
AACGATAAAGCTTCTTGGTGAGGCCATAGCTACCATAGCAGCCAGTAAGTGCGATTACACCAGCGCAGAGAAGAGCGATGATACCTTTTTTCATAGTTATAAACTCCTTATATTTAGGTGTCTTTTTTGGTTTTTGACAAAAAAATATAAGAAACATTACTGTTCTTTGCTAGAATATTGCGGTTCGTAACCCATAAATTTACACAAGCATGCTCGAATGCGTGAGAAGCGTCACATGCGGTTCAAAAATCCGCATTTTTTTAAGGGCCCAGGGTTTCACCCAGCGAAAGCCGTCATATCCATATATATGGATGTAATTTTTCTCAAGTTCCACATCGTAACCCAAAAGACGAACAGTTTCGCCCGGAACTAGCCCGCATGCACCCTTTCCGCCCGTAAAATCAACAGCACCAACGACATGCATGTTCTTGGGGCGTGATGTCAACCGCTCGAAAAATCCCCGTTCCAGCGCATCTTCAAACGTCTCGTTTTCTTCCAGAACCTCAGTCGGAAACTCCCAAAAACCGGGAAACGCCCCCGAAGAAGGCCTTTTACACACCAAGATTTTCCCCATTCGACGAACAAGCCCGCAAACAGCCAGCATTTTTCCCCTCTTCTGAGATTTTCATCATATCTTTTCTTTTAAAATTCATTTATTTTTTCAATAAATCTACAAAAAACATATAATAATATTGGATACCATTTTTGTCGATTTGGAATCAAGGAGAAAGATTTATGAAAACGCTAACTAGACTTGCATGCATTATCACGTCTATTGCGATTTCTTCCGTTTTTGCAGCAAAGGCACCCGCAGCAAAGCAAGCCCCCAAACAACAAGAACCGCTCGTCGTCTGGATCATGCCGAACGGGGCATCGCCTCAAGAAACGCTTGAACAGAGGCTTAATCTTTTTACCAAGAAAACAGGTTTAAAGACAAAAATCGTCGTGCTCGACTGGGGCGAAGCCTGGAACCGCATATCCACGACGCTTTCTTCTGGCGTTGACGCGCCGGACGTGTTGCAACTCGGCACCACCTGGATTCCATATTTTGCCTCCCGTGGCGAAATCAAGCCCCTGAACGAATGGCTCCCGAAAATAGACTCCTCGAGATTCGTGCCCGTCAGCTGGAACACGACACGTATTGATTCCGATACGACAATCTATTCCATCCCGTGGTTTATCGATATCCGCCCGATTCTCGCCAACAAGCGCGTCCTGAAGAAAAACAACATCAAGCCCGAAGACGTCGCCACATTCGATGGTTTCGTGAACGCCATCCGCAAGGTGAACGACAGCCAGGAGACGCTTGAAGACGGCACCAAGATTCGCGCATTTGCCTTCCCGGGCAAGAGCGACTGGAATATTCCGCACAACTTTGCGCCCTGGGTCTGGAGCAACGGCGGCGACTTCATTTCCAAGGACAAAGAAGGCAAATGGAAAGCGAGCATCCTCACTCCAAAGAGCATTTACGGTATAGCCAAATACCTGAGTTTCGTGCTGGATTCCCTCGTGAGCACGGACGCTTTGCAGATGAACACGGCTCAAATCGTGCAACACTTTAACGCCGGTGAACTCGCCTTTATCGTGAACACTTCCGAAGTCATCATGCAGACTCGCATCGAAGGCGCCAAGGGCGGCCTCATCAACACGGGAATTGGCAAGGACAGCGTCATGGCGCTCCCCATCCCGACTGGTACAGAAGGCTCCATCTGCTTTATCGGCGGCAGCAACCTCGCTATCCCGACAGGCAACAAAAGGCCGGAAGCCCAGGAACTTTTACTTTACCTCACCAACGACGAGAACTTAGATGCCTACACCAAGCAGATTGGCATGCTCCCCGCATCGAAGAAGGTGCTCACGAATTGGTCCAAGGACAACGATTACAAGACTATCGTCACGATGCTCGATTTCGGAAAGACCTACACCGCCATTCCCGAATGGGGCGACATCGAACAAATTCTTGTCTCAATGTTCAGTGCTATTTGGGATCATCTCGAAATCCCGGCGCTCTATTCCGAAGAGAAGATTTACGAGATACTCATGCAGTACTCGAACGATATAAACAAGCGCCTGAACCACAGGACCTCGGACGACTTGACGTTCGCCGAATTCCGCGACATTTGGCATAAGGCACTAAATATCACGGAAACCAAGAAAGAAAACCGCAACACCGCAGAGCAACCGAAACAGGTCAAAGAAGATGACTCCGGTTCCGGCCTTTCGTCTTGGCTTTTCGCCCTCGCGGTACTTGCAGGATTTATATTTGCGGTGGCCCGTAAAAAGAAAAACTAACCCGACAAAGGATCAAGCCGTAACGCACCATGAGTAGCCTAAAGTTATCGAGTCTTACGAACAGCATCATCATCAAGAGCTTACTGCTTTTGATTATTTCGATGCTTCTCATCGTAACGATCGGGACTTACTTCTTCACGCAGAAGCAGATGAAGACAACGCTACAGCTGAGTTACGACACCAACGAGACCCAGTTGCAACAGCTTGCAAACACCGTCAACAACGAAATGGAACAGTTTGCAAGCCGTCTTACGCTACTCGCCAAGACCTCCGAAATCCAGAGCATGGACAAGTTTACGGCGGCAGGTTACCTCAAGAGCTACAACATATCGTCGCTCTTTATTTCCGGTGAATCGATTTCGCTATTCGACAGGAATTACAACCTTGTCTGCAACAACGCCATGTTGGGGTCCGAAAAAATCAGCTACCCCATCGAGTTCAACCGAATTTCGCCGCACCGTCCAACCATTTCACCTTGGTACCGCGACACGGACGGAACCCCAAAACGCGCCTTCGGCGTTGTCGTTTCGGACCGGGCTATGGGCGACGGACGACTGGTTTCTAACTTTTCCATCCGCCGTCTCTGGAAATATTTCTCCGAATACAGGGTGGGTCAAAACGGCCTCCTCATCGCCTGCAACAGCCAAGGAGAAATCCTCTACCATCCGGACATGAGGACATGGCTCAACGGAGTCCATAAAATATCCGAACTTGGAATCAGCGACATGAACATCAAGCAGAACAACGACAACAGTATCCGCTTCATGACGCTCGAAAACGGCTCGACCTACCTCATCAACAAGACTTTCAACCCGAGCTACGATCTTGCCCTTATAGCCCTCCAGCCCAAGAGCGAAATCGATGCGATGGTCGCCTCGGTCAAGCACATCAGCCGAATCATTCTCTACTGTTCCATCATTGCCATTTTGCTCGTGTCTCTCTGGCAGATTCTAATCGTATGTAAACCGCTCAACAACTTGATTGACCACATCTCGCAAATTACCGAAGGCAACCTCGACATCGAGGAATTCAAGGCAAAGAGCAGCCAGGATGAAATCGGCAGGCTTGCAAAGGTTTTCAACCAGATGCACGCCACGATCAAACGGCAAATCCAGGAATTGAACAAGCACAGGGACTTGCTCGAAATAGAAGTCAAGGAACGCACTTACGAACTTGAACAAGCGAACAGGAAACTGGATATTATTTCACGAACAGATGAACTGACACAGTTACCGAACCGCCGCGACATGCACAGGACCATCGAAAGAGAAGTCGATAGAGCAATCCGCATGAAACGCCCGTTCAGCGTCATCTTCATCGACATCGACCATTTCAAGGACGTCAACGACACCTACGGTCACGCCGCAGGCGATGCGGTGCTCAAGTCTGTCGCAAGCACTATCCGCAACCTGCTCCGCAAGTACGATGTGCTCGCCCGCTACGGCGGCGAAGAATTCCTGACGCTGTTGCCCGAGACAGAACTGAAAGACGCCGCCCATGTTGCCGAACGTTTCCGCAAACAAATCGAGAACCAGACCATATTCTTTGGCGACCAGGAAATCAAGGTCACGATTACCTTGGGTGTTTCCCAATTCGACAGCAAGCTTGGAGCGGAACGTTGCATCCAACTTGCCGACAAGGCGCTGTACGAAGGCAAGGAAACCGGACGAAACAAGGTTATCCTCTGGGAAGGCGATAAAGCCGTCGAAAGCAAACACACGTAAAAACGCCCCGCAAAATTTCTATTTTTGCGTTCATGAACATCGACTTCAACCGACGACTTTCCATCGCGCCGATGCTAGACTGCACGGACCGCCACGAGCGTTATTTTTTGCGCCTGCTTTCGAAGCACGTTTTATTGTACAGCGAAATGGTCGTCGCCACTGGACTTTTGCACTGCGAAAACACCGACTTGTTCCTCGGACACGAACCGTTTGAGCATCCCGCCGTATTGCAACTCGGCGGAAGCGACCCGGCAAGCCTCGCCCGCGCATCGAAGCTCGTGGAAGCGGCAGGCTTCAGCGAAGTCAACCTGAATTGCGGATGCCCGTCGGACCGCGTGCAGAACGGGAACTTCGGCGCATGCCTCATGAAGGACAAGCAAGTCGTTGCCGATTGCTTCAAGGCCATGCAGAACGCCGTCTCAATCCCCGTTTCCATCAAGTGCCGCATTGGAGTCGATGACCTAGACAGTTGGGAATTTTTCACCGACTTTATCCAGACCATACGCGATGCCGGTTGCCGCATCTTTATCGTGCACGCCCGCAAGGCGTGGCTCAAAGGACTTTCGCCCAAGGAAAACCGCGAAGTGCCACCGCTCCATTACGAGTTCGTCCACCGCCTCAAGGCCGAAATGCCAGACTTGAACTTGAGCATCAACGGCGGCATCAAGACGCTCGACCAAATCGAAGAACAACTTAAAGATTTGGACGGCGTGATGGTCGGTCGCGAAGCGTACGAGAACCCGTGGTTCCTGCACGACGCCGACGAACGTATCTTTGGGGACAAACGCCCGACTAGCACAAATCCCGCCGAAATCATCGCCGGGAACGCCCGCCCGGCCACACGAAAAGCACTCCTCGAAGCATACCTCCCCTACGTCGAGAAACAGACTGCCGAAGGCTGCCCTGCCACCATTCTCGTGAAGCACCTCTACGGACTGTTCGCCGGACTCCCCGGTGCCCGCAAATTCCGCGCCATGCTCAGCAACGAAAGTCCCCGCGCAAAAGACTACGGCGGAGCCGTCGCCCTGATCCGTCAAGCCATGAGCATGGTTACGGAATAACAACATTTCGCACAAAAAGCCTCAATCGAGCATTGTCATGCCCCACTTGATGGGGCATCTCCTTTTTTAAAACAAGAAGGAGAAACTTCACCCCCCACCCCTTGACAAAGGAGCATTTTTTTTCTCTATTTGGTGGCGTATTTTTTAGTTTAACCTTTAACGGAGATACAATATGCCTTGCGGAAAGAAAAGAAAGCGCAGGAAGATTGCGACCCACAAGCGTAAGAAACGCCGTCGTCGTGACCGTCACAAAAAGAAACTTCGCTAATATCCGTTAGCATTTTCTTGTGATTTCCTGTAAAAGACGGAGTGTAAAAGCTCCGTTTTTTCGTTTTTCATTTAGGAATATGACCGGAAACACTCGAAAAAATACGTTTTTATTCAAAAAATTTGTAAAATAACTTGGTAAAAAAGGGTTTCGCCCAAAGGAAAAGAAATGATAGATCGCAACAAACACTTCCTCCGCCTCATGGACTGGAGCGAAGAACGCATTCTCGAAACCGTCGCCATTGCCTCGCAGCTCAAGAAAGAAGTCCACGCGGGCAAAGTTTCCGACCGTCTCCACGGCCAGAACATCGGCATGTTCTTCGAAAAACCGTCTTTGCGAACTATCACGACTTTCCAGGTCGGCATGAACCAGCTCGGCGGCCACGCCGTATTGCTCTCCCCGGATTCTATCGGTCTTGGCAAGCGCGAAAGCGTCAAGGATGTCGCCCGCTGCCTCAGCCGCTGGGTGAACGCCATTGTGGTCCGTTGCTTCAAGCAGCAGCTCGTCGAAGAACTCGCCGAATACGGCACCATCCCGGTCGTGAACGCTTTGACCGACGATTGCCACCCGTGCCAAGCTATCGCATTTGCCCAGATGATCAACGAAAACCTCGGTGGTTTCAAGAACGCCGACGGCAAGCCCAAAACGGTCGCATTCATCGGTGACGGCAACAACGTTGCGAATTCCTTCCTCGCACTCGCTGCAAAAGTCGGCATGAACTTCACGCTCGCATGCCCGAAAGGCTTCGAACAGCCCAAAAACGTTGTCGAAGAAGCTTTGCCGCTCCTCAAGAATCACGGTTGCGAGTACCGCGTTTTCAACGACCCGAAAGAAGCCGTCAAGGACGCGGACATTCTCTATAGCGACGTTTGGGTTTCGATGGGCCAGGAAGGCGAAAAGGCCACAAAGCAGTCTCACTTCTTGCCGTTCCAGATTAACGACGAACTCTTGAAGCTCGCTCCTTCTCACTGCAAGGTTTCTCACTGCCTCCCGGCTCACCGCGGCGAAGAAATCACGGACTCCGTGATGGATAACCTCGACGTGAACATGAGCTTCGAAGAAGCCGAAAACCGCCTGCACGCCCACAAGGCTGTACTCTGGCAGGTCATGAAGCCGACTAGCGAATTCGGCAAGTAAGACTCCGCAAAAAACTATCGCAGCAAGAACATATGACGTTTTTTGCTGCGCCCGACAACGCCTCCTTAATAGGAGGCGTTTCTGGTTGCAGGCAGAATTCAGCAACTAGCTTTTGTATATTTTCGTCCATGGAAACCTACATTTTTCAGCATGTTGAATTTGAAGGTCCCGGAGCAATCCTCCCCTACCTTCAGGCTAAGGGACACAACGTCCATATTGTACGTCTTTACGCCGGAGATCCCATTCCTCATGAAGACGACGTAGACTTCGCCATTCTAATGGGCGGGCCCATGAGCGTCCTAGAAGAAACGGAATATCCCTACATCGTCCGCGAGAAGGAACTTTGCTGTGACATGGTGCAGTTGGGCAAGCCCATGTTGGGAATCTGCCTGGGAGCCCAGATGATTGCCAGCGCCTTCGGTGCAGCCATCAGAAAAAATCCCGAAAAGGAAATCGGCTGGTTCCCCGTTACTTTCACAGGTGATGTGGCTGAGGAAATGGATTTGCCGGACAGTCTTTCCGTTTTCCATTGGCATGGCGAGACCTTCGACATTCCCGACTTGCCAGGCATTGCAGAACCTTTCGCCTTTAGCGAGGCTTGCAAGAATCAGGCATTCAAGATTGGCAGCGGAATCGCATTGCAGTTCCATCTGGAAGCGACACCCGAATCCATGGAAAGCATGTTGAAAAACGGAGACGACGAAATCAAGGCTGGCATTGCCGCTGGTTTTGACTACGTTCAAGATTCAAAGGACATCCGCAAGGAAAGCGAAACCACAATAGGCCCCGCCAACGAATTGCTGGTAAAAATTTTGGATTACCTGCTGGAAAAATAGAAGGCACGGAGTATCAAAGATGAACGAAATCATCAAGGTTATAAGCAAGCAGCACAACAGCAAGATGTGCATGATTTGCGGACTGGATAACGAATATGGCGTACGCGCCCCTTTCTACAACATGGAAGACGGCAGCGTTATGACTTTGTTCAACTACCGTGAGCAGCACCAGAGCTACCCCGGACGCGTGCACGGCGGCCTCATTACCGCCATGCTGGACGAAATGGGCTTACGCGCCGTGTGGGCAAAAAACGGTGGCGACGAAAACGTCTGGGGCGTAACCATGTCATTAGAGACGAAGTTCCGCAAGCCCGTGCCTTATGGAGTGCAGCTCATTGGCAAGGGCGAAATCGTAAAAGTTTCCTCCCGCTTTTTCGTGACTCACGCCAGCATCATGGATATGGACGGAACAGTACTTGCCGATGGCGACATCAACTACATCCATCTGGATCCCACCAAGATTTCCGCAGACGTTGTGATTCACGAAGAAATGCCTTACCTCATCGAAGACGGGGTAAAGGAAATCGGCTGGTAGGGGCGAGCGACGCCTCGTCTCACTCGTTTCTTTGAAGAAAGTGAAACTCTAGCTACGGAACCTCGCGCCTCGCTCTACTTGTTTTGAAAAGTTTGACGCAAGTTGCATTTGGCAATTTGCGTTTTTTTTGACGCCAGCAATTATCTGCGAATCAAAAAAATGAAAAAAATTGTCAGTAAGAAATTTTAGCGTTAATATCAACGTACTAAAAGCATTGCGGTAAAGACACACCATCTTTAAATTGCTATTTTTTGACATGGAATAAACAAAAGAGGATTTTATGTGCGAAAATTGCAATTCTAATCGTCCAGTTCGCGTCCGTTTTGCCCCGAGCCCGACGGGCTACCTGCATGTGGGCGGAGCTCGTACCGCTATTTACAACTACTTTTTTGCAAAACACATGGGCGGTACGTTCTACCTGCGTATCGAAGATACCGACCGCAAACGCTATAACGAAACGGCTCTCCACGACTTGATGCGCGACCTCAAATGGCTTGGCCTGCAATGGGACGAAGGTCCGGGTTGCGAAGGCGATTGCGGTCCGTACTTCCAGAGCGAACGCCTCGACATTTACCACCGCGAAATCAAGAAGCTTTTGGACGCGGGCTGTGCCTACTATTGCTTCTGCACTGAGGAACGCCTGCAGGAAGTTCGCGCCGAACAGGAAAAGACTCACGTGCCGGTCACCGGTTACGACCGCCATTGCCGTAATATCAGCCGCGAAGAAGCCGAGGCACGCATCGCCGCCGGCGAAAAGGCGGTGATCCGCTTCAAGGTGCCCGAAACTGGCGTCACGGAATTCGACGACATGATTCGCGGCCACATCAGCTACCAGAACGAGCTTCTGGACGACCTCGTGCTCATCAAGCGCGACGGTTACCCGACTTATCACTTTGCAAGCGTCGTCGATGACCACTTGATGGGTACGACTCATGTGCTCCGCGGTGACGAATGGATCAGCTCCACGCCGAAACACGAACTCTTGTACAAGGCCTTTGGCTGGCAGCCGCCTGTGTGGTGCCACCTGCCAGTGATTCTCGACAAGAACGGCGGTAAGCTTTCCAAGCGCAAGGGAGCAGCCTCCGTGGGTGACTTCCGCGACCTCGGCTACTTGCCGGAGACGCTCGTGAACTACCTCGCGCTCCTCGGCTGGAACCCGGGCGACGATCGCGAAGTCATGACCATCAAGGAAATGGTCGAAAGCTTCACGCTCGAACGCATCAACCCGAAGTCCGCAAGCTTCGACGAAAAGAAGTTGCAGTGGATGAACGGCCAGCACATCCACCTGTGCGATGACGGCTTCCTCAAGGGAATCATGAAGGAAGGCCTTGCCGCGAAGGGTATCGACCTCTCCAACGAACCGGAAGCACGCCTCGATGAAATCGTGAAGCAGCTCAAGCCGCGCGCCCACTTTGTGCAGGACCTCGCCGAGATGGCAGTGTACTTCTTTGTGGCTCCGACGACCTACGACGAAAAGGGTGCCAAGAAGCACTTTGGCGAAGGCTCCAAGGAAGTCGCGACTCTCGTGCGCGATATGCTCGCTTCCATCGAAGATTTCAAGACTCCGGTCATCGAGAAGGGTTTCTACGACCTCGCCGAACGCTGCGGCCACAAGGTCGGTGAACTCGTGGGTGCTCCGCGCCTCGCCGTGTCCGGCGTTACCGCTGGCCCGGGCCTCTGGGAAATGTTCGAAATCATCGGCAAGGAAGAAGTGCTCCGCCGCATCGACGTGGCGATGCCGCTCATGAAGTAGGTTCCGGGAAACGGCCTCTTGCGCGAATTTTTCCCACATAGAATCCATACGCAGAAGCTGTTCTGCTGCCGTTGTCGCCAGGTGCTCGACCACGGGGTCTATGCGCGCGAACCCTATTCCACCTACGGGGGGATGAAACCCCACCTTCCGCTTCTCTGCGTATGCGACAGGTGCCAGGCGGCGTTCGTCGGCTTTTCGAACGAGTTCGCCTTTTCGCGTCCGGCCGATGCGGGCGATTATACGGGGATCTATGGCTATAGCCGCATTTCTCCGGGCAACTGGCTCTATTTCAAGGAGTCGGTAAAGCCGGGAAAGGTCAAGAGCTACTTCAAGACAAACGACCAGGAAATTGTCGTCGTGAGCTACGATGGCGGTCAGGACATGAAGTTCGTGTTCGACCATCCCGCTCCGGTCCATGAAAAATCTGCGGAAGGCTACCGCCTGCTTCCGGTGCAGAGCGCCCAGACCCTGCTTGGTGATAATGTTTATCACACCCTGCGTGACAAGTTCGGCGTTGCGGTTGGCTTGGTAAAGGACAACGACAAGGACAAGCTTGCGACATTGCTGGAAGATGGCTCCGTGCTGTTCATTACGTTGCCGGAACCTGCCCAGAACGTCCCGAACGATAAACTGTCCGAAGTTGTTCGGAACAAGTTGCGCCAGCTTTTCCCGGATGATGCGGGCCGTGTTTCCGTGACTGTCGGGCAGGGTGTCGTCTATCTGGATGGCCTTGTCAAGAGCGTCATGATGAAGCGTTCTCTCCGCGCTTGCGTCAACAGCATGCCGCGCGTCCGCGGCTGCGTCGATTTTACGAAGGTGATTGCGGAACCTGGCATGACTGACAAACGGATTGAAAACGAAATTTTCATGCTGCTCGAATCCTTTGGGCGCAACGTGTTCGATTACAAGGTGGATGTGGTGAACGGCAAGGGAAACGTTTCCCTATGCTGTATCGAAGGCCTGTGCCCCAAGGACCTGGAAAACAGGATTGCCGAGGTTCCCGGGTTGCAGGACCTGAATTTCTCGATGGTGACGCTGCCTGAAAGGGAAATGCAGAACCGTGAAACTTGCCTGGAGATGGAGCATAGCTATTCGCTGAACTCCCTTCTCCAGGGCGCCAAGATAAAAGTTTCGTTTGTTGATAATAAGTATTTGTTGGAAGGGCGTGTCCATTCGGCCTTCCAGAAACAGATTGCGCTCGTGAACGCGGTAAAGATGACGCTTTCGACTGCCGTGGAAAACCGTTTGCGCGTGGCTGGGAATTTATAGAAAGGAGTGATTATGGCTTCGGGATACGAAAAGATAAATCTCATCAAGAACAAATTGCAGACTCCAATGACGGTGGAACAGCTGGCGGTTGCGCTCGATTGCGGTCCCCGTACCGTATTCCGCCACCTCGATGTCGTCCAGAAGGAAAACTGCGGCCTACGCAAGTACAAAAGCGATGGCAAGACCTTCTATGTCATCCAGCCCGAAGAGAAGGTGAACTTTAACCAGAATATCGTCAAGCAGCTCGACAAGATCAAGAAGAGCATGACTGCAAATTCGGCACCCGAACTCAAGACTGTCAAGCTTTTGGACAAGGTCATCAGCCTCCTCCAGACAACGGACCCCAATGAGTTTAAGCCCGAGGCGATTTCGACCGACCCGGACTACGTAATCGATTATGGCCCGTTCTGCGATGACAAGCTGCAGGATGTCCTGGTCAACCGCGTGCTCAAGGCGATTCACTGCGGGACGACCATCAAGATTCACTACCGCCATTCGACGGATCATTCTTCGATTGCCGAAGAAACAAAGGAAGTGAATCCGGTCAAGGTGATTATGCGTATGGATACGTTGTACCTTATCGCGGGCGAGATGGACGAGAAGGGTAACCAGATTTTCAAGAATTACCTGTTCGAGAATATTGACAATGTGACGGAGACGAACCAGCAGTCTCCCCGGTTCGTTTTCGATGCGAAGACCCACTACAAGTATGCGTTCGGAAAGTTTACCGGCCAGGGCAAGGTAGAAGACGTCTCGCTTGAAATCAGGAACAAGTGGCTGCAGACGCAGTTCGAACGTTCCCATTTCAATCCGCCGGTTGCCAAACGCTACGACAGGAACAAGAACATGATTGTCGACATGAAACTCCGCATTACGCCGGATTTCAAGACGTGGCTCATGGGAGTTTCCGGCGATATCCGTATCTTGAAACCCGCCTCGTTGAAGGACGATATCAAGCAGATGATGAAGAAAGTTCTCTCGGAAATGGACGCCTGAGATGGAAGAACATAACCTTTCGGACTATACCTTCGAATTCCCGAAGGAACTGATTGCAAGCCGCACGGCAGGGAAGGGCAAGACGCGCATTCTGCATTGCCCCAAGGATGGCGGCGAACGCCACATCATGAAGGCGCCCGAGATTGTCGACCTCTTCAATCCCGGCGACTGCCTCGTGGTGAACAACACCAAGGTGATTCCCGCGCGCCTCTACGGGCATACGATGCACGGCGGTGAAGTCGAAACGCTCCTGGTGCAGTCGCTCATCCCTTCCGAGGACGGATGCGCCCGCTACGAGGCCCAGGTGCGCCCTGGAAAATCGTTCAAGGTCGGCCGCGAATTCGACATTGCGGGCGTGAAGGCGACCGTGGAAGAGATTCACGAGGACGGCTCGCGCGTGCTGCGTTTCTCGGTGACGCCCGTGGAACTCGAGGCGGTGATGAACCGCGAAGGCCACGTGCCGCTCCCTCCGTACATAAACCGCCCCGACGACGAGGACGACAAGAAGGCCTACCAGACGATTTTCGCGAAGTACTCGGGTGCCGTTGCCGCCCCGACGGCGAGTCTGCATTTTAGCGAGCAGATGCTTGCCGACCTGAAGGCGAAGGGCGTGCATGTGGCCGAGGTGACGCTGCATGTGGGGCCGGGTACGTTTCAGAACATTTCTGTCGAGGACTTCACCCAGCACAAGATGCACGGCGAACACTACGAACTCACGCAGGAAAACGCCGACATCATCAACAAGGCGAAGGCTGCCGGCGGCCGCATCGTGACGGTCGGGACGACGAGTACCCGTGTCGTGGAGACGATTGCCGACGAGAACGGAATCGTGAAGGCGCAGAAGGGTATCACGCACGCGTTCTTCTATCCCGGCTACCGCTACAAGATTGTAGACGGCCTCCTCACGAACTTCCACTGGCCCAAGAGTTCGCTCATCCTGCTCGTTTCTGCGTTCTATGGGCGCGAAAACACCTTGGCCGCTTACAAGATGGCGGTCGAGAACAAGATGAAGCTGTTCAGCTACGGCGACGGAATGCTAATTTTATAACCGAAGGCGAAGCTTTGCTTTGCCGTGTCCGCGCGAGCGGTCTAATGAAAAAGGAAAAGACATGAAGATTGCAGTTATCGGCGGTGCCGGCTACATTGGATCCCACACGACGCGTGAACTTTTGGACCGCGGACACGAGGTCTGCGTTTTTGACAACCTCAGCAGCGGTCTCGAACAGAACCTGTTCCCCGAAGCTGGATTCGTGAAGGGCGACATTTTGCACCCCGAAGAGATTGGCGCATTCCTGAATGATTTCAAGCCCGAGGGCCTCGTTCACTTGGCCGCCTTCAAGGCCGCCGGCGAGTCGATGATTAATCCCGAGAAGTACAGCGTGAACAACATTACGGGTTCCATCAACATCCTGAATGCGGCGACCGCTGCCGGCGTGAAGTACTTCGTGTTCTCGAGTTCTGCGGCTACTTACGGCGCCCCGAAGTACCAGCCTGTCGACGAGGAACACCCGACCGACCCTGAAAACTACTACGGCTACACGAAACTCGCCATAGAAGGGTTCCTCAAGTGGTATGACAAACTGCGTGGAATCAAGTTTGCGGCGCTCCGCTATTTTAATGCTGCGGGCTACGACGTGAAGGGCCGCATCAACGGTCTCGAGAAGAACCCGGCGAACCTCATCCCGGTGGTGATGGAAGCGTTGCTCGGCAAGCGCAAGGAACTGCTCGTGTTCGGTAACGACTACGACACTCCCGATGGCACGGGCGTGCGCGACTACATCCACGTGAACGATCTTGCAATTGGTCACGGGATGGCGTTCGATTACCTGCAGAAGAACAACAAGAGCCTGATTGTGAACCTCGGCGTGCAGCAGGGGAGTTCCGTGCTCGACGTTATCCACATGGCAGAGAAGGTGAGCGGCCGCAAGTGCCCGTACCGCATTGTGGAACGCCGCCCGGGCGACCCCGCGACGCTTGTGGCAAATCCCGGCAAGGCTCACGAAGTTCTCGGCTGGAAGGCGCAGTACAGCGACTTGGAAACGCTGCTCGCGACCACCTGGAAGGCCTACCTCGCCAACGAGAAATAAGTTTTAAACGCCGGCCTTTTCGAGCAGCCTCTTCGCCTGCTTTGCGATGAGGTCGGAATCGTTCAGTTCGATTACCTTCTGCAACCGCTTGATGCCTTCTTCGGGCTCAATCCCGAAGTTGACCCTGAGCTCCCCGATATTGAACAGGGCGCGCCTGGCGAGTGTTTCGTTCTTTTCGCTCTTGAGACCCTTTTCGAGCAGCAACAGCGCGGTTTCCGTAAGGCCGCGCGCTTTTGCCGTGTCGCCCCATTCGAGCCATTGCGTGCTCGCGACGTCGATGAAGAGGTTCGGGTTCGTCAGCCTTTCGGCGAACTTCGCGGTAAATTCTCTGTCGGCGGGCTGTTCCTGCAGTACGGCGGTCATCGCCTGGCAGAGCAGCTGGCGCGCGGCATCGTAGTGTCCCTTCTTCGCTTCCTGGAATCCTTCGTCCATCTGGGAGCGCATTTTCTGCTTGCGTTCCGCGGCGAGGTTCCTGGTCGCGGCGCGGCGGAAGCGTTCTTCGAGGGCGTCGGCCTTCTTTTCGGCCTCGCTCCTCCTGCGTCTCGGAATCTTGATTCCGGCGAGGGCGCCGAGTCCGAAGGCGGGCGCGGAGGCTGCTGCCACGGCGGCGTAGATTCCGCCGTTCACGAGTACGTTCACGGTCAAGTCCAGGAGGAGCCCGGCGACGGCAAACGCCCTGACGCCGGTGGAAATCGAATCTTTCCTCTCGTCGAATGCGGCGGCCCCGAGCATGAATGCGAGCGCGACGCTAGCACCCATGTAGCGTTCCATGGCGAACTGCTTGAAAAAGCTCGTCGATGTCAGCATGTCGGCAAGCAGCCCCCCGAGCGCGATAAACGCAAGGAAGGTGCTGAGCGTGATGGGGACTCCCCACCGGTCCGCGAGCTTTACGTACGCGAACAGGAAGAATACCGCGAAAATGATGAAGCTCCATGCGCTGGGGGAGAGCAGGGCGCTGGTGAACAGCCTGTCGTATTCCCCGTCCTTGGGCACGAACGCGAAACGGTACCGCACGAACTTGTCCGTGAACCTCTTGATATACTTGTGGCATTCCTTCTCGAAGTGGGCTTCCTTGGGGTAGAAGCCCTGTTCCTGCACGAACTGCTCCTTGCCGCCGCCGATTTCCCACCATTCGCGGAATTCCTTCCTCATGGCCTTCGTACGTTCTTCGATATCGAATGTCTTGCCTGCTGAGAGGATCCTGTCGCGGTACTGCACGAATTCCTGGAGCTTCGTCTTGTCGTCGTCGGTGAGGCCCACCGTGCGGAACTGCGCGGCGCCTTCTTCCGCCCACCATTTCTCGAACGACTTCTCGATGTTGCTTTCGAGTTCCTTCTGGCTGATGACGGGGGAAAGTGCTGTGACGGCGTTGAAGATGCCGATGCCGAGGACGATGGCCGCGACAATGTAGTGGTGCACCTGGAGGCGCTTTACGAATCTCTTGATGGCTTTCTGCAGGTTGCTCATGGTTGTCACCTCTTTCCGTATTCGCCCAGCTGGTTCCAGAGGAAGTCCGTGTTCACGTCGCGGTAGCCCTGCGCATTCACCTGTTCGCGCAGCTTGTGCGCGATGTCGAAAAGGTTCGGGGTGTTCTGCATGCGTTCGAAGCTATCGAAAATCGTGAGGCTGTCGATCCATTTGGCAAGTTCGGGGAAGCGGCTGTCCTCGAAGCGGTTCTCGCGGCCCGTCTTGAGGTATTCGAGGTAGCGGTCCGTAATCTTGTAGCCGTCTTCCGTGAAAATATCCATCGCGCGCGGGAACAGCTTGTAGCCCGTGAGGTACTCGTGGACGATGATGCCGAAGCTGAAGTAGTCGACCGATGACGAAAGGTTTTCGCCCATGATGGCCTGCTCGGGCGCGCTGTAGCACGGCGTGAGCTGGCCGCCGTATTCGTTCACCGTCTCGCGGAGCTTCGCCTGTGCGTAGCCGAAGTCGCAGATGAGGATCTTGTGGTTGTTCTTGTGCTGCGGATTCTGGCACAGGAGCAGGTTTTTCGGCTTCAGGTCCTTGTGCACCACCTGGTAGTAGTGCAGCTGGCTGATCGTGTTCGCGAGGTAGGCGATCTGCGCCACGCGCTGCAAGATCTCGTCGTCGGAAAGCTTGGTCTTGAACGTCCTGTCGAGCGAGCAACCCTTGATGAATTCCATCTTCAGGTAGGGGTGCCTTCCGGCGAGTCCGCCGCCAAAGCTCTGCACCACTCCCTCGATGTTCGTGGCGCGGATGAGGTTGTTGATGCGGATTTCGTCCTGGAACGCGCTCAGGAGCATGTTCAGGCGGTGGAGCCTGTTCTTGCCCGGTGCCGCCCAGAACTTGCATATCTTCACGACGATCTCGCGTTCTCCGTAGTGCTTCTCGTCGTTCGCGTGTTCAATCCAGAAGTTCGCGCGGTAGAGGTTGTTCGTGCCCTCGAGAGTCAGCGGCTCGACGAGCTCGATTTTCTCCATGGCGCCGCTGTGCAGGAATTCCGGGTTCTGGTCGAACCACCGCTGGTATTCCTGCATGCTATAGTGAGGGCGCAGCGCGAGGTTGCGCGACACCCTGTCCAGTACTTCCGCCAAGATATTTCTGAGCATGCCTTAAATTTAGCTAATCGGGGGTACAAAAAGAGGCTGGGATAATTATAGCGTGTTTATACAAACGGTTCGTAGTAAAAATATAACATGACAGCGTAAAAAGCTATCGGATGTCCATCTTTTGCACGATTGAATTGTTCCGCGACCTGGCCTGCACAATATAGCTGCCTGTCGGAATGTCCGTGACGACCGTGGCATTTTTGCCGGAAACATGGTGCTGTTCCAGGGTCTGGCCCATGAGGGAGAATATGGTTATCTCGGTCGGGCCTTCGATGCCGCTGACGGAAATTTGGCGGCCCTGAATGTCGAGATGGGCACTACCCATCTGCGGCAGGGACGAAATTTTTATTTCCTGGGCGTCGAGCATCGCATTGCAGGAGTCGAACTCGGCTCGGACTGCGGAGGGAATCATTGGACACGGGATGCTCGCCACTTCAATTAAATCATAATATTTAGGTTCACCTGATCCATAATCGTTGCCTAGCCAGCACCGGTTGTTATACACAAGACCATCGTAGATTTTCCTTCCGGTCGAATCGCTATAGGACTTGAATAAATCAATGATGTAATTTGAGATGGAATCGGCATATTCCTGAGAAGTTTGGTAGAAACCTTCCCGTTGGAGGCGCATGAATTCAGATTTAAACACCTCTGTTATAGGGTGTTCCTTTTCATAAGCGACACATTCTTCATCGGTAGAACATGGACGAATAAAGTACAAGGCCGGTGTATTCGATGTCTCTTTGCCCATACCTAGAGCTATAGTAATAAAAACTAGGGTGTTGGAATCTAATTCGGAATAATAGAAACGATCAAGGCCATCCTTTCTAAATTTTTTTGCAGAAGGATTCCAATGGTTGATTGATGAAAAATCGAAGTCGATATCCTGATATGCGCCATCATCCAAATCCATAAAGGGATTGAGATTTACAAGCATAAATGGCTCCGGCCAACGCGTCAGCTCAATTCTCTTTGAACACGCGAAAGCCATCGCCGTTGAGAAGATTATGATAAGAAGAATGTTTTTCTTCACATTTTTCACCACATCAGCAGTTTTTATTCCATCGTCTTCTCGAGCGCCTTCGTGACGACGTCGTAGGCATCGTCGACGGTGTCGCAGAAATGGAACAACTTGATGTCTTCCTTGTCGATCATCCCGGTCTCGGCGAGGTAGTTCCAGTTGATGACCTTGTTCCAGTACTTGGAGCCGAAAATCACCACGGGCATGCGGTCGCCGTACTTCTTGGTCTGGATGAGCGTGAGGATCTCGAACATCTCGTCGAGGGTGCCGAATCCGCCCGGGAACACGACCATGGCCTTGGCCAGTTTCATGAACCAGTACTTGCGGATGAAGAAGTAGCGGAACTGCAGGTTCAGCTCGTCGTCGATGTAGGGGTTCGGGTGCTGTTCGAACGGAAGCCTGATGTTGAGGCCGACGGAAGATGTACCCACGTCGTTTGCGCCACGGTTGCCCGCTTCCATGATGCCCGGACCGCCGCCGGTCATTATGGCGAAGCCCTTGTGCTGCTTGTTGGCCCAGCGGCCGAGCTTTGCGCCCAGTTCGTGTGCGGCGTCGTAGTATTCTGCTACGGTCTCGAGCCTCTTGAGTCGGGCAATCTCCTTCTTGTCCTTGCATCCCTTCAGGCGTTTCTTGATTTCGCTCATCGGGAGCGTTCGTGCCGAACCGAAGAATACGATGGTGTTCTGGACGCCTTCCTGCTGGAAAATCTGGTTGGGGGCCATGAATTCGGCGATAATCCTGATGGGACGGCCGATGTCGCTGTCGATAAAGTCCATGTTGTGGTAGATCATCTTGCCGGGAATCGTCGAAATCGCATTCTTCTTTTTTGTAGCCATAGGAAACTCCTTTTTTATCCTTTCCTTGACAAAATACCTTAAGAAGGGACAAAAAGCAAATAAAAAACGCTTTTTTTTGCTTTCATTCGAAAAAATCGTTATATTTGAGGTATGCTAGTAAAAATCTGGACAGACAGCTTCATCATCACCGGCGAAATCGACACCCTGCGTGACGAGCGCCTTACGGACTACATCCGCGAGAACAAGGACTTCATCGCCGTGACCCAGGTACGCGTGAGCGACAGGAGCGAGAAGGACCTTTTCCGTACGCACTTCCTCAACGTGAGCACGAGCCACATCGAGATTATCCTGCCCGCGGAATAGCGATAGGATAGAATCCATACAAAAGAAGCCGCCCCCGAAGGAGCGGCTTGAATTGTATAGTCTTGGATCCCGGGTTACATGAAGTACCAGGAGAGGATTGCGCTGGCCTTGAATCCGACGTCGAGGCGGGTATCCTCGTAGTTGACGCCGGCTTCGACTCCTTCTCTGTCAAAGTAGTCGAAACCGAGACCGACCTTGCCGGTCAGGTAGAGCCCGCCCACCAGGTTTGCGTGGACACCGGCCAATGCGTTGAGGGTGAACTGGTTGTTGTCTTCACCCCAGTGGCTGATCAGGAACTCTCCGCCAATGGAAAGCGGAAGGACGACTTGCATGAAGTAGTAGTCAAAGCCCACACCGATCTGAATTTGGGTGTAGTCGTCTGCACGGTCAATGCTCGTTCCCGGACCGAACTGGGTGGCTTCGGTTTCACGGGTGGTCTCGCCGTGATGGTACAGTCCGAGGATGGCGGACAGTTCCATGTTGGGAGCGAACTTGAACGATACGTAGAACTTTTGGATTCCTTCGTTGTCGATGGCGTCGACCAGGTCCAGGCCCAAGGCAATGAATTCTCCGCCGGAACTGGCCGGGGCGCTGGACGTGCTCTGTTCCTGTTTGGCCGGTGCGCTGCTACCGCCGTCCGACGTGCTCTGGCTGGTTGCCGCAGGAGCGTCTTCTTCGTATTCGTCTTCTTCGTCGTCCTGGGCATAGCTGTAGCTGCAGAGAGCCATAGCGGTGAGGGCTGCTAGGAAAATTTTCTTCATATTCCATACTCCTTGTTGTTGATATAGCAAAAGATAAGCTAAATCAGGCCGGACGTCTATGGAATATGCCGGGAACCTACCATTCCATCGAAATTTTGGCGATAAGGAACCGTCTGGACACTTCGTCGAGCTTGGCTGGGTCGATTTCGAACCCGAGAAGGCCCGCGTAGATCACGAATGGGCTTGCCGTGCAGCCCTGGTCGTTGCACTTCACCTTCACGAAGAGGGCCCCGTTTACAATTTCGATGCCGAGAACGTGCTCGTTCAGGTCGATTTCCTGCCCGCGGTGGTTCTTCACGACGGGGAGCGCCTTGACATTGAACCGCTCCATCAGGTCGGCGGGGATGCTTTCGGGTGTGTGACGGTACACCATCGCCTTCGGGAAGTGCTTGCTGAGCTTTTCCTTGAGGGGCTCGATGTTCACGATTTCCATGCCCCGCGGGAACGGCGAACTCAGTTGCGCCATGAGTGCAGGCAGGTTCTCGGGCGAAATATCGAGTTTCTGCAGCAGGTCCACGCTGATGATTTCGCAGTACGTCTCGAGTCCGAGGGGGAGCGCGCCCATGTTAGAGATGCGCGGCTTGGGGCTGAAGCCCTCGCTGAACTTCACCGGGATGCCTGCGCACAGGAACGTACGCTCGAAGAAACTGAGCATGTTCTGGTGGGGCAAAAAGCGGCTGAGGCCAGTCTTCTTGAAGGTGATCTTGTAGCTGAAACTTTCGGTCTTCTTGGGACGGCGTTCCGCGACAAGCTTCTTGATCTCTTCGGGGGTACGGCTCGGCGCCTTGTGGCGCACCGGGTCGTCGGCGAGCTTGATTTCGGCACCGAATCCGGGGATGCCGCACTTCTGGCAATCACCCCATTTGCAGTTGGGGACGGGCTCGCTGTTCGGGTCGAACGCCTTCTCCCATTCGCGGCGCAGGTACTGCTTGGTGGTGCCCGCATGGATGAAGTCCCACGGGAACACCTCGTCCTTCTCGCGTTCGCGGTATACCCAGCTAGTGTCGTAGCCGGTCTTTTGCCACACGGCTTCCCACTTGGCGAAGTCGAACCGGTAGCTGTCGCTTTCGAAGATGATTCCCTGCTTGTAGGCCTCGTAGATGACGGGCCCGAGGCTCCTGTCGCCACGGCTGTAGATGGCCTCGAGGAAGCTCGTTTCCCAGCTCGCCCAGTTGATCTTTACGTTCGGGTGCTTGAAGAACTTCTCGCGCACGTAGCGGATGTGCTTGAGCGCGGTTTCCTTGTCCATGAACGGCGCCCACTGGAGGCCCGTGAACGATTTGGGAATCAGGATGCCGATGCTGACTGCAATCTGGATGCCGCGGTTATACTTGCGCCCGATTTTTACGAGGTTGAAGATGAGGTCGCAGAACGCCTGCATGTCGGCCTCGTTCTCGGTCGGGAATCCGATCATTGTGTATAACTTAATCTTGTTGAACCCGCTGCTGAACGCATGCTCGGCGGCATCGTACATGTCCTGGTCGCTGATGGTCTTGTTGATCATCTTGCGGATGCGCTCGGAGCCCGTCTCGGGGGCGAACGTGGCGCTGCGGCCACCCTTGAGGGCTGCAATCTTGCCGGCGAGCGTCTGCCCGAAACTGTTCACGCGGATGCTCGGGAGGCTCACGTCCACCGTATCGAAGAACGGGTCGTCGATGATGCTGTCGGTGAGTGCCTCCACCGGCTTGTAGTCGGCGGTAGAAAGGCTCAAAAGTCCGAGTTCGCGTTCGCCGGTGGCGCGGATGCCCGCCTTCGCGATGTCCAATACATCGTCCGGATTGAGTTCGCGGCACGGGCGGTACCAGATGCCTGCCTGGCAAAAACGGCAACCCTGCGCACAGCCGCGCATGACTTCCACGCTGAAGCGGTTGTGTACCAGCTGCATGTTGGCGATGAGGTTTTTGACCGGGTAGTCTTTCGGGTCCATTACCGGGATGAACAGGCGGCGAACCCCGTTCGTGGTGGCGTAGGCGCCGGCGGCAGGTTCCGCCGGCACAATCGCGCCGAATTCGTTCGTGACTACCGGGCGCAAGCTCGGCACGTAAACGCCGTCAATCTTTGATAGGTTCGCAAGGATTTCGGCGCGACTGAGGCCCGCCTTGCGGCCCTCGCCTACGCACCGCAGAAAGTCAATCATGACTTTCTCCCCGTCGCCAATCATGAACGCGTCGAAGAAGTCGGCGACGGGCTCGGGGTTCGCCATCGAGGGCCCGCCGGCAACCACGATGGGGTCATCTTCCTTGCGGTCCTTCTGCCACGCGGGAATGCGGGCGAGTTCCAGCACGTAGGGCACGTTGGTAAAATTCAGCTCCGTCTGGAGCGTCATGCCCACCACTTCGAATTCGCGTACCGGCGTGTAGGTCGCGTAGCTGTACAGCGGAATATCGTACTTCGCCATCTCGCGGGCCATGTCGTCCCACGGCGCGAACGAGACTTCGCAAAGCAGGTCGCTCTCGCGGTTTATCACGTGGTACAGGATGCGGATGCCGTTGTTGCTCATCCCGATTTCGTAGGTGTCCGGGAATACGAACGCCATGCGGCAGAGCATCTGACTGTGGTCCTTTACCACGCTGTTCGCCTCGCCGCCCATGTAACGGGCTGGACTTTCTACGGCGGGTAACGCTAAGGCGATTTTTTCGAGGATGGTCATAGTGTCAAATTTAGAAAAAGGAACCTTAAAAGCACGTTTTTTTATAAAATTTTCGTTTACTTGAGAACGAAAACATATTTCTTTTGATAAATTTATGGTATGAGCTTCTTTTCTTATTTCCTTTGCCTTGTATTTTTTGTCGGCGGTGTCGTCGCGGCCTATTTCGTACCCGAAAAGACTCTGGCCCTGCACCTGAAATTTGTATTGATTGGAGCCTGGGGCGCGGTTCTCGGCCTCCTGTACTACAGCCATTGCAAGCGCAAGTTCACCGAAGCCGAAGCGAACTTTACCGAAGCCCTCAATGAGACCCGCAACGCGTCCCCGAAAACCGAGTATGTGCCCGTTGTCCCGTCCCTGAGCGATGAACCGCAGCCTTTTGAAGGCCCGAGCGTAAAGAAGAAGCCTTTCGACAGCATTCTCCCTCCCGAAGCGATTCCGGCAGCCGAGGCCCTCAAGCAGGTGGATGCCGTACAGCATGCCTTCCCGCTCGATGCCTGGAACACGTTCTGCAAGCGTATCCTCAAGAACAGGCCGTTCCCCGATGTGGTGGAGGCTCTCGAGAAGTCGCTCCCCGAACTGTTCCCGGGTGGCGCAGGCATCCTCTACATGTACGGCGGCGTGCAGACCGAACTCCACAAGATTCTCTCGTTCGGTGATTACGTTATCAGTGATGACGTGATTATGCCGGGCGAATGCGCGAGCTACAACGTGGGCGATGTCGTGGTGAGCGACTATACCTCCGGTGAATTTACGGGCGGATGCACCCACCTGCACCACCACCCGCAGGGTGTTTCCTTCTGCGCCCCGATTGAAGGCCTCGAGGAGCATTTCGGCATCCTCTCGGTCCAGGTGGACAAGTTCCCCGAGGGCGATTCTCTCGAATTCTGGAAGGCGAAGGTGAGCATTGTCGCCGCGACCTTCGGGCTTTACGTGGCGAACCAGAACCTCAACTTGCGGTTCCAACAGCACAGCATCCGCGACAACCTTACGGGGCTGTTCAACAGGCGCTACATGGAAGAATCCCTGCGCCGCGAAGTGGCTGCCGCAAACCGCCATGCGACCCCGATAGGGATAATCATGATTTACCCCGATGCGGCCGAGGCCATCAAGACCGAGAAGGGCAACCACGCCCTCGAGCAGCTGCTCTGGGAACTGGGCCAGCGCCTGCCCGGGTTCATCCGTACCGAAGATATCCCCTGCAGGTTCGACGGTAACGTGCTGTGTGTGATTCTGCCCGGCGCCGATAGCAAGATTACGCTTGAACGCGCAGAACGCATCCGTAACGAGATTTCTCAGTTGCAGATTTCCTACGGCGACGGAATCCTTGCGACCAAGCTGAGCCTTGGCGTGTCCGTGATGCCCGACCACGCGATTGACGAGGGAACCCTCATCTACAACGCGCAGGTGGCCCTCAAGGCGGCACTCGAGAACGGCGGCGACAGGGCTGTGTCGTTCGGCGCTCTCCGCACGTAGTTTCCCGCAAAAAACAAGGACTATAAACCAAAACACCCCGACCGAAGCCGGGGTGTTCTTTGGGGTTAGGAGGAGAACAAAGAGTTCTTGTACTATAAGATAGTAAAAAAAACGGGCAGCGAACATTAAATTTGTGTTTTTTCCAAAAAAGTGTAGAGAACTTCACACCACCCGCAAAAAAGCGGGGCGAAGCGTCCCGTTTTTCAAAAAGGGGCGATTTCGCCGTTTGGCCTGGAAATAATCGGCCTTCATTTTCTAAATTATATGCCGTATGAAGAAGTTTATTGCTCCAGTTGTCTTGTTTATCGTGGCAGCAGGGCTTGGCGCCTATTTGCTCCTTGATTTTTCCGCGGTTAAGTCGTCTTTTGATGCGGAATCCTACCTGGAAGCCCGCAGCAGGATAGATTCCCTGCAGGTAGCCCTGTTCGAGGCTCAGGGGAACCCCGATTTACAGCTTAGTATACGCACCGAACTGGAACAGTCCTGGGAATCCCTGGGCGATATGAGGACTGCACCCGTGCCCGTCGCTGCGGAAAACCCGCTGGGAGTTTCCAGCGAGACCATGCTCTGGATTGCTGGGGGCGTCGCTGCGATTATCCTTTGCATTATCTTGCTTTTCGCCGTCCTTGCGCACAGGAAGAAGGTCCTCACCATGAAGATGGAGGCCATCAAGGCCGCAGAAGAACAGCGATTCAAGGAACCGAAGGGTGGGCTCGACGACGAGACGATTGCGCGCCCTCGCCCGCAGAAGCGTTCCATCATAGACGAAGTGTCCGAGTTCGCCGAGCGCGAAAAGCAGCAGGAACTGCCCAAGATGGCGTTCGAGGACGAGAACGGCGTGCCCGAGAACAAGATTATGACGACCGACCTCGATGCGCCGCGCCCGCAGCTCAGGCCTACGGCGAAGGAACGCATCACCTCGGCCATGCAGTCGCTTTCCGACGTGCTCCGCTCCCCGCGCGGCGTGACCCGTGACCGCACCATGAAGATTCGTGCGCAGAGCCACAACATGACGGGCGACCCGACCCTGCAGGCGAAATCGCCCCTCAAGACCAGCAGGTTCGACCGCGAACTCACGGAAAAGACGAAGATCATGCAGATGTCCCGCCGCGGGTTCCCTGCTTCCGCAATCGCATCGCAGTTGAAGATTCCGCAAGATCAGGTCGAGGCCGTTATCAAGGAATCCCTAGAATCGGGGAACTAGATGCGTTACCGCTTCCGCTGTGAATACCTGGGAAGCGCCTTCTACGGTTGGCAAGAACAGAACTGCGCGGGCAAGACGCGCTTTGTTACGGTGCAGTCCACTCTCGAGGAAGCCCTGACTACGGCTCTCCGCGCGCCTATCCGCGTGGTGGGTTCCGGGCGTACGGATACGGGCGTGCATGCCCGCGGGCAGTGCGTCCACTTCGATTTCGACGGCGAACTGGACCCGGTACGTACGGTCCGCTCCGTAAACGGCCTCACCAAGAGACTCATCCGCATACGTGACCTCGAAGCGTGCCCGAGCGAGTTCCATTCCCGCTACGACGCGCTTTCGCGTTACTACCAGTACACCATCTTTACGCGGCCCGTAGCCCTGATGCGCGATTTTGGCTGGGAATGCGGCAGCGTTGACCTTAACTTGGATGTAATGGAATGCGAGGCGAAGGCCTTCCTGGGCGAACATGACTTTATCGATTTCTGCATTCCCCGTAACGACAGCAAGTCCACTCTCTGCACGCTGACGGAATTCCGCCTGGAACGCCTGAACGACTGGAGTTGCATGTTCCACATCAGGGGCAACCGCTTTTTGCACCGGCAGGTGCGTGCGATGGTCGGAACCCTGTTCGATATCGGCCGCGGGCGTTACCCGTTGGGTACGGTGGAAAAGATATTCGCCAAGGATTTCAAGGGCGAACGTACCTGGGCTCCTCCCCAGGGGCTTGTGCTCCAGGATGTAGAGTACAGCGATTACTGACTAACAACTAGTCACTATTGACGCCTGAGCAGGTCGAGCATTTCCTTCACGGCGCGTTCAAGGCCCACGAGGACTGCCCTCGCCACGATGCTGTGGCCGATGTTGAGTTCTTCGATGCCCTCGATGGCTGCAATGGCTTCCACGTTCCTGTAGTTGAGACCGTGACCTGCATTGACGCGCAGGCCGTACTTCTTTGCAAGGACGGTCATGTCCTGGATGGCGGAAATTTCGCGGTTGACTTCCTGGATGCTGCCGAGGTCGCAAGCCGAGGCGTACCTTGCGGTGCTGAATTCCACGAAGTCGGCACCGACCTTCTTCGATGCCTTCACCTGCTCGGTTTCGGGGTCGATGAAGATGCATGTCGCGATGTCGTTGTTCTTGAGGGTCATCACGATTTTTGCAATCTCGTCAATCTTTGCCGCGACGTTCATGCCCGCCTCGGTCGTGATTTCCTGGCTGTTCTCGGGTACGAGCGTCACCATGTCGGGCTGCACGTTGATGGCGAACTGCACCATCTCGGGATTGGTAGAAATCTGGAGGTTGAGCTTCGTGGAAACCGTGCCGCGCAAAAGCTTGAGGTCGCGGTCCTGGATGTGACGCTTGTCTTCGCGCAGGTGGGCTACAATCCCGTTGCACCCGGCGAGTTCGGCAATAATCGCTGCGGCAACCGGATCCGGTTCGCGGATCTTGCGTGCTTCACGGATAGTGGCGATGTGGTCTACGTTGACACCCAGTTTTACGGTCATGGAAACTACTCCTTGTTGGTGTTCATAAAGGTAGATAAATTTATGAGCGTGGTACCCTGCGCGGTCGTTTTTTCTTTCAATGTCTTGACTTTCTGGACGCTCTCGAGCGTGAGGGGGAGAATGATTGCCGCCATGCCGCTCCTTGCTGCCCCGCGGAGTTTCTTGTGGACGAAGTCGTCAATGCTGCTGTTCGAGGGGTTGTAGGGCGTGATAATCTTGCAGTTCATGCCCACTTCGGGGCAGACGTCCGAAACCTTGGACTTGCTGTTGCCCGAAAGGTCAGCAAACCACAGCTGGTGTGCCTTCGCTGCGTTGAGTACCGCCTGCAGCAGCGGCTTGTGTTCGACTGCCTTGTCGGCGAATCGCGTGGCTATCCCGTTTGCCGAGGGTACGAGCGTCTTGGCGTCCGCAATGATTTCTGAAATCTGGTCTTCCGTGAGGTAACTGCGGATGGCGCGCATGTTCTTGTGCCTGCTGTCAAGGCTGTTCGATTCCATGAGGAGCCACAGTACGAGTTCCTTGTTCTTTATCTTGTCCAGGTCGGGGTAGAAGCCCTTCGGCATGTCGAACGGGGTTATCAGCAGGTCGTAGGGGTAGTCGAGCGAATTGAGCGCCGCGATGATTTCGGGCATAATCCTTTTTTGCTGGAAAGCTTCTCCGGTTATCTGGAACGAGACTGAAAGGTACGATGCGTTGTCGCGGAATATGTTGCGTGATATTTGCAGGTTTATCCGGAGCGTATCGCCATCGGGGGAGAGCGCGTCCAGGTTTGCAGACTGGAACGCGTCGTTGTCGTTGAAAAGCTCCTCCATGTAGAGGACCTTCCCGTTGTTCTTGTCGATGAACCGCTTCGCCTGCAACAGGTAGCGGATAATCGTGGTTCCGTTCCCGAGAGTCCACACGTCGCGCTTTTTCCGGCGGGAGAACTGCGCCTGGATAACGCCTATGTTTGCCTTCATGCGGTCGATAAACGGCGTGGTGTCCTGTACGGAAGCGGTCGTGTCTGCAATTTCTTCTGCCGGAGTATCGCTCTTCGCCCATAAACTTTCGATATCGCTCTTGGGGAGTAGGTAGGCTGCCGTAGCGAGTACCCCGAGAACAATAAATATGGCGATTATATGCTTTGCGTTTTTCATCCCCTCCAAATATAATTATATTGCGGGCATGCCAATCCTCTTTGCAATCGCCGGAGCCACGGGAATAGGGAAGTCGCGCCTTTCGCTCGACCTCGCGGAACGATTCGATGCCGAAATAATCGGGGTGGATTCGCGCCAGATATACACGGGCTTCGCGATAGGGACGGCACAGCCTTCACCTGCAGAAATGGAGCGGGTAAAACACCACATGGTAAACTTCCTTGACCCGCGGGAAACTTTTTCGGCGGGGGATTTTTGCAGGATCGTGCGCGAACTGCTGGAAGCAAATCCCGGCAGGAACTACATTGCGGTTGGCGGTACGGGACTTTACCTGCAGTCGCTGATGCTCGGGCTCCCGAAAATCCCGAAGATAGAGCCGAGTGTGCGTGCAGGCCTTGAAGAAAAAGCTGTCTGCGAAGGTCTTGATAGTTTGTTCAAAACTGCGCAGGAAGTAGACCCCGAGGCGATGGCCGGAGTCGAGAAGGAAAACGCCCAGCGCATCATCCGCATACTGGAAGTGTGGCAGGCGACGGGCCGCAAGCTTTCGGACTGGCAAAAGGAACGCGAGGGCGGTATCGGGCAGATTCCTGTCTTCTGGCTCCAGCGTTCGCGCGAAAACCTGTACGCCCGCATCAACGCCCGCGTGGACAAGATGATGGCGGATGGCTGGCTCGATGAGGTTCACCGCCTTGCAAAGAACGTGCCGCTCGATGCTCCCGCATGGCAGAGTCTCGGGTACCGTGAACTCCTGCAGGCGACATCACCTGCGGATGTGGCGCGGGTTGTCGATGAGGTCAAACGCAAGACCCGCAACTACGCGAAACGCCAACTGACATGGTTCCGCTGGCAAATTCCCTCTGTTTCCGTGGATTTGGAAACTCTCGCGAACCCGTACGAGTATATCGTAGGCCAGATTTAATATATTTGCTCCATAAAACTGGAGTTTCTATGAAGAATATCGTCATTACCGGCGGTGCAGGCTTTATCGGAAGCCACGTGGTTCGCCTGTTCGTGAACAAGTACCCGGAATACAAGATTATCAACCTCGATAAGCTTACCTATGCGGGCAACCTCGCGAACCTCAAGGATATCGAGAACAAGCCGAACTACAAGTTCGTGAAGATGGACATCTGCGACTTTGACGCGTTCTACAAGCTCATGCAGGATGAGCATGTCGACGGTATCATCCATCTGGCGGCAGAAAGTCACGTGGACCGCTCCATCAAGGACCCGTTCACGTTTGCCAAGACGAACGTCATGGGAACTTTGAGCCTGCTCCAGGCAGCCAAGCTCTACTGGGAAAGCCTCCCCGAAAAGTACGAAGGCAAGCGCTTCTACCACATCTCTACCGACGAAGTCTATGGCGCCCTCAAGATGAACCACCCGGAAGGCATCACGCCCCCGTTCACCACGACGGCAAGCTCCAGCGAACATCACCTGGCTTACGGCGACGACTTCTTCTACGAGACGACCAAGTACACGCCGCATAGCCCGTATTCTGCATCCAAGGCGGGCTCCGACCACTTTGTGCGCGCGTTCCACGACACCTACGGCATGCCGACGATTGTCACGAACTGCAGCAACAACTACGGGCCCTACCAGTTCCCCGAAAAGCTGATTCCGCTCTTCATCAACAACATCCGCCACAAGAAGCCGCTCCCGGTTTACGGCAAGGGCGAGAACGTTCGCGACTGGCTCTTCGTGGAAGATCACGCCCGCGCTATCGACGTGATTTTCCATAACGGAAAAATCGCCGAGACCTACAACATCGGCGGGTTCAACGAATGGAAGAACATTGACATCATCAAGGTCGTCATCAAGACCGTCGATAGGCTGCTCGGCCGCGCCGAAGGCGAGGACATGAACCTCATCACCTACGTCACCGACCGCCTGGGCCACGACGCGCGTTACGCCATCGACTCCACCAAGCTCCAGAAGGAGTTGGGCTGGGAACCTTCGTTGCAGTTCGAGGAAGGCATCGAGAAGACGGTACGCTGGTACCTCGACAACCAGGAATGGCTGGACAACATCACCAGCGGCGACTACGAGAAGTATTACGAAACGATGTACAAGAATAGATAGCCTACGTGTCATCCAGGCCCTTCGACAAGCTCAGGGTAAACTCCGTCGAAGGATCTATAGGAGATTCAAAATGGGAAAGTTTAACTTTATCAAAACCTCTATCGAGGGCGTGACGATTATCGAGCCGACGGTCTTTGGCGACCAGCGCGGCTACTTTATGGAAACCTACAACAAGGGCGAATTTGACGCAGCCGGCCTCAATATGGTCTTCGTGCAGGACAACGAATCCAAGAGCAAGAAGGGCGTACTCCGCGGTCTCCACTTCCAGAAGAAGAATCCGCAGGGAAAGCTCGTGCGCGTGATTGACGGTGAAGTCTTTGACGTTGCGGTGGACCTGCGCAAGGGTAGCCCGACGTTCGGCAAGTGGGAAGGCGTCGTGCTTTCTTCCGAGAACAAGAAGCAGTTCTACATTCCCGAAGGCTTTGCGCACGGATTCGTGGTGCTCAGCGAAACAGCAACATTTGTATACAAGT
>JAEEGJ010007861.1_pt1 | contig 29982 bp, 23 predicted proteins | sample 8958761 | NCBI WGS metagenome assembly JAEEGJ01 (sample SAMN16246546, study PRJNA631951) | gut metagenome | biome: gut microbiome; feature: rumen; material: RS-attached | host: Bos | place: Iran: Karaj | collected 2018-10
CTTCTCGTGGAGCAGGCACACCAGATCGTGGCGCAGGGCCACCTTTCGCATGGTCTCCATGATGAGCTGGTTTTGATCCGTGGCGATGTTGGTGGTGGTGTACACCGGGGCCAGCTCGTGCTGGGAGGGGGCAACCTCGTTGTGCTCGGTCTTGGCCAGGATGCCCAGCTGCCAGAGCTCCCGATCCAGCTCCTCCATGTAGGCCGCCACCCGGGGCTTCAGAGAGCCGTAGTAGTGGTCGTCCATCTCCTGCCCCTTGGGGGGCGGCGAGCCGAAAAGGGTCCGGCCGGTGAAGATCAGATCCTTCCGCTTGAGGTAGAGGGACCGGTCGATCAGAAAGTATTCCTGCTCCGCCCCCACGCAGGTGCGTACCTTCCGCACCTCCCGGTTGCCGAACAGCCGGAGAATTCGCAGGGCCTGCCGGTTGAAGGCGTCCATGGAGCGCAGCAGGGGGGTCTTCTTGTCCAGGGCCTCGCCCCCGTAGGAGCAGAAGGCGGTGGGGATGCAGAGGGTCTTGCCCTTGAGGAAGGCGTAGGAGGTGGGGTCCCAGGCGGTGTAGCCCCGGGCTTCAAAGGTGGCCCGCAGGCCGCCGGAGGGGAAGGAGGAGCCGTCGGCCTCTCCCCGGATCAGCTCCCGGCCGGAGAATTCCGGAATGATCCGCCCGTCGGAGGCGGGGCTGATAAAGCTCTCGTGCTTCTCCGCGGTGATGCCGGTCATGGGCTGAAACCAGTGGGTGAAGTGGGTGGCCCCGTGCTCCAGGGCCCAGGTCTTCATGGCGGCTGCCACTGCGTCGGCCACCGCAGGCTCCAGCTCGGAGCCCTCGTCAATGGTGCGGCGGAGCTTTTGATAGACCTCCCCGGAGAGGGTGGCCTTCATTACACGGTCGTCAAATACCAGACGGCCGAAGCATTCAAAATCGTGATCCATGGTAAAATCCCCTTATTTCCGTTTGGATTACCCTATTATAGTGAATATTCATGCGTTTGTCAAGCACAGAAAGGGGAGAATTTTGAGAGCATATCACGTACATTCTGCATAAATATTCTGCTTTACAATTTGTTCACTTTTTGCTATAATCAACTCCATGCGTGAAGCACAAGAGATCGGGAGGATGAGAGAAATGAAACTGAAAAATAGGATCGCCCTTCTGCTGGTCTGCTGCCTGTGCCTGAGCCTCTGCGCCTGCGGCAGCAACGAGCCCAAGGCGACGGATGGCAAGCAGGGCACCACAGCCGGCAGCACCGCTGTGCCCGGCACCACAGAGCCTGCCGCTTCGCAGACCATGCGCTGCGGCGACTGGACGGTGGAGGTTCCCGTCGGCTATGAGCTGAAGATCGGCGACTTCATGGACGAGACCGACACCCGCTACTTCTCCGTGCGGAAGTCCAACTTCTCCTATTTTGACTTCTCTGCGGACGGAGAGGAGAGCATCAGACGGCACTACTACTACAACAGAGAAACCTACATCAACGAGCAGAAGGACGTCAAGGGCAGATTCGGCGGCAATGAGTGGGTCGGCTTCCAATACAGCGACGGCTACGGCGGCTACGGCGTGGAGGCCTATGCCTTTGTGGGCGGCGAGATGATCCGCGTTGCCTCCGCCGGCTACGACTTTGACAGCGACGTGCTGAAAGCTGTGCTGGGCTCCCTGCAGTACGATCCCAGCGGAGCGCCCGAGCCCCCCGAGACGGAAGCCCCGGAGACCGAGATCCCCGAGACCCTGGCCCCCGAGACTGAGGCCCCCGAGACCACCGAGTACGAGCCCAGCGAGGGCGCGCCGGTCTATGCCAACGTGATCCAGATGCAGGACGTGATGCTGGGCATCAAGGAAGGCTACACGGAGATGCGGGACGGCCTGCCCTATATGTACGTGATGCAGAACGACAGCACCGGCGGCCGGGTGACCGTGCAGAATATGTCCGGAACCGCCGAGGATCGGATCGCCTCCGTCATGGCCGGGCTGGAATACGAGCTGCGGGAGGAGAACCTCAACGGGATGCAGTGGCTGATCGCGGAGTACGACGGCTTCTACTGCTTCGGCGCCGACACCGGCAGCAACTCGCTGGTGTTTACCATCGACTACGGCGGAACCGAGAAGGAAATGCAGGATCTGATGTTCGGCGTAATGGCCAATCAGCCGCAATAAGCTATTATGTATTGTGCAAAGACCGTTTTCCCATTCCGGGAAAACGGTTTTTGCTTTTTTCTTGACATTCGAACAAATGTTTGATATACTGCAGGCAGGGGGTGATCCGATGCAATACAGCACCGATGTGGATATGATCGCGGTCTGCAACGCCGATGGGAGCTTTCAGCCGCTGCGCTTTCGCTTTGAGGACCGGGACCAGACGGTCCGGCGGGTGCAGGTGCTGGAGGTGCTGGCCTGCCGGGAGGTCAAATACGTGACGGTGGAGGCCTACGAATACACCTGCCGGGCCCGCACCGAGGAGCGGGAGACCCTGGTGCGGGTGCGCTACGCCATCCGCAGCCACCGATGGAGTTTGTTTTTGAATCTGACATACTGAGTAGGGGCGGATGCCCACATCCGCCCTCGTTTCCGGGGAATAGGGCCGATGTAGGCATCGACCCCTACTGAATCGGGGCCGATCATTTTGTCGGCCTCGATTTTTCTTGGAAAAACACAAAAATCGTGATAGAATGATATAAAAATAACACAAGTATATGCTATAACGAAAGCGTAGAAAAGAGGTGCGCGGCGATGAAGCTGCTGCTGATCGAGGACGATCTGCAAATCTGCAAGGTCATACAGAAATTCTTTGCCGACCAGGGGACGGAGATCCGGGCGGTGAACGACGGCGACACGGCCCTGCGGGTGGTGGAGGAGGAGATGGAAGACTACTCCCTGGTGCTGCTGGACATCATGCTCCCCGGGGCGGACGGCTTCTCCATCTGCCGGGCGATCCGGCGGCACAGCGAGATCCCGGTGATCTTCATCACCGCCCGGGGCCGGGAGGAGGACATTCTCCACGGCTACGCCCTGGGCTGCGACGACTACATCGTCAAGCCCTTCCTGCTGTCGGCGCTCTACGCCAAGTGCGCGGCCCTGGTGAAGCGGGCCGAGGGGCGGCCCGACCGGGTGCTGCACTGCGGTCAGATCGCGCTGGACACCGTGAAGCTCACCTGCTTTGCGGCGGGCCGGGAGGTGGAGCTGGCCCCCAAGGGCTTCGCCATCCTCTACTATCTGATGGAGCACCCGGGCTGGGTGGTGGATCGGGACACCCTGCTGCGGAAGGTCTGGGGCGAGGACTACTTCGGCGTGGACCGGGTGGTGGACAACCACGTAAAGCGCCTGCGCCAGGCCCTGGGCCCCGCCGGCGACCAGATCCACACCGTCTTCGGCCGGGGCTACAAGCTGACGGAATAGAATACATAATGCATAGTGCATAATGCATAATTGAGCCCGTAGGGAGCGAACTCGAAGAGTCACGAAGTATGCCCACATCGCTCCTTGTCCACCGCACCGAAAAGGAGAAGAACATGAGGAAGAGAAGAAATAAATTCAAGCAAAAGCGCACGACCTTTCGGGCGCTTTTGATCCGCGCCCTGGCGGTGGTGCTGGTGCTGACGGCGGGCTTTGCCGTGGGCTTCCAGGCCTGGCTCAAAAAAAACATCGACGATCAATGCTGGAAATGGGCGAAGGAACGCAGAGACGTCTTTCAGCGATTGATCCAGGACTGCAAATACGAATTTGCGGAGGATGGCCCGGAGCGGCGGATGCAGATCGTTCGCTCAGAGCTTGCACTGCACAACGAGTATTTTGAAGTTATCATGCCGGACAGGGAAGACAGCAGACAGGCGATCTGCCCGACGGTGTTTCCCGATTGCCGCTGCTGCGCCGTGCTGGCGGACGAAAAAGGCAACATCGCTGCGACTGACCGCGCGCTTCTGTGGGCGATCCTTTCGTTCCAGGATGACGACCCGAATATCCACGACCCGGCGCGTACGCTGCCCAGCACGAAACGTCTCTATCTGTGCGATCCCGAGCAGCTGAAGCTGCCGGAGGTAGAACAGTTTTTCCAACAGTGCGCGGAGCTCTCCGTACCCACAGAGGACAGCATGCACTACGTGTATGTGGAGTTTACCAGTCTCTACGTCAATCGGGCGGAGCACAGCTTCATCCCCCACGAGGGCAAGTTGATCGTAAACTCGTGGGATCGCTCCAAGCTCCTGTACGACGACTACTACGATACCCACGACTGCGAGGTGACGGAGTATCCGGTGGAGCTCAACGTAGACCTGCCCGGATACGAACTGATGGAGCTCCATGCGCCCATAACGGACGTCTGGTACGAGACCGACGAAGAAAGCGGTGAGGTGACGCTGGGGGAGCGGGAGAGATACCTGTCGGAGGTGGCTTACCCCTACGCCCAGGGCGGATTGGTCAATTATTTCGGCGCGCCGAAGGCGGAGCTGGAAGAATTTGAACGCATTCAGAGCTTCTCCGAAGACGTGTTTGGCAGGACGTGGTGCTATCATCGCCTGGAGGACGGCAGCGCGGTGTATTCGATCAATAGCTCTGTTGAGCTCGACGGAAAAACGTACACGCTCCACCTTCGCTTTATGCTGAATTACAAGAATGAGATTGTGCTGCGCTTCTATTTCAAGTACCTTGCCCTGTTTGCGGCGGCGCTCACGCTGCCGGCGCTGCTCTGGTGTCTGTGGCGGAACTACCAAAACAAGCTGCGCTACGCCATGGAGGACTACCAGCGCAGCCTCACCGACAAGCTGGCCCACGACGTCAAGACGCCCCTGATGGCCATCAGCGGCTACACGGAAAACGTTCTGAAGGGCAGGCTCACCGAGGCGGAGCGGGAGGAATACTTGAACGCCATCCTGGACAACGTCTCCTATACGGAGGCCCTGGTCAGCCGCACCAGGCAGCTCAACAGCATGGAGGGCCGCGGGGCGAAGCCCGAGACCCTTGTCCCGGAGAAGCTGGCGGCGGAGCTGATCCGAAAATATGAGCCTCTGCTGGCGGAAAAGCAGATCAGCTGCAGCGTTGAGGGCAGCGCTTCGGTGCAGGCGGATCCGGAGGCGATGGAGACGATTTTGGAAAATCTGATCTCCAACGCGGTCCGATACACGCCGAATGGTGGCAGCATCCGGATCGAAATGAATCCGAACCTGCTGACGGTCATAAATACGGTGGAGCGGAAGCTCGACGTGAAAAATCTGAAGGAGCCCTTTGTCCGGGGCGACGCCGCCCGGAGCAACGTGAAGGGCAACGGCCTGGGTCTGGCTCTGGCGGATCAGGCCGCAAGGCTCAACGGCTTCAAGCTGAACCTCAGCTGCACGGACAGCAAATTCACGGCAGAGTTGAAATTTTGACACATGCCCGTCATTGCGAGCCAGTGGGCACACTGGCGTGGCAATCCGTTTCTCCGTTGCCTTCCCCCTGGGGGGAAGGTGCCCCAGTGCGCACACTGGGGCGGATGAGGGGAGCCAATTGATTTGAGCACTTTGTCGATGGCGTGCGTTCATCGGGACACCCCCTCATCCGTCATCGGTCTTCCGTGAGACGCCCGATGCCACCTTCCCCCCAGGGGGAAGGCTTTGTGGGGGACGCCCGGAGTTGAAAGGAGAAGAGCATGAAAAAGAGAAGAAACAATTCAGGCAGAAAGCGTACCACCCTTCGGGCGCTGCTGCTGCGGGCCCTGGCACTGGTGCTGGCGCTGACGGCGGCCTTTTCCCTGGGCATCCAGGCCTGGATCAAAAGCTACATTGACGGCGAATGCTGGGAATGGGCGGAGACCTGTGCCGGAGGGTTCCAGAGACAGATCCGGGACCTCGAATACGAATACGCGGCGGAAGGCCCGGAGCAGCTGATGCAGATCATTCGCTGGAAGCTTGCACAAAGCGGCAATACTTTTTCCGTTGTCATGCCGGACAGGAAGGACGACTTATTTCAGAAACAGGGAATTTCCCCGTATGTTTATCCGGAGTGCCAAAGCTGTACTGTACTGGCGGACGAGGCGGGCAATATCGTTGCGACCGACCGCACGCTTTTTTCGATGGTACTTGTGTTCCGGGATGATGACCCAAAGCTTCAAACCCCGATCTCTTCCGTAAACATCCTGAAACGCCTCTATTTGTGTGACCCCGAACAGCTGAAGCCGGCGGAGCTGCCGGAGCTGGATGCGTTTTTTCAAACCTACCGGAGGCTTTCGGAACCGACAGCGGACAGCGTCAACACCGCGGAGGTGAAGCTGACCAGTATCTACGTCAATCGGGCGGAGCACAGCTTCATCCCCCACAGAGCCATAATCAAAAATTATACGAAGAAGCGATCCAATCTTCAATCTGACTACGACTATTATCATATCACGGAGGAGGAGATAGCGATCGACGTAGACCTGCCCGGTTATGAATTAGTGACGGTCCATGAGGGAGTGCGCGGTTTTGAAGTCAACGTGGACGATGAAACCGGCGAAGCGGTGTTGGCGGATCGGGAGCAATACCTTTCAAAAGTGGAATACCCCCATGGACTGTTGGGCACGGAGTACGATTGCAGCTTCGGCGGGTCGGAGGCGGCCCTGGCGGAATTTGAGCGGGATCAGAGCTTCTCCGCCCCTTTGAATGAAAATGACAGATACAACGCATCCATTTCCCGGCGGTATCATCGCCTGGAGGACGGCAGAGCAGTGTTTTTGGTCAATGGCGGCGTAGAGATCGGGGGAGAATGGTATTCGCTCCACGTTCGCTGTATGCTGGATTACAGGAATGAGCTTGTGGTGCGATACTGCGGCAAGTGGATCGCTCTGTTCGCGGGGGCGCTCACGCTGCTGGCCCTGGCCTGGTGCCTGTGGAAGAACTACCGCAACAAGCTGCGCTATGCCATGGAGGACGCCCAGCGCAGCCTCACCGACAAGCTGGCCCGGGACGTCAGCGCGCCCCTGGCGGCCATCGGAGACAGCACCCGCAAGCTGCTGGGCGGCGATCTCTCCGCAACGGAGCAGACGGCGCATCTGAACGCCATCCTGGACGAGATCGCCGATATGGACGCCCTGGTCAGCCGCACCCTGCAGCTGAACCACATGGGGGAGGCCAGGCAGCCGAAGCCGGAGCAGATCAACCTGGAAAAGCTGGCGGCGGAGCTGCTGCAAAAATACGAGCCCCTGCTGGGGGAGAAGCAGATCACCCACAGCATCGACGGCAGCGCCGCGGTGCAGGCGGACCCGGCGGCGATGGAGACGATTTTGGAAAATCTGATCGCCAACGCGGTCAAATACACGCCGGAGCGGGGCGAGATTCGCGTTGCCGTGGAAAAGAAGGTCCTGCGCGTCACCAACAGCGTGGCGCAGAAGCTGGACGTGAAGAAGCTGAAGGAGCCCTTCGTCCGGGGCGACGCCGCCCGGAGCAACGTCAAGGGCAACGGCCTGGGCCTGTCCCTGGCGGAGCAAGCCGCAAGGCTGAACGGATTTAAGTTGAGCCTGTCCTGCACGGATCAGACGTTTACGGCAGAACTGAAAATATAAAAAACAGATGGCCGCCCCGAACCGGGCGGCCATCCGTTTTTCGTAGGGGCGCACAGTGTGCGCCCGCCCCATTCGCACCAAGTCCCGTAGCGGCGCACAGTGTGCGCCACGGTACAAGGGTCCCGTAGGGTGCGGCTCTTATCCGCAAGGATGAGCCGCCCGGTTTGCGAAGCAAACAATCGCCCGCAGGGCGATCCCGCCGGGTATGTTGCATTGACCCGATCGCGTCATCTGAACCCGGCAGGATTTGCCTGCGGCAAATTGCGTTCGTTCCGAACGCCGGAGCGCTCACCCCTTGCGGGGTAAGAGCGCCCCCTACGGGGACGGGAAACGGCGGGCGGATCGCCCGCGCTACGGATGGGTGCGTCGGTGCGGGGACGCGGACGGCAGGGTGCCGTCCCTACGGCGCGAAGGAAACGGCGGGCTAATAGCCCGCGCTACAGGAGGGCACCCATCCGTTTTTTCTTGACAGCTTCCACGCGGCATGATACCATAGACCCACAAATGACCCCTGCAAGGGGAGAACAGAGAGGTAGCTGCAATGCAAGATCAGAAGCTCCACGGCTTCCGGCCCGTCCGGGCCCGGGACTTTGCCGAGCTGGGCGGCACACTGCGGGAATACGTCCACGAAAAGACCGGCGCTCAGCTCTGCTGGCTGGATCGGCCCGACCCCAACAAGACCTTTTCCATCGCCTTCAAGACCCTGCCGGAGGACTCCACCGGCGTGTTCCACATCCTGGAGCACTCCGTCCTCTGCGGCTCCGACAAGTACCCCGTCAAGGAGCCCTTCGTGGAGTTGTTGAAAACCTCTGTGCAGACCTTCCTCAACGCCATGACCTATTCCGACAAGACGGTCTATCCCGTTTCCAGCCGGAACGACCGGGATCTGCTGAATCTGATGGACGTCTACCTGGACGCCGTCTTCCACCCGGTCATCTACCACAAGCCCGAGGTCTTCCGGCAGGAGGGCTGGCGCTTTGAGGGAGAAGGGGAGCAGGTCTGCTGGCAGGGCGTGGTATTCAACGAGATGAAGGGCGCCTTCGCCTCCCCCGAGCGGCTGGTGGATATGGAGCTGGATCGGCTCCTGTTCCCCGACAACTGCTATCGCCACGTCTCCGGCGGCGACCCCGTCCACATCCCCGAGCTGAGCTACGAGCAGTTTATCGCCAACCACAAAAAATACTACCATCCCTCCAACGCCCGGATCTCCCTGGTGGGCAGCGTGGATCTGGACGCCTGCCTGGAGAAGATCGACAGCTTCCTCCGGGACTATGACCGGCAGGCGCTCTGCTTCGATATTCCCATGCAGCAGCCCGTGGCGGCGCAGCGGGTCACCATGCCCTACGCCATCGGCCCCGAGGAGGATCCGGCCCACCGCAGCATCGTCGCCTGCGCCGCCCTGCTGTGCAGCTATGACGACGACCTGCGAAACAACGCCTTCTCCATCCTGGCGGACTATCTCACCGGCGACGACGACGCCCCGTTGAAGCGGGCCGTGCTGGACGCCGGGCTGGCCCAGGACTTTGAAGTGAAGCTGAACGACGGCACCCAGCAGTCCACGGCCGCCTGGGTGGCCTGGAACACCGACCCGGACAGACAGCCGGAGCTGGAACAGACCGTGCGGGACACCCTGAGCCGTCTCGTCACGGAGGGGCTGGATCGGGAGCGCCTGGAGGCCTGCTGCCGCCGCTTCGCCTTTGAGCTGCGGGATCGGGACAGCGGCGGCGTGCCCCGGAGCCTGGCGGAGGCCCTGGATATGCTGGACACCTGGCTCTACGGCGGCGACCCCGCCCGGGGCCTGCTGGTGGAGGACGCTCTGGCGGAGCTGGAGCAGGCCATCGGCACCGATTTCCCCGAGCGCCTGCTGCGGGAGCTCTTTTTGGACAACGAGCACACTGCCACCGTTACCCTGGTGCCCTCTGCCACCCTGGGGGCTGAAAACGCCGCCCGGGAGCAGGCGCGGGTCCGCGCCCTCACCGCCGCCTGGACGGAGGCGGATTGGGCGGCCCAGGCCCAGCGGGCCGAGTCCCTGCGCCTGTGGCAGCAGACCCCGGACAGCGAGGAAGCTTTGGCTACCATCCCCGTGCTGAAGATCCGGGATCTGGCGGACGCGCCCACCCCCCTGCGTATGACCGAGACCCGCCTGGGGGACGTCCCCCTGCTGCGCCACGAGACGGGCAGCAAGCTGGCCTTCCTGCGGGCCCACTTCGAGGCCTCCGATCTGAAGCTGGAGGAGCTGCCGGCCTTCACCATGCTCTGCGAGCTGCTGGGTGCCATGGGGACGGAGCACTATGACCGCTCCCGCCTGCCCCTGGAGCTGATGCGTACCGTGGGCCGGATCAAAATGAAGCCCGCCATCGTGGAGGGCAAGACGGCGGATTCCTGCCGCGTGCTGCTCTCCGTCTCCCTGGCCTGCCTGCCGGAGTGCGTCCGGGAAGCCGCTGCGCTGGTGAGCGAGATCATGACCCGGACTCGCTGGGACGACCTGCCCATGCTCCGGGACAATCTGCAGCAGATGGCGCTGAACGCCCAGATGGCCCTGTCCTCCGCCGGCCACCGCTTCGCCCTTTCCCGGCTGAGCGCAGGCATCACCGCCCACGGCGCGGCTGCGGAGTACAGCTCCGGCGTGGAATACGCCCGCTGGCTGAAACGCATGAGCACCGCCGACGACGAGACCCTCCGGGGCCTGCTGGCGACGCTGGATGCCCTGAACCGCCGCCTGGTCACCCGGGAGCGGCTGATCCTCTCCGCCAACGAGCGGGTCAGCGACGACGCCCTGGAGCTTCTGCGGGGGGCCATGCCGGTCACGGGGCAGTCTGCCCCCACTGCCGCAGTCTACGCCCTGCCCGGCGCACGGCAGGAGGGCGTGGTGATCCCCGCCGCTGTGGGCTTTGCCTGCATGGGCTCCAGCCTGCGGCTCCACGGGAGAGATTACAGCGGCTGCTTCCCGGTGCTGGCCAACATTCTGAACTACACCTATCTCTGGAGCGAGATCCGTGTCCAGGGCGGCGCCTACGGCTGCGGCTTCAACTGCAGGAGCAACGGCGACCTCTTCTTCTACACCTACCGCGATCCCCAGCCTGCCCGTTCCCTGGACGTGATGCGCGCCGCACCGGCCTATCTTCGCACGTTCTGCGCCGATTCCCCGGAGCTGATCGGCTTTATCCTGGGCTCTGTGTCCGCGCTGGATCCCCTGCGGGGGGAGGAGGAGAGCGTCACCGCCGGGGAGAACCGCTGGCTCTGCGGCATGACCGAGGAGAAGATCCGACGCCTGTACGCCCAGCTGATCCACACCACCCCCGCGGATCTGCTGGCCCTGGCTCCCGCACTGGAGGAGCTGATCGGGGAGCGGGCCGTCTGCGTCACCGCCGGCAAGCCCCAGCTGGAGGCCTGCGGGCTGCAGGAGATCCTTACGGTGTAAATTCATTTGAAAAACCAAGAGGCCGCCGCATTTCGGCTGAAGTGCGGCGGCCATTTGACGATCTGGAATTAAATCTTCTTATGCTTCACATTACATTATCTCATAGGATTCTCGCGGCTTTTTCCGGTTTTTTCTCGAAATGCCTCTTGAAAATTCCTTGTGAACATTCTATAATGCTAAAAGGAAGTATATGGGGATTTTTCGTCAAATCGCATATCCCCTCCCTTCCGAAAAACACATGGGGGCGCAGACCCCGGCGCTGAACGCGCACAAAAAGGAGATTATCATGCTGAAACTCTACGAAACCGGTATCTATCTTGTTGACGGCGAGAAGATCGTCACGGATCCCGCCCAGCTTCCCAAGCAGGTTTCCCAGGAAGAAGCCAGCAAGGGCACCATGGCCTACGGCATCCTGAAGGCGCACAACACCACGGACGACATGGAGAACCTCAAGCTGAAGTACGACTCCATGGCTTCCCATGATATCACCTACGTGGGCATCATCCAGACCGCCCGCGCCTCCGGCATGAAGGAATTCCCCCTGCCTTACCTGCTGACCAACTGCCACAACTCCCTGTGCGCCGTGGGCGGCACCATCAACGAGGACGACCACAAGTTCGCCCTGTCCGCTGCCCATAAGTACGGCGGCATCTACATCCCCACCAACCTGGGCAACATCCACTCCCTGAACCGTGAGCTCATGGCCGGCTGCGGCAAGATGATCCTGGGCTCCGACTCCCACACCCGTTACGGTGCTCTGGGCACCCTGGCCGTGGGCGAAGGCGGCGGCGAGCTGGCCAAGCAGCTGGTGGGCCGTACCTACGACTTCAAGCGTCCCGGCGTCATTGCCATCTACCTGACCGGCAAGCCCCGTCCCGGTGTCGGCCCCCACGACGTGGCCCTCACCCTGGTGGGCGAGACCTACAAGAACGGCTACGTGAAGAACAAGGTCATGGAGTTCGTGGGCCCCGGCATCAAGAACCTGCCCATCGAGTATCGTAACGCTATCGACGTCATGACCACCGAGACCACCTGCTGGTCCTCCGTGTGGGTCACCGACGAGGAGACTAAGCGCTACTTCACCATGCACGGCCGTCCCCAGGACTACAAGGAAATGAAGCCCGCCGCTGTCACCTACTACGACGGCTGCGTCTACGTGGACCTGTCCAAGATCGAGTGCACCATCGCAATGCCCATGCACCCCTCCAACATCTACACCATCCACGAGCTGCAGGAGAATGCGGCTGACATCCTTCACATTGTGGAAGAGAACGCCAACAAGCAGCTGAAGAAGGTCAAGATGGATCTGTCCTCCAAGTTCCATGACGGCGCTGTCTGGTGCGAGCAGGGCGAGATCGCCGGCTGCTCCGGCGGTACCTACGACTCCATCTGCGCGGCTGCCGATATCCTCAAGGGCCGTTCCGTGGGCAACGGCGCTTTCACTCTGAGCGTCTACCCCGGCTCCATGCCCGCCTTCGCCTCCCTGGTCAAGACCGGCCGTGTGTTCGACCTGGTCTCTGCCGGCGTCATCATGCGTGAGTGCTTCTGCGGCCCCTGCTTCGGCGCAGGCGACACCCCCGCCAACGGCGAGTTCTCCATCCGTCACGCCACCCGTAACTTCCCCAACCGCGAAGGCTCCAAGCCCGGCGAGGGCCAGATCGCCGCTGTGGCTCTGATGGACTCCCGTTCCATCGCCGCCACCGCTGCCAACGGCGGCAAGATCACCGCTGCCACCGATCTGGACGTGGAATACACCGATCCCGCCTATGAGTTCGACAAGGGCATCTACGAGAAGCGCGTCTACAACGGCTGGGGCAAGGCCGAGCCCGACTACGAGCTGAAGTTCGGTCCCAACATCAAGGACTGGCCCGAAATGCCCGCCCTGACCGACGACCTGCTGGTCAAGGTCTGCTCCTACATCACCGACCCCGTCACCACCACCGACGAGCTGATCCCCTCCGGCGAGACCTCTTCCTACCGTTCCAACCCCGAGCGTCTGTCCGAGTTCGCTCTGTCCCGCCGCGATCCCGAGTACGTGGGCCGTTCCAAGGTCCTGCGTCAGTTCGACCGTGACCGCCGCGCCGGCAAGGGTCTGCCCGAGGAAGTCACCAAGGTTTACGATGCTCTGGAAAAGGCCGGCTTCAAGATCGACCGTCTGGGCACCGACATCGGCTCCACCATCTACGCCAACTGCCCCGGCGACGGCTCCGCTCGTGAGCAGGCCGCTTCCTGCCAGCGCGTGATGGGCGCCTCCGCCAACCTGGCCCGCTCCTACGCCACCAAGCGCTATCGCTCCAACTGCATCAACTGGGGCATGGTTCCCTTCCTGGTGGAGGATCCCGAGGCCTTTGAGCTGGGCGACTACGTCTTCATCCCCGGCGTCCGCCAGGCTGTTCTGGAAGCCAAGGACAACTTCTCCGCTTACGTCGTCAAGGCTGACGGCACCGTCAAGGAGATCAAGGTCTCCCTGGGCGGCCTGACCCCCGACGAGCGCCAGATCATTGTGGACGGCTGCCTGATCAACTACTACCGCAACAACTAAAAACAAGCCGCCGCCAAGCGGCAGGCATAGAAAAATCCCCTGGGTTTTGAACCCAGGGGATTTTTATGCGGCAGTGGCCTAAGACAATTCAACCAGCAGTCCGGCCAGGAAAGCCGCCAGGGCGCACAGCAGGCCAAAAACGGCTTGAATTTCGCGCTTTTCCAATTCGTTTTGGCTGGGCTTCACCTGCTCCGGATTTCGGACACGCCAGGACATGATCCATCGGAAGCTTTCATCCGCGTAGAGGATCCCGTGTGCGTCCACGAGGCAGAAAAACAGGCCAAGAAACCAGCAGATCCAGATGCAGTGCTCTGTGAACAGGTAGACGATCAGAAATGCCGGACTCATAAGGGCCAGGGCGATGGCAATGCGGCGATAAAAGCCATCGAGCCTGTTGAAATGATTTTTCATACTTCTCATACTCAACTCACAACATTTTTTGTTCTGCGCGGGTTCGGGAGCCTCGGTGGACGTGGGGTCAAGGGTGTACGATTTCCCGCAGACAATCCAGGAAGGTTTCCTCACCGATGGTGTTGATCTTGTAGAATTTTGCCTGGCTGCCGCCCGAGGTAATGGCGGAGCAGAGCACGACGCCGGGCTCCGTTTGAAAGAGCGTCACGTTCAGGCTGACGCGGTTGCTCCCCGCCCAGCTAAAGCGTTCAAACACTCTGACGCAGCACCGGGTTTGACCGTCCGGGGAGAGGAAATCGCTGCCGTCCTCCAGCGAGGCGGAGACGCTTCCGGAGAGAATTCCTTCCTGGATTCTTTTGGTCCATTCCTCCATGGACCCTTTCAAGGTCACTTCATACTTTGCCATTTTGTATTTCCTCTTTCATGTTTTCGTTATTGTGTTCCGCTGTCATTCGGCTCCGTGGCGGGCAGCTTGCCGTTCCAGCTCTGGGCCAAAGCCTTCCCCTCGAGGGGAAGGTGGACTCCGGCGTCTCACGGAAGCCGGAGGACGGATGAGGTGGACTTTCGATAAGCTGTCGACTTCATATAGCGGTCTATGCAATCGGTTCCACCTCATCCGCCTCGCTTCGCTCGGCACCTTCCCCTCAAGGGGAAGGCTTACGGGGAAGGCTGCGGGGTTTAGTCCTCGATGGCCTCGGTGGACTCCGCGGCCTCCGTGGGCTCTGTGGCGGGCAGAAGCTGGTTTACGTCCAGCACGGGGATCATGCTGTTGTCGCCGCTGCCGGTCATAACCGTGGGCAGCTTGCCGTTCCAGGACTGCGCGTAGGTGTAGTTGATCAGCTCCTGGGTCAGGGACTCGCTGATCTTGCGGTTGGCCTCGGCCTCGGCCTCCGCCTTGGCCAGCAGCTCGTAGGCGGCGGCGTCCGCGTTGACCTTGCGGACCTCCGCCTGAGCATTGGCCTCGATGACCTTCTGCTCGGCCTCGGTCTCGGCCCGGAGCTTGTTCTGCTGGGCCACCTGCTTGGCCTCCACGGCGTCGGTGAAGGCGTTGGTGAAGTCCATGTTCTCAATGGAGGTGGAGACCAGTTCGATATTGTAGGCCAGCAGCTTATCCGCCAGATCGTCTTCGATGGCGGCGGCCAGCTCGTTGCGTTTGCCCACCAGCTGCTCGGCGGTGTACCGGGCGGTGACCACCTTGACGGACTCAGTGATGCAGGGCTGGATCACGGTGGCATAGTAGTCCACGCCGATGGTGCGGTAGATGGTCTGGGCGTCGGACTTCTTGATCTGGTAGTTAATGGTGTAGGTCAGGTTGACCTCCTGAATATCGGAGGAGAAGCAGGGGAGTTCAACGGTTTCCTTCTGGACCCGGTTGTCCATCTTCACCACCTGCTGCCAGGGCAGGACGAAGTGTACGCCGGAATCCAGGGTGGTGTTTTCCACCTTGCCGAAGGTGGTGACCACGCCGGTGTGGCCGGTGGGAACGGTCTGGAAGCAGGCCAGGGCCAGGGAGCCCGCGCTCACCAGAATGGCTGCCGCCAGAATCAGAGAGGCCAGGGACTTCTTTGCCTTCGCCTTCAGGCTGAGAGAGGCGGTGATGCCGACAAAGAGAATAATAACAGCAAAAATGAGCTTGGTCAATGTAATTCTTCCTTTCTGTGTTAAAAATCCAACAAAGCAGGGAACGGCGGGCAGATTGCCCGTGCCGGGGGCGACATGCGGCCGCCCCGAACGGGGCCGGAGGCGTTAAGCCTCCGGCATGATGATGGCGCAGGCGATGTAGGCGATGACGCCCGCGCCTGCAAAGGCGGAGCCGATGGCCCAGACGACCCGGACCACGGTGGGGTCCACGTCCAGATACTCCGCAACGCCGCCGCAGACGCCGGCGAGCATGCGGTTGGCAGAGGATTTGCGCAGCTTCTTTTCCATGGTGTTACTCCTTTCATTTTGCACGCGTTTTCCGCGTGGGACGTGTGCGGGACGGGGTGTTTGCAGCCCCGCATGATTCCGACAATAAACAAAACGACCCATGCACAGGCAACGGCCTGAACATGAGTCTCGCGTTTCAAAGCAATCCGGCGGGGAACCCCGCGTGTTGACGAACTGCTTCCACGGCACCGCCGCGGTACTACTCCCTCAAGGGCAGTATGAACTTGTAGCAGTATTATATCACGCCCGGGCCGGTTGTCAAGTAGTTTGTGAAAAAATTTATTTAGGCATCAGGGGACGCGGCTTTCCCCACAGCGCGGGCGATTAGCCCGCAGTTTCCCGTAGGGGAGGCTCTTACCCCGGCAAGGGGTGAGCGTCCCGGTGTTTGTACGAACGCAGTTTGCCGCAGTCAAATCCTGCCGGGCCTGCAGTGTCGCCTTCTCTCCGCACAAACGAAGCTCCACACCGGGCTTACACGACGGTGTGGAGCTTTTTTTGTTTTAAAACGAATCAGGTTTCTTTGGTTGCTTTTGTGCGGAAGAAAAACAGCGTCCAGAGGCCCAGCAGCACCAGCGCGCCGAAAATACACCAGGTCAGGGCGGTGAAACAATGGAAACTGGGATAGCCCTCATAGAAGCAAAATCCGGCAGAACCGAGGAGCAGCCCTCCACAGAGCGTTCGGCAGGCGGGGCGTTTTCCGCTGAAGAAGGAGAATACAAAAGCAGCTAATGCCAGAAAAAAGGAGAATGTTGAATAAAGGTTACCAACGGGTGCGCCGAGCGCGTATAGGCCAAATTTGGGATAATAGCACATTGGAGAGTTCGGGCCGTTGGTGTATTCTGCCCACAAATAAGCCCAGGGGAGAAACATGGCAATCAGAGCGAGGCCAATCAACCCTGCCAGAACGAAAGAGCGTTTTTTCATAGGAACCTCCATGTGATGAAATATGGTTTAACACGAGTGTGATTATACAACTTCAGTTGGAAATAGTCAATAAAAGTTGAAAAAAATGCATTTGCAAATGAACTATGCGTTCCTCTGCCGCCATACCATAGCACCGCGGGAGAGCCGCACCCCTTCGACAGCTTTCGCATAGGATGGAACGCACGCAGGCGCGTGCGGAAGGAGGATTTCCAATGGCAAGCTTTACCAACCAGGCCACCCTGAGCTACAACGGCCGGCAGGTCAACTCCAACGTGGTCACGGGTGAAATTTCGTCTTCCCTGACCATGACCAAGACCCCTGTGGGGGCGATTTACAGTCCCGGGGACATCATCACCTACGTGGTTTCTCTGGTGAACAGCGGCAGCTCGGCCGTGACAAGCCAAACCCTGACCGACGATCTGGGCGGCTACGAGATCGGCGGCGGTCAGACCGTCTATCCCCTGGCCTATACGGCGGACTCTATCCAATATTATGTAAACGGAGTGCTGCAGCCCGCTCCCACGGTGACCCCGGGGCCGCCGCTGACGGTGACGGGTATTTCCGTCCCGGCGGGTGGGAACGCCCTGCTGATCTACGAGGCCAGCGTCACCGCCGCCGCACCGCTGACCGTGGGCAGCCAGATCACCAACACCGCAACCCTGGTGGGCGCGGGCCGCGCCGACCCGCTGACGGCCCAAGCAGTGGTAACGGTAAGCGACGGGCCCATGCTGAGCATTGTGAAGAGCCTCTCTCCTGCCGTGGTGGGTGAAAACGGTCAGCTCACCTACACCTTCCTGATCCAGAATACCGGCAACCAGCCCGCCGGGGCCGACGCAATGATTGCAATTTCGGATCTCTTCAACCCAATTTTGTCCAACCTCATCGCCACCCTGAACGGTCAGCCCCTGGCCTTGACCACAGACTACAGCTACAACCAGGCCACCGGCCAATTCAACACCGTGCCCGGCAGGATCACCGTCCCCGCCGCCGTCTACGCCCAGGACACTGCCACCGGCAACTGGACCGTCACCCCGGGAGAAGCGGTGCTGGTGGTGACGGGTACGGTATAACCCACTTCGGCGCGGTGAAAAAAATAAGGTCTGTTCACGCTTTTTCTTCAAAAAAGCGCGAACAGACAAAACCGCCGCCGGCGGGGCCCGCTTCGGCTGAGATTTACTTGTGGTATCTGCTTCCCGCCTGGATACTCTCCGCCCGGTAGATCTGTTCCAGCAGCATCACCCGGGCCAGATGGTGGGGAAAGGTCATGGGGGAGAAAGAGAGCCGGAAATCTGCCAGGGCCTTAATCTCCGGGGCGATGCCGAAGGAGGAGCCCAGCAGAAAGCAGGCGGAGGAGCGCCCGGCGCTCTTGACCTCGGCCAGGGTCCGGGCGAAGTCCTCGGAGGACAGGGATTTCCCCTCGGGGGTCAGGACACAGAACCAGGCCCCCTTGGGGAGCTTTTCCCGGATGAGCTGGCCCTCCCGGGCCAGCCCCTCCGCAATCTGGGCAGGGGAGGGGTCCTCCGGCAGCCGATACTCCGGCAGCTCCAGCAGCTGGAATTTGCAGAAGCCCCCCAGCCGCTTGGCGTATTCCTCCACCGCCTGAATATAGAATTTTTCCTTCAACTTGCCCATGGCAAGCACGGTGACGTTGAACATATTTGATCCCGTCCCTGTTACACATGTAGGGGCCGGCGCCTTCGACGGCCCGTGCCGTGAATCGAAATTTGAACGCGAGGCTAATCCCGATCCGAGAAGAACTTCCGCTGCTTGGCGTAGAAGGCCAGACCGATGACAATCCAGACCGCCAGCATGATATAGCTCTCCGTGCCGAAGTGGACGCCGTTGAGGCCGGGGATGGGGATGAGCTGGAGAATGATAAAGATCACGCTGAAGCCCACGCCCAGGGCGGCCATGATTTTCAGGAAGCGGGAGCCGTCCTTGTCCCGGCGGGCGGTATTCAAAGTGGCGGCGGAGGTGAAGAAATAGCCGATGGAGGCGCCGATGGCGCACATATCCACGAACCAGCCCAGGGCTTCCCGGCCCAGCACCGGGCCGGAAAGGCTGACGATGATGCAGAAGATCATGGCGTTCTTGGGGGTGGCGTATTTCTTGTCCACCTTGCCGAACCACTGGGGCAGATAGCCGTCCCGGGCCATGGAGTACATCAGCCGGGAGGAGGCCAGGTAGAAGCCCATGATGCCGGAGAGCACGGCGCAGGAGACGCCCACGCCCACCAGCACCTTGCCAAAGGTGCCCAGCAGCTCCTCGGCGGCCACCAGGACCACCCATTCGCCGGCCATGACCCGGTCGGGCCAGTTGGCCAGGGCCGCGGCGGCCACGGTGTTGTTGGAGGTGTAGACGAAGCAGCCGAAGACAATGGCGATCATCATAATGAAGCTGACCTTCTTGAAGGAGAAGTTGAACTCCTCCGCCGCCTGGGGAATGGCGTCAAATCCCACGTAGGCCCAGGGGGCGATGGCGAAGGTGGCCAGAACGGCGCTCAGGATGCCGGAGGTGCCCTTGTGGGCAAATTGGCCGATCTCCGAGGTGGTGGCGTTGGCGGCCATGGCGGCCTGCTTGTCGAAGCCCCAGACGGGCGCCATGTTGACGCCCTTGGCCTTGGCGCTGACGAGGGCCGCAATGAAGAGAGTGAGGACGCAGAGCACCAGCAGGGAGGCCAGGATGGTCTGCACGAAGCCGGCCTTCTTGACGCCGATGATGTTCAGCCAGCCAAAGAGAATCAAAATCGCCATAGCCGGCAGCATTTGCCCCAGATAGATGTCCGTTCCGGCCAGCGTATAGTGGAAGCCAAAGTTCAAAATGCCCTTGTGGCCGGTGAGGCCGTCAATAATCAGGGCAATGGCGGTGCTGTTCATGGGAACGTTGGTCAGGTAGGCCGCCACCAGGAACCAGCCGCAGAGGAAGGCCATGCGCTTGCCGAAGCAGTTCTTGGTGAAGGTGAACTCGCCGCCGGCTTTGGGATATTTGGGAACCATGTAGGCGTAGGAGAAGGCGATGATAATCATAACCACCGCGCCAAGGATCATGGCGATGGCGGTGCCGGCCACGCCGGAGTTTGCCAGGAACTTCTTGCCCGGGTTGATGAAGGAGCCCCAGCCGATGACGCAGCCGAAGGCGATGGCCCAGACGTGCATGGGGGAAAGCTGCCGCTGCAGGGAGCCCTCGGGAGCGCTCTGTTTCACAGGCTGCTTTTTCATTTCTTCTGACTTCCTTTCTGATGTTTTTATACGTCGTAGGTTTTATCAATGGCCTTCAATTCCTTGAAGGTATCGATCTCCACGATATCCTCCTCCAGGCAGGGGCGGACCTCCACGGCGTAGTGGTCCTTCCGGTAGACCAGGGGCACCTGCTCCCAGTACCGCTCCTTGCCGCCGGGAGAGGCGTAGACCTCGGCAATGTCCTGGCTCAGCTTGTGGCCGTCCACCTCGTTCCAGTAGGAGATGCCCACCATCTGCCAGATGTCGTCTCCCTCGCCGCCGACCTTCTCTTCCGCAATGACCCCGTCCTTGACCCGGAAGCACCAGTCGTCGGTGCGGTTTTTCTTGATGGCCAGGAAGTCGGAGCAGTAGTGATACTTGCGAATGATTTTGGGGTTGTTAATCAGCAGATCCGCCTCGAAGACGTAGGCGTTGGAGAGCATATACCGGGCCACCAGAGAGGAGCTGATGTTGTTGGCCTCGTTGTAGACCGGGTTTTCCAGGAATTTGATCATGGGATACTTGTACAGCAGCTGGTCGAAGAGCTCCGCCAGATAGCCCCGGACCACGTAGATCTCGTTGATCCCGGCTTCCAGGCAGGCGTCGATCAGCCGGTCGATAATCCGGACTCCGTGGACCCGGACCAGAGGCTTGGGCGTGTTGAAGGTGATGGGGGCCAGCCGGGAGCCGAAGCCCGCGGCAATGAAAATCACCCGCTTGGCCCGATAGGGCTCCAGGGCGGCGATGCCGTTGTTGGTAATGGCGCCTTCGGCGGCGAGACCGGCCTCGCTCAGCTCCCGGACGGTGCGATTGATGGTGCCCAGGGAGTGACCGGTGAGCTTTTCCAGCTCCCGCTGCTTCAAGGGCGTCTTAGCCTCCGCCATAGCGACGAGAATGTCGAATTGTTTTCTGGTCAATTCCATAAGCATTTCCTTTCATTTTGAAATAATCCCTGCTCAAAAACAGAATACCATTATTTGATGAAACGCTTATAAGCCGTTTCATCAACCGCAGCATAACTGCGGCTTGCAAATCCGTCTGGATTTGCAAGCACAGATACCTTACTGCATGTTTCCCTGGGCTTTGCCCGGGGCGGCATCCACAGAAAATGGATGCCGGATAAAAATTTTCAACTTTTTATCAAATACCAGTATAACACAACTGTTCCAAAATGCAACAAAAAATTGCTGTTTGGAACAGAACTCCCCTGCCGCAGTCAGAAAAACGCGGCAGGGGAGAGGAAATCAAAAGGAATGAATATTATTCAGACGCCTGATGTCGCAGCATCCGATTTTCCCGGATTCGCATCAGCGCGAATTTGATCAAAACGATGATTCCGCAGAGGAGAATGCAGATATAGAAGGACAGGCCTCTTGCCAGCAGCTCCAGGTTGGCGGCCTGCTGCTCGGACATGAGAGTGGAGAAGCCGTCCAGCATCAGGAAGTCCGTCACGCCCATGGAGCCGGGAATGGGGATGCAGTAGGCGCCGATGACCACGTTGGACTGCATGGCAAAGAGCTTGGGGGCGCAGCCCAGGGAACCGTGGCCCGCCAGGAAGCAGAAGACGGTCACCAGAATCTGACTGACCCGGTGGGCCAGATTCAGCAGCAGGGTCTTTACCAGCAGCTTTCGTTTGCCCTTCAGCAGCTCCGTGGCCTGGCTGTATTGTACCATCGTCTCCCGGAGCTTGTCCTCCCGGGCCTCCAGATTGTGGATGATGTGGAGCTTGGCCAGCAGCCGAAGTCCGAAATCACAGAGGCGAAGCAGAAGCCGCTTCTTCCAGAGCAGCAGGGCGTAAAACACGGCCAGGCCAAGCTGGATGACCGCGCCCACCGCAATGAAGATCCGGCCCACGGTTCCGAAGGCCATGAAGGAGCTGGGGAACACCAGCAGACACACCAGACCGATGATGACGATGGACAGGGTGTAGAGCAGCAGGTAGGTCAGCATAACCACCGTGGAGATCACGCCGGGCACGCCGTCCTTCGTCATGAAGTAGGCCTCCATGGGCTGCCCGCCGGTGGCAGAGGGGGTGATAGCGGAGAAATAGAGGTCTGCCGCCGCATAGGAGATGCACTTCGGATGACTCTTCGGGTATCCGAAGCCCCGAAGCAGGGTGCCCACCATGACTGCGTCGAAGCCGATGTAGGCCAGCATAGCCAGAACGGCAGCCAACAACCACCAGGGATTATTGTTGTCAATATATTCCAAAAAATGCTTTGGAGAAAAGCCCTTGGATTGGCTTCCCACGGCATAGACGGAGAGCGCCGCAATCAGCAGGAACAGCAGCGACCAGAGGAAGCGTTTGCCCCCGCCCTTTGGCTTATCGGTTAATGTTTTCATGCATGACTCCTTGCGGAAGACAGTTTATCCGCCAGCCGTTCAAAATGGAACAGGCGGGCGAGGAGAATACCCAGCTCGGCCACGGCAATCCCGCCGAGAATGTCCGGCCAGACGTGCTGTTTTACCAGCACCACAGAGGCAAAGACCAGCAGGGAGAAGAAGCCCTGAACCCAGGGATACCATTTCGGCATCTTTTTCAGTCCCAGGGAGCCCCGGAAGCAGAACCAGCTTGCCACACAGTGCATGGATGGGAAGAGATTCGTGGGGGTATCGGACTGATAGATCAGGGACATGACCCAGGTGGGAAAATCGGTAACGGTCAAAGCGGGACGGGCAAAGGTGGTGGGATAGATCAACAGAATCGCCATGGCGATGACCTTGGAGGTCAGCTCGCCGGATACAAAGCGGCAGCAGTGCTCCCGGCTGTCCCGGGCGATGATGATATAGGCGACGACCCACTGCACGTAGGCCAGCACATAGAAAAAGATAAAGGCCGGGATTCGGGGCAGGGCGTCGTCCAGGGAGGTGGAGATCATGTGCAGGTCGGTCCGGTGGCTCTCAAAGGCCTTGGGAACGTAGTAGCACACAAAGTTCATAAGGACCACAGCCAGCAAGGGCCGCCGGGCGTAGCGAGGGATCAGCCAATCATAAAATGCAAGAATTCTTTTCATGAATCATATACCATCCGACGTGAAAAAACAGTCGGGTTTGGGTCAAAGTTCTCGGCTTACAGCGCATGGCGCAGAGTCCGTAGGGGACGGGTTCAAAGTTCGCAGGAGCGGCGCAGGCCGCCCGTTGCGAGCGTTATTCCAGTGCCGATGCTCTGGTAAATTTGCCCAACGGCTCCAATTGCAGAGAAAACCCTTCCGCAAGGGCTTCTGCAAATGCGAGGGCAGCTCCGGGCGCGCCCTCCTTCAGCTCCAGCTCCAGCTCGCACAGGGGAGCGGATTCGGTGGGGCCGAAGAGGGAACCGCAGTCCAAGGCCAGCTCCGCGGCGCTGCCGTCGGCGAAGCGGAGCAGCACGGCCCGGCGGAGAAAGTCCGCCCCGCACAGACGCTGCAGACAGACGGGCTCCAGTATCGCCCCGGGCGCGCCGAGGTTAACCAGCCGGGGCAGGGCGGAGCGCAGATCCTCCGCTTCCAGCTCCCACTCCCCCCGCAGATGGGGATCTGAGCCCTCCGGCAGAGGCGCCTTGACGCAGACGACGGAGCGTTCGTTTTCCATTCTGCGCCGAATCGTGATTTTGTGCCTGGAAAAGCGGCGGTCCGGGGCGTCGTAGTAGTCGGTCCGCATGTGATAGCGCCGGGGCTCCTCCACCATCCGGCTGCGGACTTCCTCCCAGGCCAGAACCCTGTCCAGCAGGGACGGGTCCGGCACGGCGTATTTCCATTCCAGTTCAGTTCCCATAGTTCTGAATCCAACGCGGAGCGGGCAGATCAAACGGGAACGGCTATTTTGCTGACCATGGGCAGCAGGTCCCGGCTCAGCTTTTCGTAGCGGTGCAGCAGCACCAGCCGGATGGGCTCCAGCACCAGCAGGACAAAGCCCAGAGCGCCCAGCTCAAAGTGCAGGAACACGCAAAGCAGCAGCACGGCGGTCCGCAGGTTGAAGGTCAGCAGATTGGTGAGCTTCACCAGCTTCCGGCTTTCGGCGTAGAAGGCGTCGCAGAGGGCTTCGTTTTTGCCGTGGACCTCGATGGCGTCCAGCAGCTTCTGGGTTTTGGGCGCCCGACGTTCCTGGGCGCTGGTGTAGAACCAGTAGCAGAACAGGGAGAAGCGGGCAAAGCCCTTGGCCTGGGCCATCTCCGCCTTGATATGCTTGCCCCGGGAGAGCTCGTTGCCCCGGGAGTTGTCGATCATATACATGTGCAGGTTCTTGAAGTAGTCCGGCAGCTGGCACTGGGCCACATAGAACACGTAGGTCAATACCGCCAGGGCGATCAGAATCCCGTGGCGGGTGGGATTGCCGAGGAACAGCTTTGTGTTCCAAAGCCGGCAGACGCAGGCCGCGTAAAGGGTGAAGTACACCGAAGCGTCGGCCATGCCGTCCAGCATGCGCCCAAGGCGGCTGTAGTGCTTGGTCAGCCGGGCCACCTGGCCGTCGCTGGCGTCAAAGACAGCGGAGAGGAAGACCAGAACAGCGCCGAGAATGTCCATCCCCAAAGAACGGTTCATGGCCAGCAGAATACCGCCCGTCACGCCGGAGAGCCCGGAGAGCAGGGTCACCACGTTGGGGATGATGTGCAGGGCAATAAAGATCCTGGACCAGAACATGCCCACGTAGTCCACAAAATGGGTATCCACGGGGTCGTTGATATTTTCGCACTTTCTTGCCGCGATCACGTTTGCCCGGGTGGCCTGGAGGTTTTCCTTCGCGCTGTGGAGGTTTCCCTTTACGGCCTGGGTGGCGTGATGCAGGTTATCTTTCATTTTGGAAACCATAGAATCGACTCCCAGTGATATTTTCTGTCAAAATCCTACATATTATATCACGCTGGAGAGCGAAATTCAATAGAAAAATTCAGGCAATTCGGGTGATTTCAGGGAGCTAGGCAGTCGGTGGGAGGCTGGTAGACGATTTCTCACTTCTCACCGCCTGCCGCCAGCTTTATCACCTCATAGGCGCCGCTGTAGAGCCCGGCGGTCTTGTTTTTGAGGATGCTGTCGTTCATGCGCAGCAAAATCTCCGGTTCCCGCTGAAGCAGGCGGATCATATCGGCGGTTTCCCGGCCGGGGGCGACCTCGTAGCTGCCGTCGCCAAGCTCGGCGGAGTGGATGGCTCCCCAGATCTCATGGCCGCCTACATGCTGAATGAAGAGCTTCGGAACGGGGTAGAAGGCCAGCTCCGAGGGCTTGGTGACCAGCACGTCGCTGGCCCGCATCAGCAGGTTTGTAATATAGACGGCGGCGAAGATGTCCTCGTGGCAGAAGCCCACGATGCCCTGGGCCTCGCCGGTGCGGGCGGCCTCGGCATAGGCCCGGGCTCTGGGGTAGTCGTTTTGGAAAACCTGGGCGGAGCCCAGGGCGGGCACGGCCTTTTTCAGGTTTTCCCAGACGTTTTTGTGGTCGCCAACGTTGATAAACAGCACAGCCTTCCCGGCCTTGACGTCCGGCAGCAGGGCTTTGATGACGGACGCGAAGAGGGCCTGCTGGGCGCCCGCGCCGCCCACGGTCAGCAGATAGCGTTTGGCCTTGCCGTTCTGCAAACGGTTCGCCCGGCGGCCGGTGTCGTCCTCCAGATTGACTACAAGCTCGTGATCCACGTAGTGACCGGTGTAGACGATGTCTCCCTCCGGCATGGGCTTGAGAGAGCGGGACCTGTCCATCCCCCGCAGGGCCTTGTAGCCCAGCCAGGCGGAGTAGGTCTGGATGGTGTGGACAGCTCCTTCGGCCAGGTGCAGGGCCATGGGCCAGTTGTCGGGAATGGCATTCACCACCCTGGTGAAGCCCGCGTGGATGGCGGCCTGGGCAGGCCAGACGTGGGTGGCCACGTAGGGCAGAGCCTTGGGCAAATTTTTCAGCAGATTCGCCATGAGCTCCGCGCTGGCCTGGTCGGCGCAGTTGTAGCTGAGCTTCCGGAAGCCCTCGGAATTCAGAGGCTCCCAGTAGAGCTTGTTGAAGAGCCTGGACTTCTGGCTCAGCCGGGAGCCCATGGAGTAGAGCTCGTTTTGGCCGGAGATGATCTTGGTGCAGGTGGAGTCCCGGAAGGAATTGAGATCCACCCATACGGGCTCATAGCCCAGCGCCCGGGCGCAGGAGGCCATGGCCATGGAGATCCGGTAGTGGCCGAAGCCCATGCGGATGTTGCCCACGAAAACCGTCTTGTCGGAGAAAGCGGCGCCCTCGCCGGAGACCAGCTCCCGGGTTCCCAGTTCCGAGAGCACCGGGTTGTCCCTCAGCGCGAAGCGGTAGTCCGTCTCGCTGTCGTCGCCGTACTTTTTGAGGAATTTATTCTGGGTTTTTTCGGCTTTTTTCACGTCCTTTTCGGACATGGGATTGCCGAAAATCTCTTTGGATTTCTCTAACATGGTGGAATCCTCCTTCGTGTTGTTTTTGTGTAGTCTCGCGGTTTTCTTGACAATCCAAGCAGATTCCGATATGATAATAATGTTGATTTCAGGCTACCATTCAGGGGGCCTTTTGTCAAGTGCGCATCGCTTCTCTTGACGCAAACTACAAAAAAGTGAAAGGAAGAGAAAGTCAGAACTATGGGTACGCAAAAGCTTTCCGGAAAGTCGAAGCTTTCCTACGCGCTGGGCGCTGTGGGCAAGGACATGGTCTACATGCTCTCCGCCAGCTACGTTCTTTACTACTTCCAGGATCTGCTGGGGGTGGACGCCATTGCCATGGGCGTCATCCTGCTGGCAGCCCGGGTCTTTGACGCCTTCAACGATCCCATCATGGGCACCATCGTGGCCAAGACCCGTACCCGCTGGGGCAAATTCCGTCCCTGGCTTATGATCGGCACCCTCACCAATGCCGTGGTGCTCTATCTGATGTTTGCCGCGCCTCCCACGCTGGACGGCAAGGGTCTGGTGGCCTACGCCGCAGTCTTCTACATTCTCTGGGGCGTCACCTACACCATGATGGACATTCCCTATTGGTCCATGATCCCCGCCTTTACCGAGGGCGGCCGGGAGCGGGAAAACCTTACCACCCTGGCCCGTACCGCCGCCGGCGTAGGCGCGGCGATTATCACCGTTGCCACCATGATGGCGGTGCCCTGGCTGGGCGGCCTCTTTGCCGCGGAGGGCGCCGGAGAAAAGGCAATCGAGGTGGAGGGCTTCAAGTGGTTCTCCCTGGGTGTGGCCGTGCTCTTCGTGGTCTTCATCACCCTGACCTGCATCAATATCAAGGAGAAATCCACCGCGGAGATGAAATCCGCCTCCGTCAAGGAAATGTTCCGGGCCCTGGTGCAGAACGATCAGGCCATGACCGTTACCATTGCCATCGTGCTTATCAACTGCGCGGTCTATATCACCTCCAACCTGGTGATCTACTTCTTCAAGTATGACTTCGGCACCGTGGACTGGAACGGGGCCTACGTGCTGTTCAACACCTTCGGCGGCGCGGTCCAGGTGGTGGCTATGATGGCCTTCTATCCCATGCTGCGGAAGAAATTCTCCAGCCTCCAGATTTTCTATATCTGCCTGGGTATGGCGGCGGTGGGCTACCTGGTGCTGCTGGGCCTGGCCTTCACCAACATGAGCAGCGTCTACCTGCTCTTCATCCCCGGCTTCTGCATCTTTGCCGCCAACGGTATGCTGACGGTCATCACCACCGTCTTCCTGGCCAATACCGTGGACTACGGCGAGCTGAAAAACGGCCGCCGGGACGAGAGCGTCATCTTCTCCATGCAGACCTTCGTGGTGAAGCTGGCCTCCGGCATCGCCATTCTGGCCGCCTCTGTCTGCCTGAAGATCAACAAGCTTTCCGACGAGGCCATTACCGAGGAGGCCAAGAAGATCGACTGGTCCCTGAACGTATCCCAGTCGGCCAAGACCGGTCTGCGCATGACCATGACCGTCATTCCCATTATCGGCCTTATCATCGCCTTCTTCTGGTTCCGCAAGCGCTTCCAGCTCACCGACAGGAAGGTGGAGGAGATTTCTCAGGAAGTGAAGCGGCTTCATGCAGGGGAGAACTGATATGGAATTGCTGCACAACACCGTGAAGGCCTCCGGCTTCGTAGAGGCGGAGGAGCGGCTCGAGAATGACCGTTACACCCTGACGCTCCGGAATCCGGGCCAGGAGGCCGTGGAGCTGGAGGAGGTCAGCGCCATGTTTTCCGTGGACTGCGGCCTGGCGGACGCCTTCTTCCTGAACGGCTTCCAGAGCTGGACCTACAGCCCGGAGCGGACCCGGAAGCAGTACGATGCCGCCATGCGCTACGTGCCCAAGGCCCTGGACAGGCGCTTCGGCCTGTCTCAGTACGGGGACGGCTACTTTGCCGACGCCGTCTACCGGAAGGACCTGCGGCAGGGCTATAAGAAGGGCTATTCCTACGCCTATATCCGCCGCTGCGGCACCTACTCTCTCTTTGCCTCCCTGGCGGAGGATACGGGCTTTACCCGGATCGTCATCAATCCGACGGAAGAAAGCGTCCTGTTCAAGAAGGACTGCCACCACCGTTTCCTTCAGCCCGGCGAGGCGTTCACCGGCCTGGATCTGATCTTCCCCGTGGGCGAGGAAAACGCGGTTTTTGACGCCTGGTTTGAAGCCATGGGCGTCAAGGCCCTGCCCGCGGAGCCAAAGATCGGCTATACCAGCTGGTATAACTGCTATCAGAATATCTCCGAGGCCCAGATTCTCCGGGACCTGGAGGGCATGCGGACCCTTCCGGTGAAGCCCCATATCTTCCAGATTGACGACGGGTACGAGCCCTTCGTGGGAGACTGGTTGACGGTCAATGCCGAGAAATTCCCCAACGGCCTGGAGCCCATCATCCGGAAAATTCTGGACGACGGCTATCAGGCGGGGATCTGGCTGGCGCCCTTCGTGGCGGAGAAGGACTCCGCCCTCTATCTGGATCACCCCGACTGGTTCCAGTATAAGGACGGGGAGCGGATTTATACCGGCGTCAACTGGTCCGGCCACTATGCCTTGGACCCCTACAATCCCCAGGTTCGGGACTATATCCGAAAGAGTATCGAGCACTTCAAGGCTATGGGCGTCACTCTGTTCAAGCTGGATTTCCTCTATGCTGCCTGCATGAGCTCCCGGCCGGACAAGACCCGGGGCGAGATCATGGCCGATTCCATGGACTTCCTACGGGAGCTCTGCGGGGATTGCCAGATCCTGGGCTGCGGCGTGCCTCTGGCCTCCGCCTTCGGCCGGGTGGAATACTGCCGCATCGGGCCGGATATGTCTCTGGACTTTGACGACAAGCTCTTTATGCGCTGGCTCCACAACGAGCGGCCCTCCACCCTCCATACCCAGCGCAATACCGTCTACCGCCGCCAACTGGACGGTAGAGCCTTCCGGAACGACCCGGACGTGTTCCTGCTCCGAGAGGAGAACACGACCCTGTCCGACGAGCAAAAGCACACCCTGGCCGTTGTCAACGCCCTCTTCGGGTCCGTGCTCTTTGCCTCCGACGATTTCGGCCAATACGACGAAAAAAAGCGGCGGCTCTTCGCTGCCCTCTGCGCCCTGCAAGGAGCGAAGGTCCTGGCCGTGGAGAACGGGCCCATCACGAAGAAGCTCCGCACCGTCACGGTTACCTACCAATCGGACGGCGCGGAAAAGCAGATTGTGCTGGAAATTTGAACGAAAAAGACCGCCGAGCTTTCGGCGGTCTTTTCGTTATTCCAGTTCGTCCAGGTTTCGCCCGAAGCTCTCCAGACAGTTGGCCATGAACCAGTCCACCTCCGGCAGAGCCATTTCCTTCAGGGCCCGGCAGGTCTGCTGGGCGGCGGAGACGAATTCCAGGTTTCCGGCCTTCAGCTCCTCGATGCACTTGATGTGGGCCGAGAGCTTGTCGGCGGCCTTGACGATGTCCCGGCTGACCGGGTCCTCCTCAAAGATCAGGGGGGCCATGGAGTCCCGGAGCTGCTCCGGCAGCATGGACAGCAGCTTTTCCCCGCTGACCCGCTCCACCTGCTTGTAGGCGTGCTTGATCTCGGGGTTGTAGGATTTGATGGGGGTGGGCAGGTCTCCGGTGAGGATCTCCGCAGCGTCGTGATAGAGGGCGGCCGTG
>JAEEGJ010007862.1_pt1 | contig 29980 bp, 16 predicted proteins | sample 8958761 | NCBI WGS metagenome assembly JAEEGJ01 (sample SAMN16246546, study PRJNA631951) | gut metagenome | biome: gut microbiome; feature: rumen; material: RS-attached | host: Bos | place: Iran: Karaj | collected 2018-10
GACATCGACTGGCTCTACCTCTGGGCCACATATTCTCCGGGCTGGGTACACCGCAACAACGGTGTTTTCACCTATCACCCCCACTACGACCGGCGCCACACCATCAATCTGCTCACCACCATCCGCCTCGGCGAACTCCATGAATGGGAAATCAGCGGTCGTTGGAGCTATGGCAGCGGCTTCCCCTTCACTCAAACCCAAGGCGTCTACGAAAATGTCTCGTTCTCAGATGGCATCAACACCGACTTCACCCGCACCAACGGCATCTACGGTGTCGTTTACGGCGACTACTATGCCGGACGCCTTCCCAACTACCACCGTCTCGACCTCAGCGTCAAACGTAAATTCTCTATCGGCAAACGCTCCATCCTTGAAGTCAACGCCAGTGTAACCAATGTCTACAACCGCAACAACATCTTCTATTTCGACCGTCTCACCTTCACCCGCATCGACCAGCTCCCCTTCATGTGGTCGGCCGGTCTCACCTTCCGCTTCTAAGGCATAGGCATCAACGCCGATGCCACAACAATCCGGCATTAACATCCCCACAATAAAGAAGTCCCCCCAACATCGGAGGGACTTCTTCTATCTGTTCAGCAATACAATCTGCCTGTCGGCTCAGCTTATCCGGGTCCAGTCTATCGGGGCCAATCCTTGCTGCTGCAGCAAAGCGTTGCACTGCGAGAAATGACGGCATCCAAAAAATCCCCTATAGGCCGATAGCGGTGAGGGATGGGGGGCCGTGAGCACATAATGACGTGTCCGGTCAATATACTGCGCCTTGCTTATGGCAAAACTGCCCCACAAAAGAAACACTATCCCGCTACGCTTCTGCGCCAAAGCCTGTATGGCGGCATCGGTAAAGAGTTCCCATCCATGGCGTTGGTGCGAACCAGCCTGATGCGCCCTCACCGTCAGCGTGGCGTTCAAAAGCAATACCCCTTGATCCGCCCAACCCGACAAATTGCCACTGGTCAACGGTATCTGCGTCCCCAAGTCGCTGTTTATCTCTTTGATGATATTCACCAGCGAAGGCGGAACCGCCACCCCTGCAGGCACCGAGAAACAGAGCCCATGTGCCTGGCCGGGCTCGTGGTAGGGGTCTTGACCCAATATCACCACCTTCACCTTGTCGAACGGCGTGCGGTCGAAAGCGGCAAAGATGTCGCCCCCTTTCGGGTAACACACATATTGTTGCCGTTCGGCCACCAGAAACTCTTTCAACTGCGCAAAGTAGGGAGCCTCAAACTGCGGCCGCAACACCTCAAGCCACGAGGGTTCTATCTTGGGATTTATCATATCAGGAAACCGTTATACAGGTGCTCTTCCCCTATCGTGCTGAGTTCCCCGTGTCCGGGCAGCACCTCATATTCGTCGGGCAGTGTCATGATGCGGGTCTTCAGTTTGTCCATCAACACGCCATAGTCGCCTCCCGGCAAATCGGTGCGTCCTATGCTGCCCCGAAACAGGGCATCGCCCGTTATCACCATCTTCTCCTCATGCATCACAAAGGCCATACTGCCCGGGCAGTGTCCCGGTACAGCGCGGCATTCCAGCCTACCTGCCCCCAGCTCCAGCACGTCGTTGTCGTGCAGTTCGCTCACGGGCAAGTCATCCATGCTCGTCACATCGAATCCCATCACCGCGCCATAGGCTTCGGCCTGCCGCAACAGCGGGAACCCGTCGCGATGCATACTCACCGGCAACTTGTACAGATTGCACATCTCCCGCAATCCGGCTATATGGTCTATATGGGCATGGGTAAGCAATATCATCTTCGGAGTCAATCCCTGCTCGGCAATGAACTGTGTCACCTGCGCCTCCTCATAGTTTGTCTCGGCAGCCGGATCCACTATGGCACACTCTTTCGTGCCCTCGTCCCACACCACAAAGCAGTTGGTCCCGAAATGGTTCAGTGTAAACTGTTTCACCTTCATAACGGACTCCTCCCCTATCGTCTTTATTACTTGCCTATCCAGCTTTCCACGGCCTCTTTCTGCACTGGTGCGATGTCCAGCTTGTTCTTTTTCCTCAGGCCGTTCAGGTCGTTATACAGCTTGTTGGGGTTAGCCTCTTTGAGTTGTGCCAGCGTGTTGATACCGGCCTTGCGCAGCATGGGCACCCACTCGGCTGCCACGCCATGCTCCACAAACTCCTCGTCCGAAGTCACTTCGGCCTTCTTCTCGGGCTTCATCTGCGGGAACAGCAGCACATCCTGTATGCTCTGTTCGCCAGTCATCATCATCACCAGTCGGTCTATACCTATGCCCATGCCCGAAGTAGGAGGCATGCCGAACTCCAAGGCACGCACAAAGTCCATGTCGATAAACATGGCCTCGTCGTCGCCCTTCTCGCTCAGGCGCAGTTGCTCCTGGAAACGGCCCAGCTGGTCTATCGGGTCGTTCAATTCGCTATAGGCGTTGGCCAGCTCCTTGCCGTTCACAAACAGCTCGAAACGCTCGGTCAGGTTGGGGTTGTTGCGGTGGCGTTTGCACAGCGGCGACATTTCAATGGGGTAGTCAGTCACAAAGGTAGGCTGTATCAGGGTATGCTCGCACTTCTCGCCGAATATAGCGTCTATCAGCTTGCCCTTGCCCATCGTCTCGTCGGTCTCGATACCCAGAGCCTTGCAGGTGTCGCGCAGCTGCTGCTCGTCCATCCCCTCCACATCGTAGCCCGTCTGCTCCTTTATCAGTTCGCACATCGGAGCTCTGCGGAACGGCGGCTTGAAGTCTATCTCGTTGCCCCACACGGCCACCTTGGTGGTGCCGTGCAGCGTCATGGCTATACGCTCCAGCATCGTCTCCACAAACGTCATCATCCAGTTGTAGTCCTTATAGGCCACATATATCTCCATGCAGGTAAACTCGGGGTTGTGGGTGCGGTCCATGCCCTCGTTGCGGAAATTGCGGCTAAACTCATACACGCCCGCATATCCGCCCACTATCAGCCGTTTCAGGTACAGCTCGTTGGCAATACGCAGATAGAGGTCTATATCCAATGCATTGTGATGCGTGATAAAAGGCCTTGCGGCTGCTCCGCCGGGAATGCTCTGCAACACCGGTGTGTCCACCTCCAGATAGCCCTGCTCGTTGAAATACTCGCGCATGGTGTTCACTATCTTGGCCCGTTTCACAAAAGTCTCGCGCACATGGGGGTTCACTATCAAGTCCACATAACGCATGCGGTAACGCTGCTCGGGATCGCTGAACGCGTCGTATACCACACCGTCCTTCTCCTTCACTATGGGCAACGGGCGCAAACTCTTGCTCAACACCGTCAGGCTCTTCACATGTATGGAGGTCTCGCCCATCTGGGTCACAAACACATATCCCGTCACTCCAATAATGTCGCCTATGTCCAGCAAACGCTTGAACACCGTGTTATACATCGTCTTGTCCTCGCCCGGGCAAATCTCGTCGCGTTTCAAATACAGCTGAATGCGTCCATACGCATCCTGCAGCTCCACAAACGACGCGGCACCCATAATGCGGCGGCTCATGATGCGACCTGCTATACTGATATTCTGAAACAATGTGTTATCCTTCGGATACTGCTCCAGTATCTCGCTCGACTTGGCATTCACTTCATACAACGCTGCGGGATAAGGATTAATACCCAGTTTCTTCAATTCGTTTAGCGAATTTCTACGGATTTGTTCTTGTTCGGTCAACTCGGCCATGTTACAATATATTATTTATAAATAATTTACGTTACTTACTACCTTTCAATGCAGTTTACAAATATACAAAAAAAATGTCAATCCTCATCATTCCTTTCTCCTTATTCTTTCTGCCCGCCTGTGGCACCCCTCCCCGGCTCCCTCGTTCATGGTCCAAACCAAGCAATCACAACTCACCACAGCCGCTCCCACTCTACCCTCCTCCACCGGCAGAAAGAAAAATCCCACACCTCTGCAGTGCGGGATTTCTTTTGTTGTCCAACCAGGACTCGAACCTGGACTGACAGAACCAAAATCTGGAGTGCTGCCATTACACCATTGGACAATCCACAGACATTATTAATAAAGTAGCAAAATCATGCAATCGAGTAAAAAACAATGTTATACATCATTATTCACGCTCTTGTGACCCTTGCTTTGAGGTTGCAAAGATACGACTTTTTTTTTAATTACCAAAAAAAATCTATTCAAAAACCAAATCCTCGGTATCTTTGTCCGAAGTCAAGCCCAAGTTGATAGTGGAAACCACATTGCGGTCTACGGTCATATACTTGCCGTCCTTCAGACTCTTAGTGCACACCTTGCCCTCGGGGGTCGTCAGCTCAATCTTGAAGCTATTGTAGCAGTTGGGGGCTAACACAAGGTAGAGATCCTTTCCCTTGCTGAAGTCAATCTTGTCCAGTTGGGTCAGCACCACGCACTTCTCTGCACCATTCGTGGCGGTAAGCACCGGGAAGGGATAATTGTCCACCGTGAAGTTGCCGGCCATATAGTTCAGCGAATCCTCGGTAGAGAACTTAATGGTACTCACTTTCTGGTGGGTGCACAGGTGCAGGCAAATGGCACCCGTCATGGCTTTGAAGGCCACATCCGTGCCGTCGCCGGCCACTTCGGCATAGCTGGGCAGGTCGGTCACTTTCATGCAGGCATTCTGCATGGTAGGAATGGCCACCACGCCGTTGCCCTTATACATGCTGGCAGGATGCACAAAACGGCATATACCCTGAGTCTCCACCGAGTCGTTCAGTGTAAACTGAGCCATACTGCGGTCTTCACCCAGTTCGTTGACGGCAATCTGCACCGGCTCCATGCTGTCGTCCCACATCACTATGGGCTCGCCAGACTTCCAGGCAATGCGTCCATTTTCAAGACTGTTCACAGCCTCAACCACAACCTTATACTTTGTGTCGCTATTACCTTTACACGACACCAGACCTGCCACCACAGCGGCAACGGCCAAAAAACTGATGATTGTTCTTTTCATAGCAGTAATATTTAATAATAAAACCCATAACGCCGCATTCCCTTTTTTATTGTAGCACCGCAATAAAAAACAGAGGACTTCCATCGATCACCCCGAAGGGGTGAGATATGAATAACACCGTACAAGCCAAGAACGGTGTCGCGACCGAACGGGAGCAACAGCTCATTGCGCCATGAACGGTGTCGCGACCGAACGGGAGCAACAGCTCATTGCGCCATGAACGGTGTCGCGACCGTACGGGAGCAACAGCTCATTGCGCCATGAACGGTGTCGCGACCGTACGGGAGCAAAGGCGTTCATGGTGCAGTGCGGTGATTAACAGCAGCTAACTGATGCGTCCCGATAGGGACGCGACACACTAGCAGATAGAACCCGCTTACATTCAATAAATCCAACACACTGCAACAGCATACATCCGGAAGAGCGACACAGATGCAGCGTTAGGGATATAAATGAGCATACAAGCGTCACGGCGGCAGCGTGGAAACAGCAAATGCGGATTCAAACGTCACGGCGGCAGCGTCCCCTTTTGAAAGGGGTGCCACGATAGTGGCGGGGTATGTATCCCGCTGGCGGAGCCAGCACAAATACCAAAAGTCCTTTTACATATATGGACTTTCTGTATGTGTTTTCATATACATACCCCCGGCTTCGCCGTACCACAAGAGGTGACTCGCAGCAAAAGTCCGACCGCCTCAGTTATAGTTTTCAAATCCGACATTCTTTGTTCCCGATTATAGCACTATTGCCTAACGAATTGTCCATGTATTCGTTACAGCCTTGCCCACCTTTCACTCCAAACCAACCCTATCTATATCAATTCTTAAACCCAAAGGTTAATAAGAACTTATGATAAGGTGAATAAGAGGTGAACAGTAAGCGAAGCGAGAATAAAGAAACAGGGGAAAGGCGGAGGGTAGAAAATGGACAAGGTGTGGGAGGCGAGAATGGATGAGGTGAAGGAAAGGATGGGAATGAACAAAAAACGGGCGGCCAAAAAGGCCGCCCGCAGAAACGCAGTTCTATGATAAAATCAAACAAAAAAAGTCGTCAGATTATTTGCTGCTGGAAGGACCCGTTCTGTTGCAGTTGGCGTAGGTATAGCCAGGAGCGGGTTTGACCAAACGGACAGAGTTTCCCCAATAAGTCACATCATCAGAAGTACTATTGTTAGCAGCATATTGATTGGCATGATAAATATATTGCATACTGTTTGCTTCCCATGGATCTGCGGAGACTCTGGTGGAGGACCAATAGCGACCCACATTATAGGTCATAGCTGTACTAACCCAGTTTTCATGGAATCCTCCAACTTCACGATAGCCAGCTTCGGGCAGAAGCACACATCCAACAGCCTCAATACGTCTGAATTCTTCATAAGTAAGGTGGTTCACAGCATGATAAGTCAAAGTTATACCAGTAGGTATACGATCTGCAGTCCAGTCGTCAGGGAAAAGAAGGCAACCATGGATAGTGGATTGACCTGTGGGATGATTGGGAATATCGGTGATATTAACATTGACACGCAAGCTCGCAGCATCGGGACGAGTGTTCAACAAATATTCCCACTCAGTTTTTGTCATAGTGAACCATGTGTTGGCAGGGTCACCGTCGATTTCCATGGTTCCCCAGTCTAAGAAATTAGGGGTAGTGCTAAAATAGTCTTCCTCTTCTTCTGGAGTACGAAGACCATACGTTGAACCTCCCCCAACAGGATAGTAGGCAGCATCCCAAGAACCCGAGCGTGTTTCATTTGATATGCTCCAACAAAACAAATCCACAGTTTCGGTCAAATTGGTACTTCCAGTCTCATTCAGATTGTTAAGACCGAAAAAGTCATATTGATTATCAGCGAAATGCCAAGTGGAGTTGTCTGCATAGGTGGAAAGAGCACCGATATGCTGCAGATTGCCTTTGGAGAAGACTACTTTGCAATCTTCGGAGATGGAATAGTAGCCGGAGATTTCGGTGTCCTCCTCGGGAGTGCCGGAGTTAGAAATAAAATAGACGGTGTTACGGTCGATATTAATGGAAGGATAGTTCACTTCAACGTTGTCGCTGCCAGTATTGAAGCGGATTTTGACAGTGAAAGGAGTGCCAGAGGTGTAAGGAGGAACGATGACATACATTTTAGGACTGGTGGCATCTGCGGCAACCTGGATGCCTGTGGGCATTTCGAGCACCACACGGCTGTTTTTACCATTGTAGGGGATGTCGATTCTGGAGTTGGCACCATCGATGGTTGCAGTGCCGATGCCCCACAAACCTGTACCCTGGGCAGTGACTTCAATGCTGCGGATGGTCTGGGCACTGCCGGTAGTGTTGGTCCACTCCACTTCAATAAGGGAGCAAAGGTTGCGGAAACGCAACACCTTATCGCCATCAGCGGCGAGAGCAGCGGCACAAGGAAGGTTGATTTTCTGCTTGACTACGCCATCAACGGTCTCAGTTTCCCAAGTCTGGAGGTGGGGAAGTTTGATGGCGGTGGAAGCCGAAACACCATTGTTGTCGGTGACGATACCAGCAGGATACATGGCATAGTAGGTACCCGATTCAATCTCCTGCACACCAGTAACCGTATAGTCGGAATTGATGGTGTAAGGATCAGTGGCGTTGTTGATTCTGATTTGTTCGCCTTGAGTGAAAAACTGAGGCACATCGTTAGGGTTGAGATATATTTTGGAATTGGCACCTATAGGTTCCAGTTTGGTGCCAAGATTGACAACCCCGTTGGATTCTTTTTTGCAGCCGGCAAAAAGAACCATGCATGCTGCCAAAGCAGCTACAATTACTTTACTATTTTTCATTTTATCGAAATTTGCTTTGTTTCGGTATTACAATAAATTGGTTGGACAAACATCAGGGAATTATTCACCGATACTGCCTAACTCTCTGCGGAACATACCTTCGGCTTGGCCATCCACACCACCTTCTTGATAATCAAGTGTCTGGTCTTCTTGGCTTTTAACCCTAAAAGGGGAATCGAATCCATTTTCAACTTTGAAGCTCACCACTTTAATAGAGGGAGTCATGTACTTTTTTTCTTTTAAATCTTTCATCTTTAAATATTACTTTTATGTTCTTCGTATTTGGGGAAAAAAGAATCAAAAATGAAGTGAATATCGATTTTTTTACACTCAAAGACACTGCGTACAAACGTTACTTCGCACACTGTGTCTGTCACTTACTTCACTTCACCTTTTTCTTCTTTCGTTTGCAAAAATACACCTTTTTCCCTTTTCAGACTCTATTTATGGTCTTTTTAGCAGACGAATTATAATCATTTAACATTCTATATATTTACATCATTATCTATAGAAATAAGTAATAATGTCATAAAATACATATATTGTGGTATGTTACCTCATATAATTAAAATATATTTTGCAAATAAAACGAAAACTATACTCTGTGAATAGTTTCACAATAATCAGAAAGTAGAGGGCGGAAAGGATAAGGGTATAGAGGGGTAAGGCGAAGCCGGGGGTATGTATCGTAAAAACAAATGCAGAAAGTCCATATAATTAAAGGACTTTTGATATTTGTGCTGGCTCCGCCAGCGGGACACATACCCCGCCACTGTCGTGGCACCCCTTTCTAAAGGGGTCGATGTCGCCGTGACGTTTGTCTGGTCAAAAGGAACCCACACTCTGCCGCTGTTACGCCTGAAACCACATTTATTGCCCCAACGCTGCCGCTGTGACGATTGGATTCTCACTAGATGTGCTGACGATGCCACCAGGATGATTGTGAAAAAAAGGATTGCACCATCGCTAAAGCGGCGGAGCGGATAGATGCTGCACAGACAAGGAGAGCCTAATGTGACGGAGCAGGAATAGGCAGAAGGGAAACAAGAAGGGCGGAACGGGTGGCGGGAGAGATGCGGTGGGGATGGGACGTGCGGTGGCCCACAACCCAAAGGATGGCATCGGTGGAGTCGACAAGAAGAAGCTGACGTTGCTTGTCGAGCAGGCTGAACTTATGGTTGGAGAAGAAATCGCTGAGGAGTTGGGAACCACGGGACATGCCGAAAGGTTGGAAACGGTCGCCCTGCCGCCAATGACGCAGGGAGAGCGGCAGACGGACGGTGTCGGCATCGAAAAGGGCCTGGGTGGGAGGCAGAGAGCGAGGATTGAGGGTGAGGTCGGAGATGGGGATAGACTGAAGATGGATTGGGGGCAGGAGTTCGGAGGCAGGGGCAGCGGAGAGGGGAGTGATGAGGAGAGCGTCGCGATCGAGAATGGCGCAATGGGATGGGGAATAGAAGCGGCTGCCGGAGCGGGTGGCAGCGGAGATGGTGGCGACGGTGGCGGAATTGAAGCCCAAGGGGTGAAGCATTTCAAACAGCAGCTGGAAGCGCAGATTGGGTTGGGCAAGGGCGGGCAAGAGGTCGGCGAAGTTGAGGGAGAGCCGGAACGAGCCATCGGGGAGGGAGGAAAGCAGCTGTTTGGTGAGCGGCTGGAGCAGGGCTTGATAGAGATGCTCGGCTGACTGGAGGTGGGCGATGGTGGCGGAGACGGTGCGGTCGGCAGCGGGCTGCAGCTGACGGAGGAGTGGGAGCAGCTGGTGGCGCACCTGGTTGCGGCGGTAGTCGAGGGAGGCATTGGTGAGGTCTTCCACATGGTCGAGGTGGTGGCGGGAGGCATAGGCTTCGATGTCGTCGCGACCAAAAGGTAGCAAAGGACGTACCACGTGGGCCTGCACCGGCAGGATGCCATGGAGACCGGAGAGGCCAGTGCCGCGGAGAAGGTTGAGGAAGAAGGTCTCGTTGGAATCGTCGCGGTGGTGGGCGGTGAGGAGAGCCGGATAGCCATGCGTTTGGCAGAGGGTGAGGAACCAGTCGTAGCGGAGACGACGGGCAGCATCCTCGACGCTGAGCTTATGGGTGTGGGCGTAGTCGAGGGTTTGAAAGTGCTGCACATGGAAGGGAACACCATACTGCAGAGCCAGATTGCGGACAAAAAGCTCGTCGCGGTCGCAGTCGCCCGGACGCAGGTTGAAATTGCAATGGGCAATGGCGAAGGGGAAGTGGGCACGGTGCATGAGATGGGAGAGGACCACAGAGTCGACACCTCCGCTAACAGCAAGCAGCACCTGCTGCCCCGTGGGGAAGAGGTGCTGCTGAGCCACATGTGCTATGAATTGCTGAAGCACTATTTAAGAATCATCTTGCGCAAACGGCGCTGACCGTTATACTCAATGCCATAGTAGTAGACACCCGAGGAGAGGTTGCCCTTGTTGAAGGAGATGGTGTTGCGGCCTTCGGAATAGAGGCTGGTGCTCTCGTAGACCTGACGACCCACAACATCGTTGACGAAGAAGCGGACCTGACCACTGGACGGGATGACAAACTCGATACGGGTAGAACCATCGAAGGGGTTGGGATAGTTCTGCTCCAGACCGAACTTGAAGTCCTGAACCATGGGGACATCCTCAAAGTAGTTGATGACTTCGATGATGGTGGTTTGATCGTTGGCGGGATTAGCATCGGGGCTAGGCGGTTTCAGAAGGCCAGTACCCAGGTAGGTGCGGGTGGGAGACTTAGGAATCTTGCGGTAGTTGCCCTGATTATCGATGAAATCGAGATGGATAGTCTGACCCGGTTCAATATATCTGTCGTAACGAGAACGCGAGGTCTTGATGGCGTTACTGCCATTGATTACAGCCTCAAGATTGATGTTGTTGTTGTATGGCAGGTTGGCCGTATTGGTGAGAACGGCACGGATGCGGCAAGAGTCAGTCCTGTTCTCTTCCACCTGGAGTTTGATAATACCCAACTCGGTGGAGAGAGGAAGAATAGTGAAGGATGTGTCGTTGGATTGATTGGTATCGTTGGGGACAGAGACATAAGAAGTGATATAATCGTATGGGGCAGAACGTTGATGGACGACCCTGTTGAAGTAATGAACAGCACGTTCGCCAGAGGCAAGGCCGTTTTCGCGGTAGAATGTTTGCTCCATACGGGTGGAGATGTCATTATCGTACCAGAAGCCAATGGTGAAGTTGTTGACCCCACGAGCACCTATGTTTTTGACTGCAATACCCACGTTTTGCAAAGTGTCATCGGTATAACGGGTATCCACAAAGGCACCTTCGACTTCCACATCGGTAATGGCCGAGACACCGGAAATGAGCATGGAGAGAGTGTCGTTGTATGGATAAACATCCTGAGCATATTCGCCCCAAGTGGTGAGTTCCATGGTACCCATAGTGGAGCGTTCGCGGTGTTGGAAGGTGTAGTTGAAGTACTCGCCCGAGCCGAGGGGATGGCCCAGATAGGTGCCGAAATCGACATGCTCGCGAATAGGAGTACCAGCATTATAGGAGTAGACCATGTCGATGGCGTTGATTTCGTTCTGGCCGAAGTTACGCATACGGACCGTGATGTACATGCTGTCGCCAGCCACTACACTTCTGAGAGGCGACACGATGCTGGAGAGCTGGAGGTCGTTCTGCAAGGGCGAAAGAGTGAATGTCTTGGTGGTTGAGTCGTTGTCGTAGTAGATATCGTGCTGCATGCGGGTGAAGGCAGTGATATCAAAAGTATCGGGGAAGGCATTGGTGATGATGAAAGGATCGGGGAACTCGAACTCGATATCGCCATCGATGGGGACAGTGTCGGGACATACCGCCTCACGAGCAAGATAGGTGCCATAAGGACGGTAGCTGACGGGGATATCTGAAACTGCCTTTAAGCCATAGTTGTGGATGAGGATACGAGGATGGACGGTCTGACCAAATTGTGGGTGGACAGGATATGTAATATCGACAACACCCACATCGTAGTCGCGACGAGCACGGCCAATGACAAGATTGTCGATGGCTGCACCATCACCGAAGCTGGCGGAAGAAGAGGTGGTGACCGGCGTGGTGAAGATGAAACGGAACTGGAGGCGTTGCGGGAAGTTACCGCTGGTACCCGTGGTAGGAATGCTGAGGGGGATATACTCACCGTTGTTGGTGGAGCCTGTCCAGCCTTCCTGCTGATCGTACCAGCTGGGATTGTCTTCTGCTCCCCAACGAGCATCGGGATGGTCGAGAAGGACCCATTTCTTTTCAAAGTTGAGATATTCCATCCACATGAAGGCACCCTCGGCCATATCCTTGCTGATAAGGAACTTGATGGTGTCGACTTTAATCTGCTGGATGTTGATGATGGGAGAGTAGACCACACTGCGGTTGCCGTGGACACCCGTGACCACCGACTCGGTGGTACTGGTGATGAGCGCATTGGGCTGAGAGTAGGCCGAAACGATGTGAGACTTGGCAGGGATGCCACGCTCGAAATAGTTGCGTGTGTAGTTGTTGTAGCCTGCTGGCATATACCATTTGTTGATGCCCACATCAAAGCTGTCGGCCACTGTAGCTTCGACCACAAAGTAGCGGTGGAACCGATAATGAAGCTCATTGTTGGCGGTATGGAAAGTATCGCCCGGCACAGACACGGTGCAAAGGAGGTCGGTGGTGCCTTCGTAGAAGTCGATAGAATCGAGACGGACAGGAACGCTCTTGCCCGGGTCGAGGTTACCAGTCCAATTGATGGTGCCTGACTGGGCAGGATGGTAGTTGTCGTTGAAGGCATATTCGATTGTGGCGCTGGTGAGAGGCGTAGCGCCCTTGTTGGCCAGCATGACAGTTACATAGTGGTTGTTCTCGGTAACAATAGGATTGCGCGGAGCGGCCACACGGGTAAGGGCGGCATCAACAGAGTCGAGTTCAACATCCTCCTGCACGTACAAGAGGTACTGCTGAATCTGGCCGTTGGCGTGAGTGGCATTTGTGGGATAATCCATAAAGGCAGTGGAGTCGCCTTCGACCCAAACAATCATACGCTGATAGCCATAGTGGGCATATTCAGGTACGGTATAAGGAATGCTGATGGGGCGACGGCTGCGCACCTTATAGCCCTTGCCCAGGAGAGAGGGCTGGGGATTGATGTTCTCCTCGTTGACGAAGTCGTAGAAACCATCGCGGTTGTAGTCGATGGCCACAAAGAGGCTGGCAGCGGTGCTGGAGTCCATCTCATTTTGGTTGTTGGCCACCTCGATGGTGATAGTATCCTGAGTGCCGCGACGCACAAAGAGGGTAGGCACCTCGGCCTGAGCAGCATTGTAGGAGCCCAGCCAGAGATTGTCGTAGCCTATCATGTCGGGCATCTGATTGTCGATTTCGTTGAAGGAGACATGCTTGATATCGAAGCCTTCGGTAGCGGTGATATACCAGTTGTTGTCGGTGAAGAAGTTGTCGTAGACAGATTCGGGCAAGGCTTTGAAGTTGTGGATATGGCGGAGCGTGTCGTTGCCGCGCTGCTGGTCGTCGGGATGGTAGACCCAAGCGTTGAGGGTATACTGTGTCTGGACGAGAGCCGAAGCGGTGTTCTGGAGCAGAGCGGTGTCGAAGGTGAAGTCGTAGTAGCTGACATTGTCGCCTACACGGCCAGGGATGGTAGTGCGGACGGTGTCGTGGACTTCGAGATAGGTGACACGGCCATTGGCGTTCATGAATTTGAATGCAATGGGAATATTGCTGATGGCCTGACTACCATAGTTGACCACACGGAGGGTGACGGTGTCTTTCTCGAGATAGACACGGCCAGAGGCACGAGGTGAACGCACTTCGGAGATAGAGACATCGTAGTAGAGCGGAGGATTGATACCCACGTTGATGGGAGCATAGTAGCTGGTGCAGTTGCGGGTGCTGAGGCAGGCGAGGTAGTAGGTAGAGTCGTGGAAATATTGCGGTGTTTCGCTCCAGTGAGTGGAACGGTTGTAGTTGTTGTTGCCGTTGTAGAAGAAGTCGCCACTGGTGGTGTCGCGATGCCAACGGATGGTGCGGTTGGCGTTCTGGGTGGCATAGAGATTGCCATAGGTGCCATAGTCGACCATGGTGTCGTGGGCGATGGGCATTTCGGGAGTGTGGTTGGAAGTGATGTTGGTATAGCTGGTGGTGTCGTTATGATACTTGACATCGAATTCATGATGTACGAAACCACGCAAACGGACGGTGATATCTCCGATGTAGCCGGTGGGATAGAGGTTGGGCTGGTTGGGAACGGAGAGCAGGACATCGCGGTTGGTACCGACAGGCAAGTCGTTGCCCGAGCCGAAGGTGTGGACATCGGTATTGTCGCTTCCGGGGAAGTTGGGGAAGCTCTGAGTGGAGGGCTGGTGACAATAGTAGTCGTAGCCGAGAGTGAAGGCGTAATCGCCCGGGAAGTCTTTCTTACCGGCATTCTTGAGGGTGTAGCGGAGAGGTACCTGGTACATGCGGCAGTGTTTCTCGTCCACAGTGCTGTCGACGGCCACAGAGACCAACTGGAGGTCGTAGGCCGGATAGATGAAGAACTGGGCAGTGTCGAAATTGTTGACCATGTCGCAGTCGGACGAAGCGGTAGACAGATTGCATTCGACAACCATATAGTGGGTGTCGAGGATGCCAAGAGGCGAGGGTACCTTAACACTGTCCTCTATCAGACGGCCAATAGGCATATTGCGGATGGTGCGTACCTCGGAAGAGATGGTAGGTGAGACATTGGCGAAATAGGCCGACCAGGTAACATTGGTCTCAGGCGACTCACCATTATTATAGAACCGTACATGGACGAGAATTGAATCGGTCTCGATGTTGAGTACCTCGGGATTATTGCCCGTGGTAATAGCAGGCATAACCGGGGAGAGGAGCTCGGCGACAGAGACGTCGTGCGAACAACGGATGAACTCGTGAGCACCGATGGTGGGAGTAGGAATCTGAGGACGGGTGATGCCAAAGACGTCGGTGATGACATCGGGATTATACTGTGCCTTGTCGGAGAACTGGGCAAGTTTGAGCTTGAGGTTGGTGGGATAGTAGACATAGTAAGGATATTCCTCGATGGAGTTGGTCTCCTTACCATTGATGGCACGGAGGCTGTCGAGGCAGACAGGTTCGTTGGCACCCCACTTGGCGAACTTACGGGCACCGGTGGTGGGATGAGGCACAGCGTTGGAGTAGTAGACATTGAAGTTGGAACTGGCGATACAGGTATCGATGGCCACATAGTAGGCATAGCCCTGACTGCGGTTGTCGAAGATATTGTTGAGTACATGGATATTGGACGAACGCTGGCAGGAGAAAGCCATGGTGTTGGGCTGGGTGGGTCCTGCATAGACAGCTGCCGTGTTGTAGTAGACATTGACATTGCGACAGAGCGAGTCGATGTAAATGCCAGTGGAGACAAGCGAAGCGGCAGCGGTGCCATAGACAGTAATCATATTATTATAGAGCGTGACTCGGTCGATATTGGTGCCACGGCAGTTGCTGACAACAATACCACGTTTACCACCCGTGCGCTGGTCGGTGAGGGTTACGAAGTTGCGCTGGATGCTGGCTTGAATACTATTGGCCACATAGATACCGGTGAGGGGTTTGGCATTTACAGCGACACCCGAAGCGATGCTATCGCGAGAGATGGAAACCGTGTCGGTGTTGCGCAGATGAATACCCTGATACCAGAAGTGGAGGATTTTGTTATTGGAAATGGTGATATTGTCGCTGAGATTGTTGTTGAGCGAACGTACACCATAGTAACCACTATCGATGATACAGTTGTTGATGGTGATATAGCTGTTGGCATCGCCAAGCAGGATAACATTGGCGTTGGTGCTGCTGGCGGTTGTGGCCTTAGAGCGGATTTCACAGTTGTTAATGTTGATGCGCTGAGAACCGTCGATACGGAGCACGTTGGCATAGATGTTGTTGCCAGAACCAGTAGTATAGTTAGCATAGAAGTATATGCTGTCGAAGGTCACATAGGAGGCACCCTCGATGGCAAAGACATAGTTGCTGGCGTTGGTGGGATTGTGGGTAATCTTGGCATAGGTGGTAGCTCCGACCTCGGTGGTGAAGCGAACCGTGTTGGTTGGACTGGCACCCACAATGGGACCGAGAGTAATCTGTTCGTTGAACACCTCTTCGCAAAGACGGAAAGTGACAGCACCTGCCACACCGGAGTGCTGGATGGTATCCATGAGAGTGGTAAGGTTGGGATACTGGCTGCCGAGGCAGGAACCGACGATATACTCACCACCGCAGAAACGGACGTTGACGGTACGGACAATTGTGTCGTTGGTTGGGACGCTGTCGCCCGCAACATTGATGACCGCAGTGATAGTGTGACGGCCGGGAGTGAGAGGCACTTGGCAGAGGGGAACGATACGATAGTAGCTGAGGGGCAAGTTGTTGGCATTGCCAGTGGTTTGTGCCCATGCGTTGTTGTCTATTTTGTATCGGAGGATGTATTCGTTGATGTTGTTGGAACCGAGGTTGGAGAGTTTGACAGTAAAGGCATTGGAGTCGCAAGAAGTATAGACCACAGTGTCCATGCCATCGGGCCAGGTGATGGAAGCATCAACAGCGGGAATGCCGGTGACCTGAATATGGACAGCGGACTCGGCGCTTTCGCAACCTACGGGTTCAAGGAATCCGAAGATAATGTCGGGGCGGTTGCCACCGCGAGCACCGGTGGGTTGAGCAGCCTGGTCGGTAGAGGCGTTCTGTTTGGTCACAACAGTATTGGCCTGAGCGGTATAGCGGGTATTGGCACCTGCACTGATGCCTGCTGTGCTCAAAGCACGGGTCACCTCGACCACAATGTTGGATGTGCCGTCCCATTGGTAGGGAGTGTCGAAATCGTGCTGCACCCAACCAATATTCTGAGCAGAGAGGGTGAGGTTGGAAGCAGAGTAGACTTGAGTGAGGCCTGTGAGGAAAGGAATATTGCTTCCTGAGCCAGTGAAAGTGGAAGCAGTGGTGGGGCCTATCTTGATGGTATAATAGTCGAAAGTGAAGGAATTGACATTATTGCCCAAAGACTCGAGATAGAAGGAGATGGAGCCGATTTCACCAGCTTGGTGGCCTGCGGCTATAATCTGATCGGCAGTGTAGATGTACTGCTCTTTGACATAGCGGGTCTTGGGATTGTAGGGCGAAGGATAGTTATTGTTGGCTACAGCGGTGAGGTTACCTACATGCGTGGAGGGCACATTGCGCAAGGCGATGCTCTTGACAAAGAATGTGTCGGGATGGTAGATGTAGGGAGTGGCAAAAATACCTGTAGTGGTGTCGAGTGCCACATGGTGGGCATCGTACCAAGCCACGCGGGAATTGGAGGGCAGACCCAGAGCCTCGAGATGAAGAGTGTCGCCATAGTTCACTGTGCGAGGCGAGACAACCACAGGAGGTTCGGGAGTGTAGGCCGAGTAGTAGTAGCCTTCGTTGGTATCGTTGGAATGAGAGATATCGGAAGTGACAGCATCAACCCAGACCTTGACATGGAATGTAGTGTCGTGGCTGAGGTGCATGTTGAGTGTAGAAGAGAAAGTGTGATATACCGAAGAGCGAGTGCCAATGCCGGAAGCGATGGTGTCGGTGCAAGCAATTGTGGCGCCGCCGTCAAGACTATAATGCAGCACTACGGGAGCAACCGGAGAGGAACCATAGTTGTGGACCAATACCGAGACTGGCTCGGCGGTGGAGAGGTTGCAGCCGGTATCAACGACGGGATAATCAACAGCAAGGTCGTTGACAGGGACATTGGTGACACTGATGGTGACCTGAGAGCGGGCACCTTCACAACCGTTGTCGAAATAACGTATGAGGTTCTCTTCAACCGTGCCTACCTGCATGGGGGTATTCGCCGTGGCAACCTGCCAGAGGGTGGCAGTAGGAGTGGGTGAAGAGGTGGGACTGTTGGTAGGCCAAGCTATACGGCGGGCACCAGCAGTGGGTGTGTTGACCGGCGGGGTTGCCGTGCTGGCTCCCTTGGCCAGGTCGATGGCATTGCCCTGCCATACTGATGCGGGGATATTCTGATTGCTCCATGAAATAGCCTGAGTGGAAGCCGTAGTAATGACTGCATTGAAAGGTACTGCATCGGCTACGCCATGGCCGTCACGATAGACAACAGCGAAGTTGGCCGTATAAGCGGGAGTGACTTGAGCCGAAGAGGGTGCATAAATGGTGCGAGTAGAGTCGGAAGGATCGTTGTTGGTTTTGAACTGGAGCATCAGACATGCGCCGGGTTGTATAGTTACATTGGGCAACACCCAAACCTTTGCAGCCTGGTTGGACTGGATGACGAGTACGCTGTCGCCCTCGAGGTTGGCAGGGTAGTCACCTATATTGGTAAGTTCGATAGCGAAATTGGTCTGGGCATGCATCCACGATGGCATGGGAGTTGTTACACCCGGATAGGCTTTGTTCACCTGCACCTCGGTAATCTTGACCAAGGGGAGATTACGCTTCTGAGAGATAAAGAAAGTTGTATCGTCGTAGAGCGGAGTGGTGACCAAAGTAGGACCATAGTAGAATTTATCGGGGTCGTCCATGGAGTGGTACCACGAAATACCGGAACGCTGCTGACGGGCGGTGCCGGTGGTGTAGTAGTTGACCGGCCACGACACAATGCCCAAAGTGGGAGTGATGGTAGCAGCAGTGTTATAAGGAACCGAGATATTGATGGGGGTGGGAGCAGGAGCAGCATAGCGTGAAAGAACCGTATAGACAGAGGTGTCGTTCAAATCGTCAGGGTCAAGGCTGCACTTCACCCACCATTTAATACTATAGGTGCGGTCAGTGTTGTTGGCTCCGCTGGGCAATGCCATGGTGCGGGTGGACAGGAAATGGATGGTGTCCATGGGGCCGCAGTCACGGTTAACAGTGAAGGACTGCACAGGGCCATTATCGATACTATAATATATATAGATAGGATTGGAACTGCTATAAGTGTATGTGCCATTACCAGTATTGCGGATAGCCACCTCGACGGGGATAGATGCGGGTGCGCCGCAGTAGTCTGGCTCGGGTGAAACAAACTCAACCGGAGTAAAGTCGATGGACAGCGCTGTTACCTCATAAGCACCGAGGCTGGGTGCAGTGGCATTACGGGTGGTTCCGAAAATGTCGTCGGTCACCTCTGGCACGGGAACACCCACATTGCGGAGCAGAGCATTGAATGAACGGAGGTCGACACGGCTTACAGAACCGTTAGTGTAGTTGGGATTGCCATTCACCGATCCAACATCGCTGGGCAAGGCGGAACGCCAAGCATTAATGTTGTGGTAGTTTACACCCGTTATCTTATTGAGCACGCCACTGGCAGAATAGTAGCAGTTGTGGTCAACATGGAGGTTGGTGGGATTATCGCCCGGCATGAAATTGAAAGCGTAGTTGGTGGAGTCGAACGAAGCAATGACATTGTTCTGGAAGTAAATGTTCGAAATGACATCACTACCCAGTGTAGCGGCTGCCACATTCACAAACTGAGGCGAGTTCATCCTTACTGAGTTGAATACCACCTTGATGTACGAACCCTTGATGATGTTGAGCGGGGTGGTGAGCATGTTGGTGCTGCCATCGAAGAGCGATACCACCATATTGTTTGCAACAACGCCGTAGCCACTGGCCGAGCCATGCATGTCGGATACACCTATACAGCAGGAACCCTTGCTCGAGAAGACTTTGTTGCGTGTGATTCGGCTTGAACCATATACATACTGACCCAGCACTATGTAACTGGCATTGGTTTGTACGTCATTGGCAAAGTTGCTATCAACCAAAACATTGCTCTGGTTAACAACACTAATAGCAGTATTGACCTGATGAGACAGGTTGTTATACTGAACCACATTGCCGACAGAAAGAATGTCGGGAGCGGCACCGCGAACATCAATACCGATTGTACCACCATAGAAAGTATTATTGACAATGGTCACAGAGTCGGAGTAGCCTGTGTGTATCAATGCGCGAGCCGAGTTGTTAATCATGTTGCTGTCGACAAAGGTGCAGTTTTCAAAGTGACAGTGGGCACTGTTGCTTCCCAACTGAACTAAAACATTGCATCGGTTGTCGGCAAAGCGGCCATTGGCAAATGTAATATTATTGAACCGTATGCCATGAGCCTCGGACATATCCACCAAAGCCTCTGCATTGGTGTTGATACCATTACGGGAGCGTCGGAAAGTAACCGATGCCTGGCCAGAGATGGGCTCGAATGTAACAAGGTTGGTAGCCGATGTGCCGGGAATGTAGGGGAATGTTGTAACATCATAGATACCAGCAGGCATCTTGATTGTCAACGGGCCATCAATACCGCAGCGGCTAAGAACATACAAGCACTTCTCGAGACTCTCGAAATGGGCAGAAGCGCCTGTGCCGATGGTGCGTTCTCCATGATAAGGACCATCGCATGAGGCAAAACGGGAGAAAGAAGTATCGTTGTAAGGTTCGTGGTCACGCACACGGATATTATCCTGGGTAATGGTAAGAGTGTCGTCTACCCAGGCACGGATGGTGTGGTAACCCACAGAAAATGCCTGATTATCGTTGAGGTGAACTCTCACACTGTCGCCTCCAGGAAGCGAACCTGTCCAGTCGTAGAAGATAGCCGGCTGGTTATCGATACGATACCACATGCGGACTGCGTTAATCTCCCTGACACCATAGTTTTTCAACCATACAACCACAGAGTCGGTTCCCACATTACACGGAGTGGTCTCACTGGGATAAGAGAATCCCGAAACACCGCAGTCATATATCAGCGGCACATTGGCGGTCTCAAAGAATTGTATCCAGGGTCGGGTATTAGCCGTAGTACCGTATTCAAAATATGAAATATCAGAAGTAAAGGCGTTATAATGCAGGTGTGCACCCATTCCCTCAGTATAGAGCGAAAGCTTCTGGGATGCCACAGGCACATGCTTGACCGGAGTGGCTGCAATATCAACATTGCCGTCGTAGAAAACTTGTACCAGAATGGCACTGCCAGCATAGAAAAACGTATCCTGAAGTTCAACCATTTTGTATGAGCCAGCCGCTGCCTGTTCAATAACGAATACCGAGTCATACACTATCTGCATCGATGAAGAGTTGAACTTGGTGTTATCATCGCCACTCGCACGACCATAGTAATTGGGCACATTGGACATGCGAATCTGCAGATGTGGTCTTGTCACAGTTTGTGGAGAAGACGAAAGGATGAATCTGAACCTATTGATATAGCCAGGTTTGAAACCGAGGCTGGCCATCGTTGTACTATCATAAATATACTCCGAACGGGCATCGGCATCAGTGGGGAACGGGAAGGCACTGACGTTAGTCTGATTGCCTGTCATCTGGCCCGTATTGGTCGATCCTCGCACACATTTAAATGTCAGCCACTGATTTGAATTCTTCGGATATGTTGTGGTATTATGGTTTGTAGTAGAGTCTTGTGCAATAACATGGTAGTGAATCAATGTGTCGTATCCATAGAACGGGATGCGTCCAGCAAAGCGGTTGGCCACCCCGGTACGGGTCATAAAGCTTCTATACACCGTCGGGTTGTTTCCAACACGGTAATCAATAAACACCGAATCACTGTTAATTCCCTGCAACACAGTGGTGGTAACATCTCCCTCAACATGGGCGCCACGGCTGCTGGGATAATTCAATGCATCGGGGAAGAGGCGCATATCGATAACAGGTGCCACAATGGCCTGACTCGAGGCACGCACACGGATATCGTCTATATACCAAGCATCGGTTGACGTGGCGGCTGTTCTTGAGTTTACGATGAATCGGATAATCAGCTTCTTGTCTGTCACACTCACACCCTGAAACAACTGTTCCAAGTCGAAACGCTCGGCCTTCCACATACTGTTGTTGGGTACGTTATCCTGACGCCACTCCATATATGACTGATTACTAAACGAACCCGTCGAAACAAACTCTGGACATCCTCCTTCAGTCATGTTATAGTTTGTACTGTTCAACTGTCTCCATGCGGTCTCGCCAGGGCGTTTAACCTCAATATAACACACTGTTGTACGAGCCGATGACAGCGTAGGATTGACGAATGCAATATGCATGAATTCCAAGGTGTAATAGTTCAGAGTCCCATCCACCGAGAAGTCAATGGTATCCAGCGTCATTATGATCTGTTCGCTCTGGGTGTGAACCAATTTCATCGAACGGCTACCACCCGACACCGTTGTCGCTTGCGTTTGGGCGGATGCTGCGTTCGATACAGTATAGTTCACCGGACTCCCAGTTTCGAAATCCTGTGAGAAAAACTGTTGGATCTGTGCATGGGCAGTGGATACTCCCAAAGCAAAAATCAATCCCAAAAGTAAAAAACTTTTCTTCATCGTTATTATTAATATTATTTTTATTTCCAATATATTACACACACAAAACGACCATTTTTCCAAAGGAAATACGGCAATTTTGAATTTACAAATTTACAAAGAAAAATCGAATTGACAACATTTTTTTTATTTTATATACAAAAAAAGGCATGCCCATATTAGTTTTGTTTTTTTCTATTCCGTGTTCCATGTCTTCAAATCATAATGTTATCAACTGCGCATCAATCACTCCTTTCCATTTGGAATTATCTTCCACTCCATTCCACTCATCAATCCCAAATATCCTTTTCATCTCAGTCTTCTATATGTGTCAAAATTGTTATTTTGGGCTCTCTCACCTCCCATTATTTAACATCATTTAGCACCACACCCAACAACCGTTAATCATCCACACTACCCCCTACCTTCAACCTCATGGAACAAAAAAATGAAGAGTTTTCCTCGTTCTTTGCAAACGAAGGAAAACTCTCTGGCTGTCATGTCGGTGCAACTATTCTGTAGCTGTACACAGTTCTCCAGACAAGAAGTCAACCAACTTCAAGTCAACACAATGTTGGACAACAGTCTATTTAGTCCGGCGCTGACGCAGGGCCTCGTACATAAACACTGCAGCCGCCACCGACACATTCAACGACTGCACCTGCCCCAGTATCGGCAACTTTGCCCTCACATCCGACATTTTAAGCAATTCTGGGCTGATGCCTGTTTCCTCAGCCCCCATAATCAATAGGGTCGGCTTTGCCAAGTCCACATCAAGGTAATCGGTGGCTCCTTTTTCTGTCGCTGCCACCACTTGAAGGCCACACTGACGCGCCAAGTTGAGCACCGTCTTCAGGTTGCTCTCCCGGCATACGGGCATCCGCAACAACGCTCCCGACGAGGTCTTTACTGCATCGTCGTTCACTTGGGCACTGCCGTGGTCAGGAATAATCACTGCATCCACTCCAGCACATTCCGCCGTACGTACTATCGCACCGAAATTGCGCACATCCGTCACATGGTCCAGCATCAGGAGAAACGGCACCTTACCCTCATCCATCAATCTTGGAATCAAGTCTATAGCCTGCTGGTAAGCAATCGGCGCAATCAACGCTGCAACCCCCTGGTGGTTGCCCTTGGTCATACGGTTCAGCTTCTCCACCGGAACAAACTGAAACGGAATATTCTTGTCCCTTATCCTACCCTTCAGCTCTCCTGCCAGTTGGCCTGACAGTCCGTTTTGCATCAGCACCTTGTCTATCTGGACACCCCCGTCTATCGCCTCTATTACCGGTCGCAGTCCGTAAATTGTGGTTTCCTGTTTTTTAGTCCCCGTGGCCGCTCCTGCTGCAACGGGCGTTTTCTTTTGTATCATGATTGTTGTTGTTCGTTACATATTTGTCCATCTTTCAGCACTATTTGCCGGTCCGACTTCTGTGCCAGAGTAGTGTTGTGGGTTACAATTACAAACGTCTGCCTATATTGGTCCCTCAGTTGGAAAAACAAATCGTGCAGCTCTGCAGCATGCTGTGTGTCCAGGTTTCCCGACGGTTCGTCGGCAAGCACCACCGCCGGGTGGTTTATCAACGCCCTTGCCACAGCAAATCGCTGCTGTTCACCGCCCGAAAGTTGTGCAGGCTTATGTCCGGCCCGGTCGGCCACCTTCAGGAAATTCAGCAGCTGCATTGCTTCCTCTGTTGCTTCGCTCATGCTTCGCCCGCCTATCAGTGCGGGCAGGCACACATTCTCCAGCGCCGTGAACTCGGGCAATAGGTTGTGAAATTGGAACACAAAACCCACATTCTTGTTCCGGAATTGCGACAGGGCTCGCTCGTCCATCCCTGTCACATCCACATCATCATACAGTATCCTGCCACTGTCTGGCTTATCCAGTGTTCCCAGCAGCTGCAGCAGGGTGGTCTTTCCCGCACCCGAGGCGCCTACTATACTCACCACCTCGCCCTGCGAGATACACAGATTGATGTCGCGCAGCACCTGCAATGTGCCGTACGACTTGTTGAGATGTTCTACTTTTATCATACTTCTTTGCCGTTCAGGAAGGTACGGCTCACCTTATTCTCGCCATAGGCGTATGGCAGATACTCATAGGTCGGAATCGGGGTGGTGATATAGAAATTGGCCTTCTTACCCACCGCGATCGAACCCAGCATATCGCTCACTCCCATAGCATAACCGCTATTGATTGTCGTGGCGTTGATGGCCTCTTCGGGCAGCATCCTGTAGTTCACACAGGCAAAGGAGAGAATCAACTGCATGTTGCAAGAGGGGCTGGAGCCGGGGTTGCAGTCCGATGCCATGGCCACCGGCAGACCTGCATCCATCATCTTGCGCACGGGGGCATGCACCATATTGAGGAAAAAGGCGGCACCGGGCAGCACCGTAGGCATGGTCTCCGAGCCGAGGAGTGCCTCTATTTCGGCATCGCCGGTATATTCCAAATGGTCGCATGAGAGGGCATTGTGGCGCACAGCGCACTGTATGCCGCCACTATAGGCCAGCTCGTTGGCGTGTATCTTGGCACGCAACCCATATTTGGCACCGGCATCAAGCATCCGGTCGGTGTCCTCAACGGTGAAGAATCCCTGGTCGGTGAATACATCGATATAGTCGGCGAGGCCTTCTGCTGCGGCCTGGGGAATCATTTCGTTGATAACCAAATCGACGAAAGCCTCTTGACGGCCGCGGTATTCCATGGGGATGCCGTGGGCACCAAGAAGGGTGGCCTTAATGGTGAGCGGTGAGGTTTCTTTCAGCCGGCGGATGACGCGCAGCATCTTCATTTCCGCCTCGGTGGTCATGCCGTAGCCGCTCTTGATTTCCACTGCACCCGTGCCAAAGGATATCATCTGTTCGAGGCGTCTCATGGCATCCTCATAGAGCTGTTCTTCCGAGGCCTCCTGCACGCGCTTGGCGCTGTTGAGGATTCCGCCTCCGCGTTTGGCAATCTCCTCATAGGAAAGCCCACGGATTTTGTCGATATACTCTATCTCGCGGCTCCCGGCATAGACCAGATGGGTGTGGGAGTCGCAGAAAGAAGGCAGCACCATGCGCCCGGTGGCGTCGATGACTGTGTCGGCATTCTGCTCTTTAAGCTCCGACATGGGACCGAAAGCGGCAAACTTGTCGTCCTCGATAATCAGGTATGCATTCTTGATGGTTTCCATCTGTGCCATATCCTTGCCACAGACGCGGAGTTTCGGCTGGCGTTCCACCTGCACCAACTCCTTGATATTCTTAATCAGTGTTCGCATATTTTTACGTTTTTATTCCCAGTATTCTATTTCAAATTCGTTGATTCCTTCAGGACTCTTATTATAGACAAGGACACCCCGTTCGTCATATCGGGAATGACTATAGTCATAGAAAAGCTCGGAAGCGTCCTCGTAGCTTGTCCAGCGTGCTATGCTTTCTTGACGTGTGCCGTCAGGCCGGAAAGTGACAGTAACCTCGGCCCCCATATCTATTTCATAAATGTGGCCAGTTTGCGACGTGAGCACACCATGTGAATCGTAATGGTAATCGAGAGTGTCCCACGACTCATAGTACGTATTCTTTTGTGCAACAAGGCGTCCTGAGGCATCATAGAAATATCGAGTGTCGTGATAACCGTTTAAATTCTCGATGTCGCAGTATGTGCTTAGCAGGTGGCCAGCATCGTCATACTCACGGCGGAAACGGATTGTGTCAAACGCCCCCAAATAATAGATACATTCTGTCAAACCAAAGCGAGGATGCTCCTTTCGCGAAAGCAGAATCATGTCATGCTGTTCCATAGTGCCTTCCCTTGTATAATTCTCTGTCTTGATATGCTGCACTGTGCCATCTGGGGAATATGTGATGCTGCATCTCCAGATGGTTTCACGGTGCGGATTTGCACCCGTGGTAGGGCTGACCCATTGATAGGACTCCGTCATGGTAAGGCGGCCTTGGTCATCGTATTCATTATGGCAAGTGGAGTCGTCGCGGTAGCCATACCGGTCGAAATGCTCCGTCAGCTTCAGTTGCCGTGTTCCTGTCAGGGAGTCGACAGCATAGGTACGGATTGTACGGATATGATTGGTGTCGCGATGAATAAGCCACGTCATCTCGTCCAATGGCCATTGCCCCATGGTAGTCATCGCCAAAGTCATAAACACCGTCAATAGACAACCTTTTCTAATCATTATTTCAAAATAATTCTTGTTGTTGTCCGTCGGTTTTCAGTTTGCCGAGGTGCTGGTAGGCCAACGGGGTTGCCTCGCGGCCTCGGGGCGTGCGCTGCAGATAGCCTTCCTGTATGAGGTAGGGCTCATATACCTCCTCGACAGTTCCGGCATCTTCTCCCACCGAAGTGGCTATATTATTTATGCCCACCGGCCCTCCGTGGAATTTGTCTATAATGGTAGTCAATATACGCAAATCCATCTCGTCCAGTCCGTTGCTATCCACATTCAATGCCTTCAAAGCATATCGCGCTATGTCAAGTGTGATGGTGCCGTCGCCTTTCACTTGGGCAAAATCCCGCACCCTCCTCAGCAGCAAATTGGCTATTCGGGGGGTTCCCCTGCTGCGTCGCGCTATCTCGAAGGCAGACTCGGATGTAATCTTCAGCTGCAACAATCCAGCCGACCGGTTCACTATGCTTGCCAGTGTCTCCGGGTCGTAATACTGCAACCGGCAGGTAATGCCGAAACGGGCTCGCAAGGGCGCCGTCAGCATTCCCGACCGCGTGGTGGCTCCTATCAGGGTAAAGGGCTTCAGGTTCAGCTGCACACTGCGTGCTGCCGGCCCCGACTCTATCAGGATATCTATCTTGTAGTCCTCCATCGCCGAATAGAGGTACTCCTCCACCACAGGAGAAAGTCGGTGTATTTCATCTATAAAGAGCACATCGTTGGCTTCCAACGATGTGAGCATGCCTGCCAAATCCCCCGGCTTATCCAGCACCGGCCCCGAGGTCATCTTGATGTTCACCCCCAATTCGTTGGCTATAATATACGACAACGTGGTCTTGCCCAGCCCCGGAGGTCCGTGCAGCAACACATGGTCCAGTGGCTCGCCACGCTGTTTGGCCGCCCCCACAAAGATACGGAGGTTGTCCAGCACCTGCTGCTGGCCGGCGAAACTGTCAAACCCTTTGGGTCTTAACGCCCGCTCCACCTCTCGCTCCTGTGCCGACTGGCTATGCCCTGTTGCGTCCAAATTATTGTTCATTCTTCTGCGCTTTAAAAATGCAAAGATACGAAAAAAATAGTAATTATTATTTTTTTTATTTAACTCCCCATACTAAACACAGCAAATCAGCGTTACACCAATAAACGAATAATTATCTATTATATGAAATCAATCATTGTTGGAACGGACTTTTCCAAAGGTTCGTACGTGGCTTTGGAGTTGGCGGTCGACATAGCCAACAAAATGAAGTGTGGCATCACCGTTATCTGGGCCAAACGCGAAAAGATGCTGATGGACGAAGAACAGCAAACCGTCATGACCCTCCTCGCCGAGGAGAAATTGAAAGACCTTTGCGAGAAGCATCAGCCCAACCTCCTCTACGGCAAGATTCGTTGGCAAATCTGTTCCGGTCGCGTGGGTGCCGTCCTGGCACGTCAGGCACGCCACGAAAACGCCCCCATGATGGTTATCGGCACCAACGGCGCCTCCGGATTCGAGAAATACTGGATGGGCAGCACCGCCGTACGCATTGTCCAGGAAGCCCCCGTCCCAGTCCTCACCATACGTCAGGGATTCAACTTCCACAAGGACCTCGAGCGCATCGTGGTCCCCATCCGCGTCAATGTCAACTCCCGCCAGAAGGTACCACCTGCAGCCACTATGGCCAAAATCTTCGGCGCCGAAATCCACATCCTCGGACTCTCCGACTCCCCCGACCAACTGCCTCAGCTCCGCGCCTACATCATGCAGACAGCCGAATTTCTCGGCAACGAGAATATTAAATACACCTCCGCCATCAAGAACTACACCAACTACAGCGATGCCGTCCTCTCCTATGCCGACTCTATCAACGCCGACATGGTGGTCATCAACACCGAGCAGGACCGCATCATCTCTCAGTTCTTCCTCGGCACCAATGCCCAGCAGATTGTGCACAACTCACAGATTCCTGTGCTCTGTGTCCACCCGGCCGACATTTTCTCATTCTCCATTCTATGAGCAGAGTCATCGTCATTGGCGCCGGTGCCGCAGGCATGATGGCTGCCATCGCCGCCGCCGACCAAGGTGCACAAGTGGTGTTGGTCGAGAAAATGGACCAGCCCGGTCGCAAACTACGCATCACCGGTAAAGGCCGCTGTAACCTCACCAACACCGCCCCTCTCAAGGATTTCCTCTCCCACATTGGTCCCGACGGCCGTTGGATGCGCAACTGCTTTGCCCAGTTTTTCAACACCCAGCTCATGGACTTCTTCGAGCAGCGCAACGTGCCGCTGGTCGAGGAACGAGGCCACCGCGTCTATCCCCGCAGCGGCAAGTCGCTCGACATATTCCTGGCCCTCATCAACGACCTTGAGCAACGCCCCAATGTCGAAATTCATAAGAACTGCGCCGTCAAGAGTCTCACCGACGACCGCCACGGCGTGCGTCTGCAGGACGGCTCCACACTCCGCGCCGACGCTGTCATCATCGCCACCGGAGGCCTCTCCTACCCCACCACCGGCTCTACCGGCATCGGCTACCGCCTCGCCCTCGAGGCCGGCCATACCGTACTGCCCCAGGTGCCTTCCCTCGTCTCCCTCTCATGCAAAGAACCCATCCCCGCCGACCTCGTCGGGTTCGTCCTCAAAAATGTTCGTCTCTCTGTCACCCACACCGACGGCAAGAAAATCTTCGACGAGATGGGCGAGATGACTTTCGACAACCAAGCCATCGACGGCCCCCTGGTGCTCTCGGCCAGCCGTCTCGTCAGCCGCATGCTCAACAATGGCGAGACCCTCCTCGCGCATATCGACCTCAAACCCGCCCTCACTACAGAAACCCTCGACCACCGGCTCATCAACGACCTCAACGCCAACGGCAACCGACTTTTCCACGATGCCCTGCGCCTGTGGCTCCCCGCCGAAGTGATTCCCCTGGCACTCGACAGACTCCATATCGAATACTACAAACGCCTGCACCAAATCAATGGCGCCGAACGCAAACGGCTACTCAATTTCCTCAAGAATGTGGAATTCACCCTCTGTGGCACTGGCGACTACAATACAGCTGTGGTCACACAAGGCGGTGTGGACACTAAGGAGGTCAACCCAAAAACTATGGAGTCCCGACTGGTGCCCGGCCTCTATTTTGCCGGCGAGGTTCTCAACCTCGACGCCGACACTGGTGGCTACAATCTCCAGATAGCCTTCTCCACCGGCTTTGCCGCAGGCCGAGCCGCCGCCTCCTTAACGGAATAAATCCCCACCGCAATACAATAATATTTCAACCTGTACGTTATGGGAATTGAAAAATATTCCAACGTATAGGTTAAAATATTATTGAGCATGGATAAGCAGATTGTAAAAAGAGTCATCCTTGAACGTCAGCAGGAGGTACGGGAAAGAGTACTGGTAGTCCGCCCTATTCCATTTGAGGATAAGATGAACTACGTACTTGTGGGTATTCGAAGAGCAGGAAAATCATGCCTGATGGTACAAGACATGCAACAGCGCATCAACAATAAGTCAATGAAGGTCGAGGATTTTCTCTACATTAACTTCGAGGACGAGCGCATCCGCTACATGCAGGCCTCCGAGCTTGGAGTGATTCTTGACTGCTATGCAGAAATGTTTGGCGACAAAAAGCCGTTTATCTATCTTGATGAGGTGCAAGTAATCGATGGGTGGGAGTCATTTGTACGCAGACTGGCCGACCAACAATACCGAGTGATGGTTACTG
>JAEEGJ010007864.1_pt1 | contig 29976 bp, 29 predicted proteins | sample 8958761 | NCBI WGS metagenome assembly JAEEGJ01 (sample SAMN16246546, study PRJNA631951) | gut metagenome | biome: gut microbiome; feature: rumen; material: RS-attached | host: Bos | place: Iran: Karaj | collected 2018-10
GTAGGCGCCTTACATTTCAACCAGGTCAGCTCCATCTTGCCATAGTAATATTTGCCGTTTTCGAAGCCTCCGGCGGGTGCGGCCTTGGAGGCCGTATATACATTGCCATCCTCATCTTCAGCCGTTATGTACAACGTCTCGTTCCTGATGTCATCGACGAACATCATGGCGAAGTAGATGTTTCCATCATCCGACATGTCTATGGGCTCCATGGTAACGGGGCCTCTGATGTAGCGATCCTCCTCGGTGGAGGCGAGCGGACAATACATATAAATGGTGTTGTTCTCCGCCGTCGTGACGACGAATTGGGTAAGCGTGGGCGTAACGGGATCGCCATTCTTGTCCTTAAAAGTCAGTTCCTGGCGGAACAGGGAGCCGACGTTCTGGAAGTTGACTTCGCTCTCGTCCGGGTTGTCATACTGGACAAGGGACATCGTGTATCCCTCGCTGTCATCACCGTCCATTGCCGCAATCTTCATCTTGGCCTCTCCATAATCGTAGTAGGCGGCACCATAGTAATAATCCCAGTAAGAAGAGACTTTCTGGTCCTTGCTGCCGGTCTGGTGGAGATAGTTAAAATACATATATGCCGGATTCAGATCAGGACGGATCATGTTGTAAAACAGATACACGGCGTCACCCTCGGCCGGTGTCAAAGCGATAGGGTTATGGTCTCCGTCATCATAGTAGAATTTCAGCGCACCGCTGAGCGTGGCTTTCCAGGGATTGGCATCCGGCGTGACGGTCATGGAGATGCATTTGCGCTCGGCGGGATCATAGGCGATGGCAAGGACGCCGTCATGCTCGATCACCACATACACATTGTCAGTTTCTGCAAACGTGGTCCTGGCGGTTTTTTCGCCGATGTTCACGGCCTTGGTGGCAGCGTTCCCGTCAAAGGATGCCGGAAGGTTGAAGTGGAAGACCGGCGCCTCGGCGAGGGTTCCGGGGGTTTGCTCAGGGGTATCCTGGAGTTCGACTTTGTTGCACGCGGTAAGGCCCAGTGCAAGGATAGCGAGAAGAGAGAGTGTCTTTTTCATAATACTTGCATTTAGGGTTACCATTCTTCCGGAATATAATCCGATTTACTTGCTGCGATGATGCAGGCCGGGTTGACTTCCAAAACCTCGCACTCCGGCGAGATGTACTGTTCTTTTGTCTGTACAATCATATACTGTGGATTTTAGATTTCTCGAAAAGTTGGGAAGAAGAATGCGTTAATTCTGATTCAGCAGATGATCCAGGCGCCGGGCAAAGTCAAGATTGGCGTCGATGGCTTCCTTGTCCGGGTGAGGTTTCATGAAAACGGAATAATCCGGCTCCGGGTCTTCCTCGGTGGCAATGTCTGCGCGGGCATCGGTAAACGCCAGCACCTCTTCCTCGGGGATTCCAATGAGTTTCATATTCTTGCGGTTCATCCGCCGCAAATTGTCGGAACAGTATGCGAGCCACGCTTTGAACGAGTTGGGCAATTGCAACTGTTTCCGCGCCAGTTCATCCCTCAGCAGTTTCTCCGTAAAGGTTTTGCCGGGATAATCCGAAAAGTTGTTGAATATCCGCGCCTGATGGCCCGCGTATTCAACCGCTTCTTCGTTAATCTTCTCCTCGATCCAGTCCATCTGTGAAAAACAGGCCCCGACATTGTCCACGAACTGGAAATTCTTCATATTCTTCCACGTGTCTATGTTACTGCTGAAAATGGTTTCAGCCGTCTGGTCGTGGCGTATGATAGGGGCTTGGAATACCTCATTGACGGCATCTTGAAATGGTTCTTCGCCCAGCCTTTCAACCTCCTCTATCGGCATCCGCAGCAGCCATACGGCAACGCTGTCCAGCCGATCCCACGCCGCTGCCGATTCATCGATGCTGCGGGCAAAAGATTCGATGCTGCTCATAACCATCAGGGCGGTGAGTCTGCGCTCTTTCCTCTGATTGTTTCGTTCAACCAGTTTGCTTGTGCCGAAGGTCAGGATAATGGAAACGGTAGTGGCAAGAATCGCGACGACAAAATCCTTCCACCAATTCCGGTCAAAAAAACGGTCTGACATAGTTAATTATCGATTGATCGAAACGAAGATACGCATTTCCGCAGAACTCGGCAAATGTTTGACACGGGTTGGCAAGGTCGTGGAGCAGTATGCGGTGATGGCGACAGCCACATCAGCAAAAACGCAGAGCCACTGCCGGAATCGTCCGTCAATCAGTTTTGTGTTTCTGATGGAGAATCCGTAACTTTAGTGTTCAGTTCGTCAACCGTCGCGTAAACATACTGGAATGGAAGCAGATAATACGGCTCATCTCTCGACCGCGAAACCGTCGAACGGTGGTTTCAGCGTCGTCTTTTTTCAACAGTTCCCTTTGCATTCAAGCAAGGAATTCCACGTCCCGGCGAAATGGCAGACAAAGAAGTATTCGGAAAGGGAACTGTACGACAAGTATTACAAGCAAAAAGATAATCAGTGGCCGTTTATCAGCCAGGTGGCGCTGGATCCGGAAATCGAACGGTCCTCGCTGAATGGGGTCATTGACACCTATGAGATCAAGGGTTTCGATTTTGTCCTGCACCTGACAAAGCAAGGACTGGATTCCGTTGATCCTCTGGAGTTGAGGGGGTATTGCCGGGTCGGATGTCGGGTTTTCCTGAAGCACACGGTCTCGCTGACCTATCGTTTCGTGTTCAACGGCGAGGATTGTTCGCTGTCGCGCGAGGCGAAGACGGAGGATTTGGTGGGCCTGCTCAGGACGTGGGTGGATGATTCGTGCCCGGGGGAGGTGTTCTGGGATGATGATTCGGAAACCGCGTCGGCGGAGCAGCGGATCACGGCTTTCCTGCCTTTGGATGTGTCGAAAGATCCGACGGAGAAAGAAAGTCTGTTCCGGTGCTATGGGTCGTCTGGCGTTTTCTGGGGCATCGCCGAGCGGTATCATTCGTTCATCCTGCGTCACTGCACGCGACTGATCCCGGACAGTGAAATGATAGTGCTCCCGGCAGAGAGAGACCTGGTGCTGAGATATGGGCTGGTCGATATCTGGGAGGACGCTAAATGCCTCAGCGACAGCAATAAAGGGGAGATTATGCGCTTGATGACGCTGGCGCCGGATTCGGTAGAGGCGCTGGATGAAGGCCAGTTTCGACAGGTCTGCGGGGACAATGTTTCCTGCGAAAAAGAGCGCTCGATCTATGTGGGGAAACGCGTCGCCGTGATGTTCGAGAAGGCCTGCCGGAAGTGCGCTTCCGGGACGAGTCCGTCCTTCATTCTTCTTCTGGAAGATGTGCTGTTTAAGAAGCATTCGATCCGGTTGGCCAAGCGGGTCCTGACCCGGTTTTTCGAGAATTCGGGGCTCTATTCGGAGAATCAGTTGATCCTGACCAATTCCCGGCTCAGTCTTTCTATCCAGAAAATGATGGACACGCCGGATCTGCCCTTCTCCAGTTATTTGGAGGAGTTGCAGTTCGATAGGATACAGGATCGCCTGGCAGTGGCGAAAGAGCAACGCGACCTCTATGATTCGCTGGAGCGGATGCACGCCAGTTTGCAAAGCATCAGCAATGCAAAATCCTCTAAATCAGAGAGCGTGCTGAATATCATTCTGGCGTTCATCTCCGTTGCCTCGGCGTTCCAGTTGTTGTTCCAGACTACGAATATGCCTTTCCTCAAGGCGTTGGGGGTTGAGCGTACAACCGGGATTTCGGTGATCGTCATTTTCCTGGTAGCCGTGGTCGCCATTTTTGCGGTGCTGACACTGCTGGCGAGGGGTTTGACGGGGTTGTATCAGCAGCGAAAGTATAGAAGGCGGGCGAATAAAAGGTCTAAAAGGAAAGGGGAAACGATTGATCGGAATTCCTCGGGCCGCAAGCTCCGGAAAACCCGTTTCAGAGATCGGCTCCTTGCAGGTCCTGTTATCTTTGAATATTATGTTGGTCACGATTCGGAGATCGACTCGTATTATAAAGAAATGACCGACGAGGAATAGCCTTTTTTAAAGACAAATACAACAGAATTGTGAATAAAAGACAGATGATGCAGCTGGTTCTTGCGGCGCTGTTTACGGTTCTCTTCTTCGTTTGGTTGATCCTGCCCCTGCCCGGTCAGGTTTATCTCAAACTCCTCGGTATGCTGGGTTCTGCTTTAGGCGTGACCAGTATGGTTCTCTCCTATCGGGCCGAAGAGAAGAACAAGAAGTAACGAAATTGTCGGATTGTTAATATGGCTTTATATGGGATCTCAGGAGAAATTCACTTACGAAGCGCCGGCGACCATCGTGGTTGATGTGGCGCAGGAGGGCGTGGTATGAACCTCGACGGGGACGAACGGAACCCCGACCTACCATCCGTTCAATAATGAACAAACGTGGTAAAGGGAGGATCAGGTTATGAAGAAGTATTTGATTCTTATTCTGGCAGCTGCGGCTGCGCTGGCCTCCTGCGGGAAGGAACTGATGGAACCCGATAATGGTGTCGTTGAGGGAACGCCCATCACTTTTGAGTTGTCTGCGGATTATTCGGGAGTGACGAAGGCCGTGAAGAGCGGCTGGGAAGCCGGAGATGCTATTTTCGTGTTCTTTGATAAAGTGAAAGTACCGAGGCATTTGAAGATGACCTACAACGGTAAGAAATGGACGTCCGTGGAGTATGACGGCGAGACGGTTACGCCCGGAGCGCTGGAGTTGCGGAATGGCGATACGGGCAATATGCGGGCGGTGTATCTGCCTTACGGAAGTAATGCCACCGTATCGCCCACCGGAGAGCAAGACGAGTTCGGCAGATGGCAGTATTTCGCGTTCAGCGAGAGGCACTATGCCTACTATATGACGGCTACGCTCCCTTACACCGTGGAAGATAATAAAATATCCGGCGCTTTCGATATGGAGATTCCCGAAGGCTATGTGCAGTTCTTTGTGGAGGATGACGAAGCCAGTGAATATGTAGAATGCCTGTTGGGTATTGACGCGGTCATCTCCGTTGACGTGGCTTCCGTTGCCGCCGACGGCACCATTATCGAGACCAGCGACATGAAGGCATCGGATGATCTGCCGGGATTTTTCTTTGATAACGGCACCGAGAAGGGCTATATCTTCTACGGGAAACTGGATGACAGTTATAATGGAATATATCATCTCTCCTATCTCGACTATCAGAAAGGTTATTATTTCTCCAAGACCAAGCGCTATTCCCCCCGCCTTTCCGACCGCTGCGACTATTTTGTGAGGGGCAAGGTGCTTGCCAGCCACGACGCCATAAAGCTGCCCGCCGCCAGCAATATCAGCCATTTCAATCCTGACGGTTCGTATGTCAGCGGATGGCAGCCGGTGGGAAAAGATATCACGGTTAAGCTCCAAAAGATCTCCAATGGAGGAGCGACGGTTAAAGACCTTGGCACCTGGTTTACCTGTAATTACAATCAGTCCGTTCCGGAATCACTCGGTACTCTGTACACATTTGATGATGCCTGGTCCCTATTTCCTTCCGGTGCCACGTTGCCGAGCGAAGAGCAGTTCGAAACCCTGCACCGCGGTGCTACATGGGTCTGGGTGAAATTGCATGGCAACCATGGATGTGTTGGCCAAAGCGATACCGGTTTCTTGTATTTCCCCCTGAACGGCGGGGGCGAAGGATACTGGTCCAGTACGCCTTCTCCTGAAATTGGTCATGGGCGCGCATTGTTGTTCGATCGCGACTTTGATTCGCTCTGTGTGTACGATGAGTATCGTACAGTACATTTCGCAGTTCGTCACATCGCAGAGTAATAACCCGCCGCTTGTCGGAGGGTTACCAGCGGTCTGAGACGCGGGTGATGCGGGTGATGCGGGTGAGTTTCAGTTCGCTGGGAGACAGGCCCGGGGTCCCAAAAAAGACCCCGGGTTGCCCCGGGGTCTCGGAATCAACAGAGGTTCCCTATTTACTTGGCGTAGACAGGACGGATCGGCAAACCGCTGTAGCGCTCGTTGCCGAATCTGCGCACTTCAATAGTGGTATTGGGTATTAAGTACAAGCTCCTTGCGTGGGCCGAGATCTGCTCGTAGTAGGATGAAGACCAGTAGTATCCGAGTTTGCCGACATTGGCCGGGCCTTCACTTTCAATACAGCCTGCGAGGGGAAGGAAGATGGTTTTTTCGTTAGGCCCGGTCACAAGATAACCTTTGCTGGCATAGCCGTCATCCGTCGTCTTATACGTCCAAGTGCAACTGGTCCTCAGTTCCGTCCACTCATCGTCCGTGGGCATACGGAACTTCCCGCCCAGTGCCGCATAGGCCGCGTCGTCGACATTGCCGTCTTCTTGAAGGGAGATCATGCCGTCGCCGATGAATGTTTCCCCGTCATACCAGATACCCATTGTCCGACCGTCCGCGTGAGTGTACTTATTGATATAGATCCAATCGTCCTCTCCCTCCTGCATCCATCGGTAGTTGCCCCAGGAGAAATCGCTCTTGGCAACCGTCTCGCCCCAGGCGAAATAGTCGCCGTAATCCGTCTCTACAGCCGCACCGAGGTTGCATTTCGCCCATTTCACACCGCTCGTCAGGCCCAGGTCCACGTAAAGGTCGGATGCGGCGGTCTCAGTCCAGCGGCTGTCGCTCAGGACCGGGAAGTTGTACATCTTGCCGGCGGTGAGCGCCGAACTGCGTTCCAGGCTGTAGATCTTGTCGTCCGACGCAAGGGTGAAGGTGTAGGCGGTCGCTTCGGGGTTGACGAGCCGTCCGGCGAAGATGGCGCCGTCAGCATCGGCAAAGCCGCTCAGGCGGGCACCTGCCTGCTGTTCTTCCTCCCGGAGGGTCCCGTCGAAATTGACACCCGTGAGAGCCACCGGGCGGACCTGCGGGCTGGCAAAGGTGTATTTCCCTACTGTATTTTCGATACCTGCGACGTGGAATTGTACGAAGTTCTCGGGCTTTTCCAGCGAGAAAGAGGCCCTCACCGTGGTGCCGTCCACCGTATAGGGCACGCCGGTCTTGGCGAGATAATAGTTAAAGATATGCTCCTCGTCGATCCCAAAGAAATCGAAATAACCGTCTTCGATATTAAGAGATGAGATTCCCGGAAGATACACGGCAGTAAGGAGATACTCTTCCAGGTTTTCGAAATCTGAAGACGTATAGGTGTCGTTGGAAATACCTACGTCCCATCCCTGCGTTTCTTCATTGTAGGAAAATAGGATAAAATTATCCTCGATCCCCTTGAAGAACAGGACAATATCATCACCCTTCTCCCAGTCGGTCTTCGACGCCTTGGTCCCGGTGACGGTGATCTCGAAATTCATCGGCACTCCGGCAGGGGTCTCCTCCTGGGGAGTCAGTTCCTTGGTGCAGGAGAGCAGCCCTGCGGCCAGGCAAATCAGCAAGAATGTCTTTTTCATTTTTCTTCCTCCGATTTTAGATGTTTTCTTCACCCCATTGGGGATACTTGCCAGGGCTCAGGGCGATCACGCCCTCGGGTTGCACGTCCAGCACCTCGCACTCCGGCGAGATGTACCGGTCTTTTGTCTGAAATACAATCATATATTATGGGTTTGGTAACATCTATATAACAACCAACCTCGAAATTACAGATTTCCTGCCTGAAAACCAAATCTATCCCGCAGACGCGACAAAAGCCCGGCAGTCCGGGGACTGCCGGGGCCTTAATAGTTTTTTTTCTTAGCCCAGGTATTAGCGAAAACTACCGCGGCGACAGAAACGATGACCAAACCTATCCAGAACAGATTCTCCGCCAGGTCATTCTGCAGCAGCAGGACGAAGTTCAGTGCCGCCAGGGCAAAGTGGAAGCAGGCTACGATGAGCCGCAGGCGTTCTATGTCATACATCTTCTGTTTTTCAGGGGAAGAAGTATTGTACCCGGCAATGAACCCATCACATTTGCCGCGAAGATAAGCTATCCCAACGAAAACCAGGATTGCTGCGAGAAAGATGAGCCACCAAATCATATAATCCAATTGATCGAAACGAAGATACGCATTTCCGCAGAACTCGGCAAATGTTTGACACGGGTTGGCAAGGTCGTGGAGCAGTATGCGGTGAAGGCGACAGCCACACAAGCATAGCGCGATGCTATGAAAGATGCTATTCTGGAGACCGCCGGGATTCCGTTCGACCTCATTCCCTACGAGGTCGATGAGAATAACCTGGCGGCGGAGCACGTGGCGGAGCAGTTGGGGGAGCCGATCGAGCAGGTCTTCAAGACGCTGGTCCTACGCGGGGACAGGAATGGCCTGTTCGTGTGCGTGATGCCGGGGTCCCAAATAGACCCCGGAGTCATTTAGAGCATAAAGTACTGATGTTTCAGCCAATACGCATATATGGGGTCCTGGAAAGAATAGACTCCGGCGATGTGGTCCAGAATGTCTTTTTCAACGAGCGCCTTTCTCGCACGGGCAATCACCATCGGAGAAGAGAGTTTATATTTCTCCATCACGGCCCGGGAAGAAAGGTTTTTTTCCCCTGCGGACATGGCGCGGAGAAGGCACATCTGCTGGTTGGTAAGCGTCTGGGTCATTGTGTCGAACATCAGACTGAGCTGGGCCGTGATTGCGGAGTGGGCTTCCTCTACGTCGTCGAACGTGGCGATCTTGTCAGTGCGCAACCATACCTGCTGGGCTAGCTGCTGGACATAGTACGGATGATTCTGGACGCGAGCGACAATCTCCTCGCAAACATCATCGTTGATGGCTTTTCCAGTCCTTTCAAATGTACTTTTGATGAATTCCACCCAGTCCGGAGTCTTGATCTTCTCCAAAAACATGATGTCTCCGAATTTGTAAAAAGGCATGGAGTAATCCGTGAAAACCTCAAGCATCATGTGCCGTTTGCTGCCGTACAGGCAATAAGCCACGTTCTCGTGTTGCTGGAAGTGGGAGCGAAGCTTTTTCTGGAACGCGAGCGAATCGTCAAAAGAGGCGATATTTTGGAACTCGTCGATACAGACGACGATGCGGAGTTTTTTCTCTACGGCTATTTTTTCAGCGAGATCAAGGATCTCGTCCGGACTCCTCCGGAGTTCTTCCATGTTGAGTTCGACGGTGAGCTCACTTGTCGGGTCGCCTCCAAAAGATAGTTTGGGGACGAAGCGGGACAGGAAGCGGGTTGCATTTGCGACGGCCTCCTCCCATTTCGTCGCGGTAGATTTGATGATACTCTGGGCCAAGGCCGTGTAGAACTGCTCTTCCGAGCGCACATTAAAGAGATCGACCCGACATATACGTAAGTCCCCGTCTTCTTGCATGGCAATCGTCGCCGCCTTGAAAACGAGGGAACTCTTCCCCCATCGTCTTGGAGAGATAAGAATGGTGTTGATGAGAGACTTGAAATTAGTTACAAGGTGCGCTGTCTCCTCTTTCCGGTCTGTGAAGTTGTTCTCCTTGGCAAGCCTGCCGAACACAAAGGGGGTTTTCATAAGGCGTATATTCTTTCTCGCAAAAATAATAACAATTATTGATATATCAAAAGATGATATATCGGTTTTTGTGTTATCTCTTCCTGGTCAAAATCGACCCGCAGGCACTGATCTCCTTCATCGGCGCAGAGATATACCCTCTGTAGAATACTACCAGCGGTCTGAGACGCGGGTGATGCGGGTGAGTTTCAGGTCGAGGCAGAATACTTTGTCATAGCGTTCCGGGACGCCGTCCGGATTCAGCGCCGTGAAGCGGTGGTGCGTCATCCATCCGTCGTGTTTCAGTTCGCTGGGAGACAGGGCCGGGGTCCGGAGTTCTCCCGCCCCGGATTCGTCCGGCCGGGGCGGGATATAATTCGGATTGCTGTACGTCTTCGATATCTTGTCGAACGACACGGGCTCATAGCCGGGGAATTCGTCCGGCCGGTCCTGGCAGTACTGGATGATCAGGTCCTGCGCCTTCTGCTGCTTGCAGGCGGAAACCGCGCCCGCCCCAACGATAATGACGAGCAATAAGAAAAATCTTTTCATAATACCTTCTCTGCTTTTTGTTTCTTGATTTCCTCGGTCAGCAGGTCAATCTTTTCGTTCAATAGCTGGACCTCGGCTTCCAGATTGTCATTGTTGTCCTTGACCATCGCGTCCACGAAGATCGAGTTCACCAGCGATAGTCCGATGATGCCGCCGAAAATGAGGATCAAAACGAAATAGATACGCACGCCGACCACTCCGCCCGGCGACATCGAGGCCACCAGGGCATCGGGTATCTCATACCACCCTTCTACGGTACAGAGACGGAAGGTCGAATAGACCGAGTCCCACGGCGTCCCGAAAAATTGCGGGGAGATGTCCTTAAAGAGGGCGCAGTTGAACAGGGAGATGACCAAGATGAGGATCAGGAAGCCGGCGAAGATCGGGAGGGAGTCCCGCATCGCCCGGCCCAAGCCCTTCATCGTCGCGGAGAAGTTCGGGAAGACGTGGACCAGGCGGAAGATTCTGAACACGCGCAAGATTCTGAGAATGAGCAGAATCGAAAGGTCCAGCATGTGGGTGGGGACGAAATAGGCGACAAGGGAGGGTATCGAGAGGATGACCAGGGTCCCGTCCATCCGGTTCCAGTTGGATGACCAGTATTCTTTGAAGCCCAGTTGCCGGAGCTTGATCGTCATCTCGATGATGAAGAAGATCGTGCAAAGGGCATCGATGACATTGATGAGGGGGGAGTGAACCCGGCCTTCCTGCAAAAACAGGATGACGGAGTTGATCAGGATGACCAGGAGGACAACCCGCTCGGAGGTGAAAATGCTCTTTCGCGTCGACATAATGCAGCTGATTTCTGGTTATCGGGCGTCCTTGACCCAGTGCATCACGGCGACGGCGTCGTCGATGTTCTCGATGAAGTCGGCGGGTTTGGTGATCCCCTTGGCATTCCAGATATTCATATCGGCGAGCGGCTCGACCACGGTGCCGCTTTCGTCGAAGCGGCCGTCGGGACCGATCAGGCCGGTCGTGTTGAGGCCCCACTGGCGGGCGAGGAAGGAGTAGGCCGCCTGGCGCTTGTCGAAGTCATAGTTGTGCTGCCCCAGCGGGAAGTGTACGCTCTCAAGCCGGTTTTCGGCCCCGTAGAAGCCGTAGATCCGCTTGACATAAGGGACCTCGATTTCGGGGTTCATGGCGGTCCAGTCGCCCCCGTCGGAGACCAGCAGCATCGGGCGCGGGGCGCACATCGCCGCAATCTCGGGGTTGGAGGTGCCGCCGCCGCTCAGGGGCAGAAGGGTACCGCTCTCGCATTCGCAGCCGCCCGCGAAGTACGAGGACATCATCACCACGGGGATGGAAAGGGTAATGCGGTCGTCGATGGCGGTGACGAACATGCTCTGGCTGCCGCCGCCGGAGCATCCGGTGATGCCCACGCGAGTCGGGTCGACTTCCTTGAACGTCAGGGCATAGTCCAGGAGCCGCTCGGCGCAGAGGATGTTGTAGGGCTGGGCCAGGCCGGTGTGGTGGTAGGCGATGTCGAACTGCGGGCTGGGGCCGTTGCAGAACATGCTGAAAGACACCGCGATGCAGCCCATGCTGGCCTGCATGGCGCAGCGGCGCTGCACCACGTCGGAGGCGTGTCCGGCGTCGCTGTGGCCGTGGGGGTTGATCACCAGCGGGTGCGCGCCCCGGGTGGTCTTGGCGGGAGAGTAGATGGCGCCGAAGGCGTAGAGTCCGGGGAGGATCTCGAGGGCCAGGTCCTGCACGGCGTAGCGGCCGTAGTTGCGTTTCTTGGATAGGAAAACCTTGCCGTCGAAGTGTTCCGGCACCTTGTCCAGGCCGACGCTGTGACGGATGTCGGCCTTCAAGATGGCCTTCCTTGCTTCCCAGGAGGCCTGGCTGTCGTATTTGGCGGACAGATAGTCCAGCAGGGCCTGCCCTTCGAAGGGGTTGCGGCGGGAATGCCTGAAGCGGGCGACGCTATAGTAGGGGTTGCCGTTGCCGTTGTTCCATTCGGCGTTGTAGCCGAAGGGCCAGAGCAGGGCCTCGAGGGTCTGTTCGATGTCCCAGGGGCGGATGCGGAAGTCGGCGAAGTCCACCATCAGGTCCTCGGGGACGCTGCCGGCGTTGATGCGCACGCCGAATTGCTCCGCCACGTCGGCGAGCACCTCGCGCAGGGGCCGGGAAAAGGTGTTGACGTACTTGGAGAGGTCGGGCTGCGCCGGCTGCTGGGCGGCTGCCGTCCCGGCGGAAAGCATCGCGGCGAACAGGATCGCCAGAAAGGTCTTTCTCATATTATTCTTCTGTTGCTTCTTCGGTGTCTTTTCCGACGATCTGAAGGTAGCCGGGAATGGCGCGCCCGCCGGCTTTGTGCAGGTCTTTGCGGTCGTTGCTCAGGGTGATCACCTCGAGTCCGGGGGTGATGCTGACATAGGCGTTCGAGAGCTCCGTGACGGTGGTTTTGGTCTCAGCCCGGCCGGTGAAGACATAGTCATAGTAGGCGACCTCGTCCAGGCGCCCTTCCATCGTGGCCTTGAGACTGTCCAGGGCTGCCATTACTTCGCGGGTGCGCAGGATGGCGGTCCGGTGGCGCTCGGCGTTCTTCGGTTTGCGCTGGGCGATGTAGTTGTCGAAGAGTTTGGTTTCCTGGCTGAGTTTGAGGTCGAAGACGTTCTGCCGGCGCTCGAATTCGGTGCGGAAAGTCGTGGAGTCGATTTTCTCGATCTTCGTGAGGCGGAAAGTTCCTTCCTGGCCTTGGAGGATGTAGGCGCCCAGGGTATCCTGGAGGGGGTCGGCTTCCTGTTTACAGGCGCAGGCGAGCAGGCAGAGCAGGGCCGGGATCAGGGCTTTGATGAAAAGTCTCATGTTCGTCACATCTTGGTTATTCGCAAAACACAGATTACAAGTTTACGAATAATCACGGAAATAACCAACAGCCCCCCGATGCCTGCCTTTCCGCCCAAGAGCGGCGGGAGGGGCAGGACGCCGCCTCGCATTCGCGAGGCGGCGACCGCCCGACCACCACCGCCGTCGGGCGGCCAATTCCGCGTGTAATTGTCAACTACTTCCTCATCACGGTCTCCACGGGTGGGGTGGGAATCGGGGTCTGGGGCACCCGGGCGGGGGTAGATTCTTCGCTTCGCTCAGAATGACAGGCGTGCGCTCAGGATGACGATTTATTCTTCCGGGAGGGGTTCGAGTTGGGTGGGGGAGAGGCCGACGGAGGAGAAGCCGCCGTCGTGGTAGAGGTTCTGCATCGTGACCTTGCGGGTGTAGTCGGAGAAGAGGGTGACGATGTAGGCGGCGCAGTCGTCGGCGTCGGCGTTGCCCAGGGGCGAGACGCGGTCGGCATAGCGCAGCATCCGTTCCATCCCGGCGATTCCTTCGCCCGCCGTCGTCGCGGTCGGCGACTGCGACACCGTGTTGATGCGCACGTGCCGGGCGGGACCGTAGATGGCCCCGAAGCTCCGGGTGATCGACTGCAGGAGCGCCTTGGCGTCCGCCATATCGTTGTAGCCGACGAAGCTGCGCTCGGCGGCGATATAGCTCAGCGCCACCACGGAACCCCATTCCCGCAGCGCATCCTTCGTGTAGAGCGTATGCAGCAGTTTGTGCAGCGACAGGGCGGAGATGTCCAGGGTCTTGTCCAGGAAATTGTAGTCCAGCGCCTCGTAGGGCCGCTTCTTGCGCACGTTCGGAGACATCCCGATGGCGTGCAGCACGAAGTCGAAGGGACCCCCGAAATGCTCCATCGCCCCGTCCACCAGCGCCCCGAGATCCTCGAGCGAGGTGGCGTCGGCCGGGATGAGCTTGCAGCCGTGCGCTTCCGCGAAAGCCGGGAGCGCACCCAGGCGCAGGGACAGCGGCGTGTTGGTGAGCACGATCTCGGCGCCCTCGGCGAGGGCCCGCTCGGCCACCTTCCAGGCGATTGATTTCTCGTTGAGGGCACCGGTGATGATGCCTTTCTTTCCTTTCAGCAGTTCCATTGAATCAGAGATTTTGGTTGTCCATCAAATAAAAGGATAATTCGCCTTTGCAGGCCAGCCGCCCGTCCACCTTCGCCTGGGCGCCGATGACATAGAGCGCACCGCGGATGGCGATCGGCTCGGCGGTCACCTCGATGGTGTCGCCGGGGCGCACCATCTGCTTGAAGCGCACCTTGTCCAGACCCGCGTAGAAGGGGGTATGGCCTTTGAGTCCCTCGCCCAGGATCAAGGTGCAGGACTGGGCCATGATCTCGCAGATCACCACCCCCGGTACGACCGGGTAGTCCGGGAAATGCCCCCGCAGGAACCATTCTTCGCCGGTGACGTGGTAGGTGGCCTTGATCCGGTCGCCTTCCTTTTCCGTCCAGTCCACCAGTAGCATCGGCTCACGGTGCGGCAGGAATTCTTTGATATCTGTTCTGTTCATTGCTGTGTTGTTTACATTTTTCGCAAGGCCACGCAGGCGTCGTGTCCGCCGAAACCCAGGGAATTGGACACGGCTAGATCGAGTCCGCGCGCCCGGGCCTCCAGCGGCGTATAGTCCAGATCGCATTCCGGATCCGGGTTTGTCAGTCCGATGGTCGGCGGCACGATGCCGTCGCGCAGGGCCAGGGCCGAGGCGAGGATCTCCACCGCACCCGCCGCGCCGATCATGTGGCCGGTCATCGACTTGGTGGAGCTGATCGAGGCGCGGCGGGCCTCCGTCTCGCCCAGGGCGAGCTTGATGGCCAGGGTCTCGGTCTTGTCGTTCAGCAGCGTGCCCGTGCCGTGGGCATTGATGTAGAGTGCCTCGCCGGCCCGGAAATCCGACTGTTCCAGCGCGTCCCGGATGGCCCGGGATGCGGGAACGCCGTCCGGACGCGGCGCGGTGGGGTGCCAGGCGTCGCAGCAGTTGCCATAGCCGGTCACTTCTGCGAGAATTTGTGCGCCGCGCGAAAGTGCGTGGGCGTATTCTTCGAGAATGAGCACCGCGGCCCCTTCCGCCATCACGAACCCCCCGCGGTCCGCGCTGAACGGCAGCGAGGCGCGGAGCGGATCAGGTGAATGGGTCAGGGCGTGCGCACTCACGAATCCGCCGAAAGCCAGCGGGTTGAGCACCGCCTCGGTCCCGCCCGCGATTACCGCGTCCGCGAAACCGTAACGGATGGCCCGGAAGGCCTCTCCGACGGACTGGGTGCTCGATGCGCAGGCCGCAGCCGTGGTGAGATTGGCCCCCTGGGCGTCGTAGCGCAGGGCGATGTTGCCGGCGGCGATGTTTCCGATCATCTTGGGGATGAACAGCGGGGAAATGCGGTCCGCCCCTTCTTCCAGCATCACCCGGGTCTGCTCGATGAAGGTCTGCATCCCTCCGATGCCGGTGCCGATATAGACGCCCAGGCGTTCCGGGGCGATGTTTTCGCCCGAGCGCAGTCCGCTTTCTTCCATCGCCTGCGCGGCCGCGGCCTGCGCGAGCAGGCAGAAGCGGTCGTTGCGGCGGGCTTCCTTGGCGCTGATGCCCCAGGCGGCCGGATCGAAATCCTCCACTGTACCGGCCACCCGGACCGGGAGGCCCCAGGCCTCCAGATCCGGGAGCACGCGGATGCCGCAGCGGCCTGCCTGGAGGGCGGACCAGAAGGCATCGACCCCGCTACCGACCGGCGAGATCACGCCGGTGCCGGTGATGACGACTCTCCGTTCCTCCATTATTTATACATAAAGCGGCGGATGCTGCCTTTGGGGGTCTTGGAGAAGGGTTCGAAGCGGATGTCGAAGTCGTTGACCGCGGAGTAGGAAGGCAGTTTGGAGTTCAGGTAGACCATGTTCTGCTTCATCACGGCGTCGAGCCCGTCGGCGCCGATGCCGGCCTTGTCCAGGGCATCGATGTTCGGCACGATGAGGGCCACGATTCTGTGGCTCTCGCGCTGGAGCACGATGGACTCGGACACGTAGGGCAGTTCGTTCAGCACCACCTCGATTTCCTCGGGATAGACATTCTGCCCGTTCTCCGTCAGAATCATATTCTTGCTGCGGCCCAGCAGGAAGACGTTGCCGCTCTTGTCCACCGTGCCGATGTCCCCGGTCCGGAACCAGCCGTCCTGCAGGACCGCCGCCGTGGCCTCGGGATTCTTGTAGTAGCCCTTGAAGACGACGTCTCCGCGGATGGACAGTTCGCCGGCGATGTTTTCCGGGTCGGACGAGGCGACGCGGATCTCCATGATCTCGGGGAGATATTCGCCGCAGGACTTCGGGATGTACTTGCCCACCTTGCCGTAGGAGACGATCGGGGCGAGTTCGGTCAGGCCGTAGCCCGTGATGAACGGGACCTTGAGCTTGTAGACGAGCAGGGCTTCCACCTCGGAGGGGATGGCGGAACCACCGGTGGCGAACACTTCGATGTTGCCGCCCATCGCGGCCATCAGCTTGTCGTGGAGGGCCTGGCAGTATTCCGGATAATGCTGGTAATCAGCCAGTTTTGCCTTTCCTTCCGGGCTGTTGATCTCGGCCCCGAGGACGTATTCGGCAAACTTGACGAAGATCAGGGGCACACCATAGAAGATACGCGGGCGCACCTCCATCAGGGCCTCCTGCACATTCTTCGGAATGGGCGGCAGGCCGAGCACGGTCACGTGCATGCCGAGGGTCATCGGGATCACGACGTCGCAGGTCAGGCCGAAGCTGTGGGCGTGCGGCAGCAGGCTCAGGTAGTTCTCCCATTTGTGGAACGGGAAGCCCGGGCGGATGCCCTGGACGTTCGCCGTGTAGTTGCGGTAGGTCAGCATCACGCCTTTCGGATTTCCGGTGGAGCCGGAGGTATAGAGGATGGCGCAGACATCGTCGATGTCGGGACGGACCGCGCAGAAGTCTTCCGGACGCATTCCGGCGGGATATTTCTGTGCGAGCAGTTCCGCGCCGCGTGCATAAAGGGTATCCACGCCTTCGCGGCTGGCGAGCACTTCGCCCGTTGCGCAGTCGATGACGCAGAGCACCTGGGGCATCTGCGCGAAGTCCATCGCGGCGAAGATGCGCTTCTCCGTATAGAGGATGCGGCTGTCGGAATGGTTCACGAGGCTCTGTGTGTCGGCGGGGGTGAAGGCATTGTAGAGCTGGACGGCCACATAGCCCTTGCTGACGGCGGCCATGAAGACGGAGGCCCCGAGGGCGCAGCTCTTGGTGTTGATGGCTATCTTATCGCCGGACTTCAGGCCGGCTTGTTTCCAAATGAGGTCGAGCGTCTCGATGCGCTCCGCCAGCTGGTGATAATTGATGGTTTCTTTGTGGAAATCCGTCAGGGCAGGACGCTCCCAGCTGTCCCGGACAGCGCCTTCGAAAAGGCTGATGAAATTGTCGATCTTTAACATTTCTATAATTTGGTTTGAGGTTTTCCGGCTGCGAAATTATCCCGTTTTTTCAAAGCAGGCGAACAGATTCGGATCAATGTGGTCAGAATCGGCACGCAGTTGGTAAAATGCCGCTCACGGGGGTGAAGCCGCGAATGACCGTCCCGGCGGGACCGAATCGACCGCTGCAAAATTACCGCGGTCTCTCCACCCGGAAAAACAAAGGTCACGAGCGGACTGGAAAAGTGATAAAAAACCCCGACCGGCGGGAAAATCGCCCCGTTTCCGGGACGAATTGCCGTCAAATCCGGCTTCGTCCCACCCTCCCGACCGTTGGATTATCAACAGAAATCGTTAACTTTGAGAACCAATTATTACGGAAATGAAAAAGACCACCCTCCTCAAGACCATTCTCTTCGTCCTTGGCCTCTGCCTTGCCGCGAACGCCTTCGCCCAGCGCCAAATGGAAAACCTCAGCCGCGGCGTCGTGGCCATCCGCCAAGACGACGGCGTCTTCGTCTCCTGGCGCCTCCTCGGCACCGAGCCCACCGACCTGGCATTCAACGTCTATCGCCAGACCGGCAACCAGAAGGCCGTCAAACTGAACGACGCTCCCCTGACGGGCCCCACCCATTTCATCGATCACACGGCTGACCTCACCCAGTCCAACGCCTGGTACGTCACCTCGGTCCAGCGCCGCCGCGAATCCGCGCCCAGCAAAGCCTTCTCCCTCCCGGCGAATGCCCCGGTGCAGCAATATGTCTCCATCCCCCTGCGCACCCCCGAAGGCTATTCGCCCAACGACTGCAGCGTAGGCGACCTGGACGGTGACGGGGACTACGAACTCATCGTCCACATGGCCGGACGCGGTATCGACAACCCTTCCAACGGCATCTCCGGCATCCCCATTTTCCAAGCCTACGAACTGGACGGCACTTTCCTCTGGGAAATCAACCTCGGCGTCAACATCCGAGAAGGCGCCCACTATACCCAGTTCATGGTCGCCGACCTGGACGGTGACGGCAAGGCGGAATTCGCCTGCAAGACCGGCGACGGCACCCGCGACGCCCTCGGGAACGTGATCGGAGACGCCTCCAAAGACTGGCGCGACCGCAACGGCAAGATCCTGACCGGACCGGAATACTTCACCGTTTTCAGCGGCGAGACCGGCGCGGCCCTTGCCACGGCCGACTACATTCCCGGCCGCGGCGCCCTGGATGGCTGGGGCGGCTGGGGCGGCAACGGCGGCAATGACAGCAACGGCAACCGGGTGGACCGCTTCCTCGCCTGCGTGGCCTACCTGGACGGTAAACTCCCGAGCGTGGTGATGTGCCGCGGCTACTACGGCCGCTCCGTGCTGGCCGCCTGGGACTACCGCGACGGCAAGCTCTCCTCCCGCTGGGTATTCGACTCCAAAGACCGCGACAACCCCTTCTCCGGCCAGGGCAACCACAATCTCTCCGTGGCCGATGTCGATGACGACGGCTTCGATGAGATCATCTACGGCGCCATGGTGGTCGACCACGACGGCACCGGTCTCTTCTCGACCGGTTTCCGCCACGGCGACGCCCTGCACGTCAGCGACCTGGACCCGGATCTCCCCGGCCTGGAAGTCTTCGGCATCCACGAGAATGAGGCGGAGAACCTGGACGGCGCCATCGGCCCGGGCGCGGCGCTGTACGCCGCCCGCGACGGCAAGGTCCTCTTCCGGCTCAACGAAGGGAAAGATGTCGGACGCGGCGTGGCCGAGGATATCTGGGACGGCAACCGCGGCGCGGAGATCTGGTTCTCCGGCTCAAACGGCCTGCTCAATACCAAGGGAGAGCGGATCGGCGACGCGCCCCGCTCCGTGAACTTCCTGATCTGGTGGGACGGCCAGCTGACCCGCCAGTTGCTGGACGGCAACCGGATCGAGCGCTACGGCGAAGGCGTGATCTTCACCGCCGAAGATTGCCAGTCGAACAATGGCTCCAAGTCCACCCCGGCGCTCTCGGCGGACATCTGGGGCGACTGGCGCGAAGAGCTGATCCTGCGCACCCGCGACAACAAGGAACTCCGCATCTTCACCACCACCATCCCGACCGAATATCGGATGTACACCCTGATGCACGACCCGGTCTACCGCAACGGCATCGCCTGGCAGAATGTCGGCTACAACCAGCCGCCCCACCTCGGCTTCTGGCTCGGCGCCGGGGTCGAAAAAGCTCCCCGTCCGAACATCGTCCTGACGGGGAGCAAGAAGAAATAAAGTGTCAAAAAAACCGGATCCCTGGCGGGGATAGATCCTTCGCTTCGCTCAGGATGACAGGGGGTGCTCAGGATGACAGGCTTTCACTGGCTTATCAGTCAGGGACGTTTCGTGTCAGGATGAACTGGTTGTTCTCCGTGTCTTCTATCACCGTGAGGGTGGTCTCCAAGATCACGGTGAAGAGCTCGCTCTCGTAGGTGATGGTGCCGTTTTCGAGTTTCCAGCTCATTTCGTCCGAGTAGGAGTCGTTCGACAAGATGATGCAGTCCTCGTTCGGTTTTAGGTATAGACCCAGGACCGATTCCAGCTTCTCCAGATCAGTCAGCGTCAGTTCATCTATATCATTTAATATGCATTTGAGGAAGACCTCCACGTGGCTGATCAGCCCACCGGCCAGAAGGTCGTTCAGAGAGCCGTCGTTCTCGTTGCCGAGCAGGATGTTGTAGCCGTCTTCGCCGTCGATGGTGTCGCCCTTGCCGTAGCGGAAGATGTCGTTACCATCCCCGCCGAGGAGGGTGTCCGCGCCCTTCCCACCGTCGAGATAATCATCGCCGTTTCCGCCATTGAGTTCGTCCTTGCCGGATCCTCCCAGGAGAACATCGTTGCCGTTGCCGCCGAAGAGTTTGTCTGCACCGCCCATACCGCACATTATATCGTCGCCAATGCCACCGTAGAGGGTGTCGTTGCCGTCGGAAGATGCCTCCAGGTCCGCCAGGCCGGCCTTGCGTGTGGAGAGCTGCATCGCGTCAAAAGCAGCGTTGATATTAGGGACGGTAATATCCGTTCCGGACAGATTAAGCCAAAACGCTATCGCGTCCAGGGCGCCGTCACCGAAGATCAGATCGTCCCCTCCCTGGGCGAAAACGATGTCATTGCCCGCCCCGCCGATGAGTACATCCGGCTGGTCGAGGCTATCGCCGGTCTCCGGATCCGTCTGGCTGTTGTCCGCGCCGTTCCAGGTCGCTACGGTTGCGGGATTATTGATTATAAATTTGTAAACATCGGTAAAGGTCGGCGCAGAGGTTTCTATTAATTCATAGTTAACTCTAGCCACCAGCCCGGCAATACCTGTGTCGCCGAAGAGGATGTCTTTGCCATTGCCGCCGTCGAGGATGTCAAGGCCCAGAGTAAGGATGTTGAAATAATCTGTGGAGTTATCTCCGACCAGCAGGTCGCCGGAGTCGCTGCCGAGGAGTCGGTAGTGGGCATTATCCTGCAGGTTCAGGATCACGGGATACAGGCTGCCGGCGGAGAGTTTTTTTGCCGACACGCCCTTCTGATAGAAATGGAGTTCCCGCTCTCCGAACTCGCCAGCGTAATACTCCTCTGTGTCGAAGATGTCAAAATAGTCGATAGCACTGAAATGCAGGGTCTGGCGGGCACTGACCGGCCGGAGGGCTACATAGATTTTCTCCAGCGAGGTGGGTTTAATTTGGTAGAAATAGATGCCGTCGGTGATATGGAAATAGTTGATCGTGCTGGTGATATCCTGCCCGTCGGGATTCTTCAGGGTGAATTCACAGAGGGCCAGTTTGTTCGTGAGTTTCGGGTTGAGCGGCAGTTCGGCGCTCTCGCTCAAAGACCCTTCGAAGGTGCAGAGGTCGAGTTCCGCGGCGAGAGTGGCCAGGCTGCCGTCCTGTTCTTTGAGGGCTTCGTAGTCCGGGGTGCCGTCGGCCTTGGCCATCGCGGCGGGATAGATGATACGCAGTTCGCCGCCCGCTTTCGGGTTGTCTAGTGCGACGGGGATGATGGCGCTTTTGCCCTCGTCCGTGATGTCGTCTTCGGAGAGCGGCCCGCTCACCACTTTTGCCAGTTCGCCGGAAGTATTCTCATAGAAAACGGCGATTTGCTCGCCCTCGGCGAAGGTTTTTTCGCCCTCGGGGGTCAGGGCCCGGGTGAGGGGCTGGCCGTCCAGGCTGACGGTGATGGTCTGGGTGACGGTGTCGTTGTCCAGGGGCTGCAGTTCTTCCGGTAGGGCGGTGCAGCCGAGGATCGAGGCGCCCGTGATGGCGAGGGCGGCAAGGATCAATGCTTTTCTCGTTTTCATCACCAATCCTCCTCCGTTTTACGTTTGTAGTTTTGCAGGCCGCCGCTTTGGCAGACGATGCCTTCGTTGCGCAGCTCCACGATTTCGGTCCGGGGAGCCTCGTAAGAGAACTTTTGCGTAGAATCCATAGTTGATGCGACTTAATGGTTCGTTATCGCGAAATTACGGAATTTTTTTCAAAAGTAGATAACGGGCGCTTTCGGCAGGGCCTGCGAAGCGGTCGGCGGCGCCGGCGGCGGGCTCGTCCTGCTCGACGCAGAGCCATTCGGTTCCGCTCCCACGTGCGGCCTCTATGACGGCCGGCAGGTCCATCACGCCCGTCCCGAGAGGCCGGAAATCGACCCGCCTGCCACGGGGCAGCCCGCTCAGGTCGCGGGAATAATCCTTGATATGCACCACGGGCACCCGCCCGCTGAAGCGGCGGATCAGCGCGGGCACGTCCACGCCGGCGTAGTCCGCCCAGCAGACGTCCAGTTCGGAACCGAGCTGCTCCGGATTGCCGGAGGCGAAGATGAAATCAAAGCCGGTCTGGCCGTCCGGCAGGGTCTCGAATTCGAAATCGTGGTTGTGGTAGAGCAGGGGGAAGCCCGCTTCGGCCGCCTTCCGGGCGAATTCCCCGATGGGGGATGCCAGGTCCCGGAAGCGCTCGGGGTCCGCGCCCGGCCGGCCGGGCAGCGAGGGGATGGTGATGTAGCTCAGGCCGAGGGTCCGGCTGTCCCGGATCACCCCGTCCAGGTCCGTGGCCACCCGCTGGTAGGGGAAGTGGTTGGAGAAGATCTCGAGGCCGATCTCGTCGCAGATCTGCCGGACCTGTTCGGGGCTGCGGCCGCCGAAGTCGTCGAAGAATTCGACGCCCTCGTAGCCCATATCCTTGATCTTCTGGAGCGTGCCGGTGAAGTCCTGCTGGAGGTCGGTCCGGACGCTGTAGAGCTGGATGCCGATGCGGAAAGGCTTCCGGTCCGCGGCGCAGCCGCTCAGCAGCGCGAGCATAAGTGCGACAAATAGAAGGCGGATTTTCATATGTGAATCGTTTTTGTAAATATAATGATTATCTTAGCGGTACACAATACATTAAGATGAAAAAGCCCTTCCTGCTCTTCCTTTCCCTCGCGGCCCTGGACAGCCTCGGCTTCGCCCACGTGCACCTCAAGGACCGGACCTCGCCCGAAGATATGAACTGCCGGCCGGCCGGAGAGGGCTGCATCCCCATCGCGGAGATCGTCTCGGACCTGGCCGCGCAGTAGGGACGCCGGGGATAAAAAGAAGACTGCCGCGACCCGGGTCGCGGCAGTCTTCGTCTGTGGGGGAGAGGGTTTACTCTTCGATCGTCTCGGAGCTCACTTCCTGGACGGTGGTCGGAGCGGCGTTGACCTTGTCGAGGAGCTTCTGGCTCTCTTTGAGGGCCTTGTTGGCATCTTTGAGCTGCTTCTCGCTGTTGGAAATCTCCTTCTTGACGGTGGCGAGTTCCTTCTTGTTGGCACTTATCTGCTTCTGCAGGGACTTGGAGTCGGACTGGAGCTTCTTGACCGTCGCCTTGTCGGACTTGATGCCATCCTGGATCGTCTTGATCTCGGCGTCCATCTGGTCGTAGGCTTCCTTGTAGGTCTTGTCGGTGCCGTAAGCCTTCTTCTGGAGCTTGAGGGCCTCTTTGCGGAGCTTGAGGTTGTCCTGGGCGTTCTTGATCCCGTTGTTGAGATCACGAATGCTCTTCTTGGTCTCGTCGAGATCTTTCTGATCTTTCTTGATCCGGCTCTCGAGCTGGTCGATGCGGGCTTTGCCCCGGCGGGAGATTTCGGCATATTCGCGCGCGGCGGCATCTGCCACATTGCGGTTCTGCTGCTGCAGGTCGCTGACCTGGGTGCCCAGATCCTGAGCGAAAGCGGACACGGAGAAGACCATCAGGGCGCTGATAAGGATAGCTTTGATTTTCATATTGTGCGATGTTTTTTGCAAATATACAAAATTTGTAACTTTGTGGGGTCATGTCGAGATTTTTCTGCATCCTGCTCTGGGCGGGACTCCTGTGCGGAGCCTTCGCGTCCGTGTCGGCCCAGACGCCGGAGAGCGGCGCGGACCCCCGCAAGACCGCGGACCGGATCATCAAGGAAGCCGGCCGCCATCTCGGCAAACCCTATTCCTACGGTGCCAACGGGCCGCAGAGTTTTGACTGCAGCGGTTTCACCTGCTTCGTCTTCAAGAAAGAGGGCTACACCCTTCCGCGCACTTCGGCCGATCAGGCCGAGGCGGGCCGCGCCGTGCGGGGCGGCTATGACAAGCTGCAGAAAGGAGATCTGGTGATCTTCGGCGGCCGGGCCAACAAGAAGCATCCCGGGCACGTGGGCATCTTCATCGCCGCGGACAGCCTGGCCAAGTCGTTCACCTTCATCCACGCCTCCAGTTCAGGTGTGACCATTTCCCGCGTGGAGGAGCCTTACTGGGCCGCGCGCTACCTGGGGGCCCGGCGCATCCTGCCGGATTTCCCGAAGGAGACCGAAGAGACGGAGCGCGAGCGCTTCAGTCTGTCGGATTTCTTCCGCGGCCGGGACAGCGCCGCCCGCGACTCGGTGCTGAATGCCGTGCGGGAGCGCCACATCGTGCTCTTCCCCGACGGCAGCTGGGCCTTCGTAGGGGAGGACGGCTCCTTCGCCGCGCCGCCGGGCGACCGCGATTTCGTGCTCAATGCCGACGCTACCTGGCGGACGGACGAGGCCTCTTCGGCCGAATTCTATACCGTCCGTTCCGGGGATACCCTCGCCAAGATTGCCGCGCAGTATGAGACCACGGTCGACTCGCTGCGGGAGATGAACGGCATGTCCCGGCGCGCCGTCCTCAAGATCGGACAGCGCATCCGGGTCCGTTAATCCTTTAATTTACTGTTTGTTGGCCATCCGGTAGATGGCCACGACATCGTCGTAGTCGAGCTTCTTGAGATTGCCCAGGCGTACGGTGCGGCCGCGCGTGGCCTTCCAGGCCATTTCGGCGATTTCCTCCTCCGTGGCCGGACGGCCGACGAGTTCGGGCAGGTTCGCCGGCATGCCGATACGGTGGTAGAAGTCCACCATCGCGGCGATGCCCGCGCGGGCCGTGCGCTCGGGGGAGCGGAAGTCGTTGGGTACGCCGGCGACGTTGACGGCGAACTGGGCGAAGCGGGTCGGGTTCTCCGCGAGGACGTATTCGGCCCAGTGGGGCCAAATGGCCGCAAGGCCTGCCCCGTGGGTGGCGCCGAAGGTGGAACTGAGTTCGTGCTCGATGCGGTGGGTGGCGAAGTCGCTGACCGTGCCGCAGCCCGTGAGGTTGTTGTGGGCGAGGCTGCCCGCCCACATGATCTGGGCGCGGAGCTGGTAGTTCTCCGGGTCGGCGAGCACCTTCTCGCCGCATTCCTTGACCGTGCGCATCAGGGCCTCGGCCATCGCGTCGGTCAGGAGCATGTCGTCCTCGTGGGAGAAATAGCGCTCCATCGTGTGCATCATGATGTCGGTCACGCCGGCCGCGGTCTGGTAGGGCGGCAGGGTGTAGGTGCGCTCGGGGTTCATGATGGCGAAGCGGGGCCGGCAGAGGTCGCTGTTGCAACCGCGCTTGATCAGGCCGTCGTCTTTGGTGATCACGGCGGAGTCGCTCATCTCGCTGCCGGAGGCGGGGATGGTGAGGATTACGCCGAGCGGGGTGCTGGCCACGGGTTTGTGTTTGCCGTCATAGATGTCCCAGACATCGCCGTCATACTGCAGGCCGTAGCCGATGACCTTGGCGGAGTCGATCACGCTGCCGCCGCCCACGGCGAGCAGGAAATCGACGCCCTCGCGGCGGCACAGTTCGATGCCTTCATAGGCCAGGGAGAGGCGCGGGTTGGGGACCACGCCGCCCAGTTCGACCCAGGCGATGCCCGCCGCGTCGAGCTGGGATTTGACCTGCGCGAGCAGGCCGGAACGGACGACGCTGCCGCCGCCATAGTGGATCAGGACCCGTGTGCCGCCCCATTTACGGACCAGGTCGGGGAGGCAGCCTTCGGAATCCTTGCCGAAGACCACTTCCGTGGGGGTGTAGTACTTGAAATCAACCATTTTATAATCATTTAGTTATTTGCATAGGGGGAGGGCCCGTCGCAGGTCGGCGGCAAGGGAGGTATTATAGCCCTTGGACAGATAGACGATGCGTCCGAAGCTGTCGCAGAGTGCGACCAGCGGGAGGGTGTCGCCGGGGTTCCCGGCGGAGGCGAGCATCGCGCGGATGCGTCCGTCGGGGTCGCTCCCGGGGATGGCGTTCACGAGGCCCTCGGGGCGGGTCTGCCCGAGCAGCACGACCGGGCGGCCCCAGGCGTTGAGTTCGGCCGCGGCGGCGCTCATCTCACGCACCGCGTGGGAGGTGGGTTCGTCCTTGCCGCCGAGGACCGCGAGCAGGAAATAGCCCCGCCCGGTGGCGTCCAGCAGGCTCCGTGGCTGCGTCGCGCCGTCCGGCAGGAAGGGGGCCTCGGGGTCCATCGTGCCCAGCACGGAGAGCCGCTCGGCGGCGTCGCGCAGGACCAGCGGCAGGCGGACGGTGCGGCCTTCTTCGATGTTGAAGAAAGTCAGGTGCACCAGGGCGCTGCCGTCGGAGAGGCGGTTGCCGGCGGTCAGCAGGTAGTAGCCGGTGTCGAGGGAATAAGTGTCGCGCGCCGGGCCGCCTTCTTCGTATTCCAGCAGGCGGGTGCGCTCCGGGCCGGGCCGGGAAAGGGTGTAGTGGCGGTAGTATTCCGGGGTTTTCACCGGGCCGCCGGGTGCGGTGAGCAGCTGCAGGGTCCCCTGCGGGGAAATGCGCTCTTCCGCTCCGCCGCCCAGGTCCACGTCCACCCAGGCTTCGCCCTGGCGGTATTGCGTCTTGCCCGTGACTTCGTCTTGGCGGGCGGGATAACCGAGGGCGCGGCAGAGGGCCACGTAGAAGATGTCGCGGCCGATCGCGTCTGCGCGGCGGGCCTGCCAGACGGCGGCCGGGGCGGTGAGGAGCTGCTGGGGGTTGCGTCCTTCCACCAGGGCGATGCTGTCCCGCACCCAGCGGGCCACGGCATCCGGGCCGTCCAGGCGCGTCCCGAGCTTCGAGGCCGCCACCGCCCCCCGGAAGGGACGCAGGGGCTCCAGGCCCACGCGGGGCGAGAGGATGAAGGGGTCGGCAGAGCCCCGGTCGGTGGCGAGCACGTCGTCCAGCACGTCCCGGGTCACGTCGCCGCGGTCTTTGGCGGAGAGCAGGCCCAGCAGGAGGCGGCCCGGTTCGGGGTGCTCCGCGAGGAAGGCTTCGGCGTCCGGGTTGTCGTGGGGATGGGCGGCGCGGATGGCATCCTCTTCGGCGAGGCGCCGGCTGTTCGCCGCGTTCTGCTCGGGGGTGGCTCCGGATGGAAGGGGGTTTTCGGCCGGCGGAACGATGTCCAGGTCGGCCGAGAAAGACTCGCCCAGGCGGTGGTCCAGGCTGAGGGTCACGATCTCACCGGAGGCTTTGGCGAAGCCGAAGCGTTCCCCTTTGCGGGCCCAGACCAGCAGGTCGCCGAGGCCCGTGTCCAGGGCCGCCTGCCCGTCGGCGCCGGTCCGGTAGGAGGCCACGGGATAGAATTCGGCATAGTTATAAATGTGGAAGGAAACCGTGGCGCCCTCGACGGGCCGCCCCCCGTCCAGCACCGTGACGACGGTGCGGCGGGCGGGGACATAGCCGCGGATGACGTTGATCTCAGTGTAGCAGGGGGTGCGCTGGATGACGTCTTCGGGGCCGCTGTAGTCGCCATAGACCTTGGTGTGGAGCAGCAGGGCGCGGGAGACGGGGCCGTTGAACCAGGCGTTGTCGAGGGTGGCCGCGGGTTCGCAGGCACCCATGAAATGCCACTTGCCATCCACCCAGGCCTCCACCCAGGCGTGGTTGTCGTCGGTGTGGGCCCAGCGCGGGGTGTAGCACTGGCGGGCGGGGATGCCGACGGCGCGGAGGGCGGTCACGGTGAAGGTCGATTCTTCGCCGCAGCGGCCGAGTGCGGTCCGCACGGTGGCCAGCGGGGAAGAGGTGCGCCCGTCGCTGGGACGGTACGCCACTTTCTCATGGCACCAGTGGTTCACCTCCAGGGCGGCGTCGTACATCGAAAGTCCCTTGAGGCGCGGGCGCAACTCGTTGAAAAACACCTCTCTGGCATTGTCAAGGTTCTCGTTGTTCACCCGATATACCAGCACGAAATGGCGGAAGATTTCTTCGGGAATCATCTTTCCCCACGGGAATTCGGCGCGGGCGGCGAAAGCCAACCGTATATTGTGCAGATAGAACTCGCCACGGTAGGCAAGGTCGCTCAGCGGCATGTAGGCCAAGAGGAACTGAAGCGCCTCCGTTTCTTCGGTGGTCAGTTTCTCTTCTTCAAAAACGTCCAACAGCGGCTGTGTCCGGTCATTGAAGATTTCCGTCCGTTTCAGGAAGTCCTGCTGTACCTGTTTGCGGTATTCCGCGTCCTGAATGAAGTGCTGGGCCTGGATTCCTGTGAGGGAGAAAACCAGGAGAATGGCAGTGATGATTCTTTTGTGCATTGTATTATTACAGCGGCTTGATGCCGATGATTTCGCGGACGTCGCGGACGGTGGGGGCGGCGCTGGCGTGGGCGCGCTCGGCACCGTTGCGGATGACCTTGCGGAGGTACTCGTCGTTGCTGCGGAGCTCCATGATCCTTTCGTGGATGGGCGCGATGAAGGCGGTCATGTCGGCAGCCAGCTGCTTCTTCATGTCACCGTAGCGGATGCGGCACTCATTGTATTCACCCTCAAAGAATTGCACGGTTTCGGGAGCGGACACGGCCCGCATCAGCGCGAACAGGTTCTCGATGGCCTGCGGCTTCGGCTGGTTCGGCTCGGTGGGACCGCTGTCGGTGACGGCCTTCATCACCTTCTTCTTGATGACCTCCGGCGTGTCGGAAAGATAGACACAGGAGTTCTCGTTGTCCGATTTCGACATCTTGGTGGAACCGTCCAAACCAGGGATTTTCACCAATTCCTGGCCGAAATTGTAGGCGACGGGCAGTTTGAAATAATCGACGCCGTAAATATGGTTGAAACGCTGGGCGAAGTCGCGGGTCATTTCCAGATGCTGCTCCTGGTCCTTGCCGACAGGCACTTTGTCGGCGCGGTGCACGAGGATGTCGGCGGCCATCAGGATGGGGTAGGAGAGAAGCCCCGCATTGACATTGTTGGGCTGGCGGCGCACCTTCTCCTTGAAGGAACTAACGCGCTGCAATTCACCGACATATACATTCATGGAAAGCAGAAGGCTCAGCTCGCACACCTCGGGAAGGTCACTCTGGATGTAGATCGTGGCCTTCTCCGGGTCAAGGCCGGCAGCGAGATAGTCAATCAGCACATTCTTCACGTTTGACCGCAGGTCGGTCGGTGTTGGATGTGTTGTAAGTGAATGGTAATCAGCAATAAAGAAGTAGCAGTCGTTCTCCTGCTGCATCTTGATGAAATTTCTGAGTGCTCCGAAATAGTTACCGAGGTGGAGGAACCCCGTCGGGCGAATGCCGCTTAGTACTTTATCCATTGTAATGCTTTGTTCAAATTGAGGCGCAAAAATACGGCAAAAAAATCACATAACATTCAAAAAAATTTCTTATTATTGCCCGTTTTTTGTAAAATGCAAATCATAGTTAGATATGAAGAAGACACTTACCTTTTTCTTGACGATCTCCCTTTTGATATTCAGCAATTTATCGTTTTCACAAACGGAGAATCCGTATCTGGATTTCAATCCGGAGCAGTTAAAATCCAACAAGGATTATGTCAGAAATTTCGCTCCGAACAACTTTAAACATGCCATTCTGTACAATTGTTTCCAGGATATGGTGAATCTGGCGAGGGAGCAATATGCCTTCTGCCCTGCCATGAAGACGGATCTTCGGCTGGACTCCACCGCCACGATGCAGGCTGAATATCAAGCCAGCAAGGAGGAAAAAACCATCGAGAACATCTCGCCCTACCGTACGACGGAGCAGCGTCTGCGCAAGTACGGTCTCGGGCCTCGCGGCGTCGCGCTCGCCTCGAAAGCGAAGGCTACCCTCGGTGCCGCCGAATACTCCTACTATGACGTTTGTCTCGAACTGGTGAAACCCATCCTCAAGAACCTGAAGACGGCCGCCGTCCTGCTCGACCGACAATATACGTACCTCGGCTTCGGCTATGAGTTCGACAAGTACATGAAGAACGTCTATGTTTCGCTGATTTTGGCCAACGACCGCACGTTCAACGAGGGAAGAGTTGTCGGTATTGTGAAGAACCTTCCCTATACCCGTTCCAAAATGGGCCTTCAAGGATATGATGAACAGCTTTGCCGTAAATGTATGACCGATAAGAATTTGGAAATTCTTTCCGAATGTCTTTCCGTAAAAGACGACATCGTCTATTTCTCCCACGATGACTTCAAGGCACTGCGCCGCATCATCGGAAAAGAGGGGGATGCCATCGTTCTCGACTTTGTGCAGCACGACCAGTACAAGTGCGACGGCAAAGACCAAGTGGACCATGACAAGC